>Ga0302324_100003179_pt1 | contig 37156 bp, 41 predicted proteins | sample Palsa_T0_1_FD_201949 | JGI IMG/M metagenome (GOLD analysis project Ga0302324, IMG submission 201949) | Peat permafrost microbial communities from Stordalen Mire near Abisko, Sweden - Palsa_T0_1 | ecosystem: Environmental > Terrestrial > Soil > Palsa > Peat permafrost | place: Sweden: Abisko... | reverse complement strand
CACGACGAAACGCATGCAAGCTCCTCGCCGCCGACGCTGTTCGCGATGCAACTGGCGGCTCCGCGGAGGGCCTGATGGCAGCTCAGTCGATAACGCAGTCGGCAACCCAGTCTGAGGCGAAGTTGCCCACTGAACCGGCAGGAAATCCAATTACCGATTCATCGATCCTGATCCTGACCACACTGCCCGAGCGGGGCACTGCGGAGGCGTTGGCGCGCGAACTGCTCACAACCCGCCTTGCCGCGTGCATCCAGATCGGTGCGACGGCGCAGTCACTCTATCACTGGCGCGGCGAAATCGAAACGGCAACCGAAATTCCGCTCGCCATCAAAACCCGCGCCGGGCTCTATCCACGCGTTGAAGAGGCGATCCGCCGCCGTCACCCCTACGAACTTCCGGAGATCGTCGCTGTCCCCATAACCTATGGCCTGCCCGCCTACCTTGACTGGATCGTCGCGGAGACCGATGCGCTTGCTTAGCGGGCATTGGCGCCCGCTTGTGGCGGGCGCGGCCTTGGCCGTGCTGAGCGTCGCCGCGTGGCCCGCGGCGGCGCAGGTCGATCCGTTGACCCCGGACGAGGCGTTCCGGTTCAGTGCGCGGCTGGTCGACGCGGGTACGGTGGAGGCGCGGTTCATGATCGCCGACGGGTATTACCTCTACCGCGACAGGATCCACTTCGCGGTCGAGCCCGCTGGTGCCGGGCTTTCGGTGCCGCCGCTGCCGGAAGGAACGGTTAAGCAAGACCAGTTCTTCGGCCCGGTCGAGACCTATCGTGGAGACGTGGTCGTCCGGTTGACTCTTAAGGACCCCAAGCCAGGGCAGATGATCGTCATCGCCGCCGAGTCGCAGGGCTGCGCCGACATCGGTATTTGTTACCCACCGACGGTGCAGCACGTCGCCCTGGCGCTGCCCGAAGCGGGCAAGGCGCCTTCGGCAACGAACCCGGCGCCGCGTCGGGCCTGGTTCAACTGACCGAGCGCCACGCAAAGTGGGCGCTCGCTGTCTTCCTTGATCATGACCCGTCTTCGCCTCTTCATCTTGCTGACCGTGGGAGTGCTCGGCTTGGCGCTCGGCATCGGCGCCGCGGTATGGTATCGAAGTGCGCCAGACGCAACCGCGTTGCTCGCGCTTTCCCTTCCGGACACCCAAGGGGTTGCGCAACCACTCGCGCAATGGCGGGGCAAAGTGCTGGTGGTCAATTTCTGGGCGACCTGGTGCGGGCCCTGCCGTGAGGAGATGCCCGAGTTCGTTCGGGCGCAGCACGACTTGGGCCCTCAGGGGGTGCAATTCGTCGGCATCGCGGTCGACAAACCCGCGCTGGTCGCACAATTTTCCAAGGAACTCGATCTCAACTATCCGGCGTTGATCGCTGGGTATGACACCGTCGATCTCACGAAGCCCTTGGGTAACCACCTTGTTGCCTTGCCGTTTACGCTGATTCTCGACCGCGACGGCCACATCGTACTTGCCCAGGTGGGGCCACTTAAACCGGGGCAACTGCGTTCAACTCTTGGTAATTTGATCTAATCTCTGTTATTTGCTGATAAGCAATCATCGCGCCGACGGCGTTCCGCGGGCCCGGAAACCATGCTTGGCCCGCGCGCATGATGCCCACCCCGACGCCGTACGGCGTTGAGCCCTATCCAGCCGGGCATACCGGCAAATTCCGCTATGCTGGACAATCTGTCGCGATCTCCTGCAAACTTGCGCCCTACTCCAGCGGGGGGTGGGGGATGGATGGACCTGCGTAAACTTAAGACGCTAATCGAGTTGGTGGAGAGCTCGGGCATCGCCGAACTCGAGATCGCCGAGGGCGAGGAGCGAGTACGCATTACCCGGTCGCTGCCGCCGCCAATCCCGCCGCCAGCGCAGGGATCAGTGCCGACACAGCCGCCGGGCGTGCAGCTGTCGACAGCAGCGCCCGAAGGTTTGCCGGCCCCAGCCGCCGCGCCCGAGGGGCATGTCGTCAAGTCGCCGATGGTGGGTACCTTCTACCGCTCAGCTGCTCCCGGGGCCAAGCCGTTTGTCGAAATCGGAGACGAGGTGCAGGTGGGCGACCCGTTGTGCATCATCGAAGCGATGAAGCTGATGAACGAAATCGAGGCGGATCAGGCGGGCGTAGTCAAGGCAATCCTGCTTGAAAACGGGCAGCCCGTCGAATACGGGCAGGCGCTCGTCGTCATCGGCTAGGCGCCGCGAGCAGCCCGCGCAGTGCGCGGAGCCCTCCCTGGCCGCCCATTTTTCCCCCTGACTAACGTGTCGACGAAAAGCGCCGGGCAATTGTTCGACAAGGTCCTGATCGCCAATCGGGGCGAGATCGCGCTGCGCATCCAGCGCGCTTGCCGTGAGCTGGGGATCAAGACGGTGGTCGTTCATTCCGAGGCGGACGCCGACGCCAAATACGTACGCCTTGCGGATGAATCGGTTTGCATCGGGCCGCCGCCGTCGGCGCTGAGCTACCTCAATATCCCGGCGATCATCAGCGCCGCGGAAGTCACCGATGCGCAGGCTATCCATCCGGGTTACGGCTTTCTTGCCGAGAACGCGGACTTCGCGGAAAAAGTCGAGAAGAGCGGCTTCGTTTTCATCGGTCCTCGCCCGGACACGATTCGGCTCATGGGCGACAAGGTGAGCGCAAAGATCGCGATGACCAAGGCCGGCGTGCCTTGCGTGTCGGGTTCGATTGGCGCGCTGCCCGATGATCCGAAGGAGGTACTCAAGCTCGCGCGGGAGGTCAAGTACCCGGTCATTATCAAGGCCGCCGGCGGTGGCGGTGGTCGCGGCATGCGCGTCGTCCACACCGAGGCGGCGCTGCTGCCGGCGGTCAGTCTGACCAAGGCGGAAGCGGTGGCGGCGTTTGGTAACGCCACGGTGTACATGGAGAAATACCTGGATCACCCGCGCCACCTCGAGATCCAGGTGTTGTCCGACGCGCACAAGAACACGGTCCACCTCTTTGAACGCGACTGTTCGATGCAGCGCCGACATCAGAAAATCATCGAGGAAGCCCCCGCACCGGATATTCCCCAGCGCGCGCTGACCAAGATTGGCGAACGCGCGGTCGAGGCCTGCCGCAAGATTGATTACCGTGGCGTGGGAACCTTCGAGTTCCTGTATCAGGATGGCGAGTTCTTCTTCATCGAGATGAATACGCGAATCCAGGTCGAGCACCCGGTCACGGAGCTCATTACCGGCATCGACCTGGTACAGCAGCAGTTGCGGGTCGCAGCGGGCCAGAAGCTCGCGTTTCGCCAGCGCGACATCGTGCGCCGCGGCCATGCCATCGAGTGCCGCATCAATGCCGAGGATCCGGAAACGTTCGTCCCATCCCCCGGGCGCATCACTTCCTACCATGCACCGGGCGGGCCTGGCATCCGGGTCGATTCACATGTGTACCAGAACTATGTCGTGCCGTCGTATTACGACTCGATGGTCGGCAAAGTCATAGCCTTCGGCGACACCCGCGAGCAGGCGATCGCGCGCATGCGGGTGGCGTTGTCCGAAATGGTTGTCGAAGGCATCAAGACCAACATTCCCCTGCATCAGGAACTGCTGCTGGAGGATTCGTTCCTCCGCGGCGGCACGTCGATCCACTACCTCGAGCAGCGGATGGCGAAGCGCAAGTCCGGCGCCTGAAACGCGACGCTGCCGCCTGATCGCATGTCGTATCGCGCGCTCTGCTTTGATGCATCGGCGCATTCGGCGGAGCGCTGGGCCGACGCGCTGCTCGCCGCGGGCGCCCTCTCGGTCGACGTCGCCGATGCGCACGCCGGCACGCCCTCCGAGCGGCCACTGTACGGCGAGCCAGGTGAATCCGAAGTCGCGCCATGGCCGATAAGCCGCCTCGTCGCATTATTTGACGCCTCGCTCGACGTGGAGGCCGCGTTGACTCGCGCCGCGGCAGGGCTTGACGAGCCGGCGCCCGCGCATTCGCTTGCGGCCATCGCCGATGCCGATTGGGTACGCGAGGCCCAGGCGCAGTTTGCGCCGCTAAGAGTGAGCGAGCGCCTATGGATCGTGCCTTCATGGCGGGATCCGGTCGACGCCGCCGCCATCAATATCCGACTCGATCCTGGCCGCGCCTTTGGAACCGGCAGCCATGCGACGACGTTGCTATGCCTGCGCTGGCTCGCCGAAAACCTCACCGCGAACGCCTCGGTGCTCGATTACGGCTGCGGCTCCGGCATCCTGGCCATCGCAGCGGCAAAGCTTGGGGCAGGGCGCGTGGCGGGTGTCGATGTCGATCCGCAGGCGATCGACGCGAGTCAGGCGAACGCCGCGGCCAACGGGGTCGTCGCCGAATTCGGCGTGCCCGACGCGTTGCCCCCGCAGCGCTTCGACGTGGTCGTGGCCAACATCCTCGCCAACGCGCTCGAGATCCTCGCCCCCTTGCTGGCGGCGCGCGTAGGGGCCGGCGGCCACGTGGTCCTTTCCGGAATCCTGGAGTCGCAGGCCGACCACGTGGCGGCGTCGTATGGGCGATGGTTTAATATCACCCCATGGGGGAGCGCGGACGGATGGGTTGCGCTTGCAGGCGTGCGCTTGGCAGCCTGACCGACGTAAGGTATTCGACGCCGCAATGATGGCTGAGCAGGAATTCACGCGTTGTCCCGGCTGCAAGACGATCTTTCGCGTGACGCCGCAACAACTCACGCTGCGCGGAGGTCAGGTTCGCTGCGGTCACTGCCACACGGTGTTTAACGGCGTCGCCGCGCTGCTTTCGCTCGCACCGCGGCCGCATTCAGCGCGTAACGATCCGGTGCTCGATGAAGAGGCCCTAGGGCCCCCGACGGTCACCCTGCGTTCCGCGCATGCGCTCGAGCCCTCGCCAGCCAGCAGCGAGGACCCGGAGCGGCGCACCGAGCCGGCGGCCGAAGCGGGATTGGACGAGAGCGAGGCCGATGACGGCGCCAACGCGGAAGCAGCGTACGCGGCACGATTTTCGTGGCAAGAAAAACGCGTCCGCCGCGGCCTGCCCGCTTGGATCTACAACACCGCCGCGCCACTGCTCGTGCTGCTGTTGGCCGGGCAGGCCTTGTTTCACTTCCGCGACGTGATTGCCGCCCATTGGCCGACCACGAAGCCGGTGCTGGTCAGGCTTTGCGCCGCCGCCGGCTGCCAGCTCGGCGCGCTGCAGGAAATCAGCGGCGCTGCCGGGTGCGTGGGGGACGAGCACTGTGGCTTGTCGATCGAGGCGTCGGATCTGCAGGCGGATCCGTCGCACAAGGGCCTGCTGATCCTTTCGGCCACGATCAGGAACCTGGGGCGCTACCCCCTTGCGTATCCGTATCTCGAGTTGACGTTGTCCGATATCGAGAAGCAGACGCAGCAGGACGTGGTGGTCGTGCGCCGCGCATTTGCCCCTCACGAATACGCGAGCGGAGCCGCGGACCTTGATAACGGCATACGGGGCGGCGGGGAAGCGAGCGTGAAGCTTTTCATCGACGCCAGCGCCACCACCCAGGCGGGCTATCAGATCTACATGTTCTATCCGTAGCCGCGTAAACCTGTGGCCGAACGCGAATGCGGGGGCATGTTCGCGCGGCAGCGTCGATCGAAAGCCCCGGCCGGGACTCAGCCTGCGGCAAGGGGCTTGTTCAACCCTGAACCCAAGGTAATCCGGCTTTGCGCCAACCACCGAGCGTTCCGCGGTGGCCTTCCTGATCCTTCGCGCCCTCGAATCCCTCGAGCAGGTTGAACGCCATGGTGTAGCCCGCCGCCGCCGCCGCGCGGGCCGCGCCGTCGGAACGCTGGCCGCTGCGGCAAAGGAACAACAACGGCGTATCCGAAGCGGTGGCCGCGGCGCGCAGTTCATCGAGGAAACGCGGATTGCGCGTTCCGCCCGGGTAGGTTGTCCATTCGATCAGAATGCTTCCCGGGACATGGCCGACGTATTCCCATTCCGGCCGCGTGCGAACGTCGATGAGCTTCGCCTCGGGAAGCGCCTTAAGCAGGGCGTACGCCTCATCCGGCAACACCGCACCATAGTAGGGCAAACCGAGCTCCGCCCGCCGTTGCTGTGCTGCCGCCAAAACTGTGTCGTCGAGGTTTGCCATCGAAGCTTTGCCCTAGCGCCATCCGGCCGCACGGACAGGCAGGCCATTGGCCCGGGCCGTGTCCTGATTGCGGCCGATGACCTGGTTGGCCAGGGGCGTGCGACCGTGAGCCAATAGCATACGCCAGCTCGGACGGGTACCGAACACGAGGGCCGCCGACTCGTTGCACCACGGCGCCCCATGCCTGGCTCGGCTGCCTCATCATGGTGCGTTGCGACGGGTGCGCGCACGCGTTCATGGGCGCGTCGGCCCGTGTCAGCGCCTCCGGCTTGTGGCATAGTTTCTGCTCATTGCTGCTGTGCCAAAAACAGCCGCTTCATCGTCTCAAATCCCATCCGTATCGCCACCGCCTCAAGAGGAGAAAACGCATGGCTGTAGCTGCCGATGTGCTCAAGACAATCAAAGACAAGGAGGTCAAGTTCGTCGACTTGCGCTTTACTGACACGCGCGGCAAGGAACAGCATGTGCAGGTTCCGGCGAAGGTGTTCACGCAGGACAAGTTCGACAACGGCCACGCCTTTGACGGTTCGTCGATAGCCGGCTGGAAAGGGATCGAGGCCTCCGACATGTTGCTCTCGCCGGACCCGGACTCGGCCCGGATTGACCCATTTACCGACGAGACGACGCTCAATATCACCTGCGATGTAATCGAACCGATGGACGGCAAGGGCTACGATCGCGACCCGCGTTCGCTGGCGAAGCGGGCAGAGGCCTACCTCAAGTCGACTGGCATTGGCGACACCGCCTATTTCGGACCGGAGCCGGAATTTTTTATTTTTGATTCGGTTACCTGGGGCGTCGACATGTCCGGCTGCTTCGTCAAGATCAAGTCGGAAGAGGCGCCGTGGTCGTCGGGCGAGGAATACGACGGCGGCAACATGGCGCACCGAGCGGCGGTCAAGGGCGGCTATTTTCCGGTTCCACCTATCGACACGCTGCAGGATATCCGCAACGCGATCTCGCTCGCGCTCGAGGAACAGGGCGTCGAGGTCGAGGTATTCCACCACGAGGTGGCGGCGGCGGGCCAGAACGAGATCGGAACGAAATTCAATACCCTGGTCAAGCGCGCGGACTGGAGCCAGATACTGAAATACACCGTGCATATGGTCGCGCATACCTACGGCAAGACCGCGACCTTCATGCCCAAACCGATCGTCGGCGATAACGGCTCGGGGATGCACGTGCACCAGTCCGTCTGGAAGGGGGGACAGAACCTCTTCGCAGGAACGGGCTACGCCGGTCTTTCGGAGCTCGCGCTCTATTACATCGGCGGCATCATCAAGCATACCAAGGCGCTCAATGCCATCACCAATCCGGGAACGAACTCGTACAAGCGGTTGGTGCCCGGGTTCGAGGCGCCGATCAACCTTGCCTACTCGGCCCGCAATCGCTCGGCGGCGTGCCGCATTCCTTACGTCAGCAACCCGAAAGGACGGCGCGTCGAAGTGCGCTTTCCGGACCCGACGGCCAATCCGTACCTGGCGTTTGCGGCAATGCTCATGGCGGGGCTCGACGGGATACAGAACAAGATTCATCCGGGCGATCCGTTGGACAAGAACCTCTACGACCTCGAGCCAGAGGAGGCAGCGAAGGTTCCGCATCCCTGCGCTTCGCTTGAGGAAGCGCTCGAGAACCTGGATCGCGATCGCGACTTTCTAACCCGCGGCGGCGTGTTCTCCAATGACATGCTCGATGCCTATGTCGCGCTCAAGATGGAGGAAGTCACGCGCTTCCGCATGACCACGCATCCGATCGAATTCGACATGTATTACAGCCTTTGAGTCACCTGCAGCGTTGTTTGCGGCGAAACGGGTGGGCCGGCGACGGTCCGCTCCCCGCCTTTGATACACTGCGCCGCTATGCTGCTGCTCAGACGCCATCGCGCCTTCGCATGGTGCGTCCGCGCCACGTGCTGGTGCGCGCTCGCCTTCATGATTCCGTCACATGCGGCAACGCTTCAGGATAGGGCCAGGGATTCAGGCTGCATCAACAAGCCTGCCGTGGTCGAAGGCGAGACGTACCGCTGCATGACCAAGTCAGGGGCCGCCTACTTCAATGTTCCCGGCGTGCCCGGCACACCGGAAAGGGGCGGACAGCCGAGCGCCAGCCCTTCGGGCTTCCCCAAGGTCGATGCCGGTACGCAGAAGGGTCGCGACGACCTGCGGCGCAAGGTGCTAACTGAAGAGCTCGCGACAGAGGAAAAGCTGCTCAGCGAAGCGCGCAGCGCCTACGGCAACGGGGCGCCAGCCGCCACGCCGGAGGAGCAGGCCGTTCCGCAAAAGTACGCCGACCGGGTCGCCAAGTTGCGGCAGGCGGTCTCGCTGCATGAGAAAAACATCGAGGCGCTGAAGAAGGAACTTGCCGCCACACACTAGCCGGCCGCGTCGCGGTCTACGGGCGCGGAACTTGCTAGACAAACTGATCGCTGCTGCAATCCCGCGATAGCGCATGACCGTCCAATCGCTTTCCGTGGCCGTCGACGATCGGCCGGGTGCCTATCCCGGGTTGGACCTGCTCGCGACCGCAGTCCTCCTGCTCGACGCCAACCTTAACGTTTGTTACGCCAATCCAGCCGCTGAGAACCTGTTCGAAGTCTCGAGACGGCAGCTCCTCGGCAACTCCGTGCGCACGCTCTTTGGCGACGCGCCGACACTGTTGCAGGCGATCGACAAGGCGCTGGCAAGCGGCGCGTCGTATACGGAGCAGGAAGTCGAACTCGGCGTCAACGGTAAGCCGCGGCTGCATCTCGCATGCACCGTGTCCGTGGTCGAAGTCGTCGGCGCGAAGCTCTTGCTCGAAGTCCGGCACATCGATCAGCAACTGAAGATCGCGCGCGAGGAACGCCTGCTCGAGCAGCAACAGGCGAACCGGGAGCTTATTCGCAGTCTCGCCCACGAGATCAAGAATCCGCTGGGCGGCATTCGTGGCGCCGCCCAACTGCTCGAGCGCGAGCTCGATCGCCCCCCGCTCATCGAGTACACCCAGGTGATCATCGGCGAGGCGGACCGCTTGCAAGCGCTGGTCAATCGGCTGTTGACGCCGCATCGCCTGCCGACCTTCCGCCGCACCAACATCCACGAGCTGCTCGCGCGCGTGGCCAGTGTGGTGAAGGCGGAATTTCCCAACGTCGCAATCCAGTCCGATTTCGACATCAGCCTGCCGGAATTCGAAGCCGACCCCGAACAATTGACGCAGGCGCTGCTCAACATTGTCCGGAATGCTGCGCAAGCGCTGCAGGATGTCGACGGGACGCGGGCGATCCAGCTTACCACCCGCGTCGCGCGCAGCGTCACCATGGCAAAGCGCCGCTTTCGACTCGCGCTCGCCGTGTCGGTCGAGGATAACGGCCCCGGCGTGCCGGAAGGTTTGCGCGACCGGATCTTTTTTCCCTTGGTGTCGGGACGCGAAGGTGGCAGTGGGCTGGGCCTTACGATCGCCCAGACGTTTGTTGCCCAACACAATGGCACCATCGAATGCGAGAGCGTTCCCGGTTGCACCGTGTTCACAATCCTACTGCCGCTGGAGTTCAAGCGCGGCGGCGCGTAGAGTGAGGTACCAGAATGCACGCGTACGATGACCATCAACCCTCCCGGAGCGAGTTCGTGAAGCCCGTGTGGATTGTCGACGACGATCGATCGATCCGCTGGGTCCTCGAGAAGGCGCTCGCCCGCGAGGGCATCGCATACAAGACGTTTGCATCGGCGTACGAGGTCCTGCAGGCGTTGCAGCAAAGCCAGCCGCAGGTGCTCGTCTCGGATATCCGCATGCCCGGCGAATCCGGGCTCACGCTACTGAGCAATATCCGCGAACGCTTTCCGCAGGTTCCGGTGATCATCATGACCGCCTACTCGGACCTCGACAGCGCAGTGGCGGCGTTCCAGGGCGGGGCATTCGAGTATCTGCCTAAGCCGTTCGATGTCGATCACGCCATCGCCCTGATTCGCCGCGCCAGCGCCGAGACCCCTGCGTCGGCTGGCGCCGCGGCGACTATCGGCGAGAGTGCGGAGATGCTGGGGCAGGCCCCGGCGATGCAGGAAGTCTTTCGCGCCATCGGCCGCCTGTCGCAGTCGACCGTGACGGTTCTGATCACGGGCGAGTCGGGCACCGGCAAGGAACTCGTCGCCCACGCTCTGCACCGGCACAGTCCGAGGGCGGGCGGACCGTTCGTGGCCATCAATACCGCGGCAATCCCTAAGGACCTGCTCGAATCGGAGCTGTTCGGGCACGAGCGCGGTGCGTTCACGGGCGCTCAGAACGCCCGTCGCGGAAGATTCGAGCAGGCCGAAGGCGGGACGCTCTTTCTGGACGAGATCGGCGACATGCCGCCGGACCTGCAGGTTCGCCTGTTGCGGGTGCTGTCCGACGGCGCGTACTACCGCGTCGGCGGGCACGCGCCGCTGAAATCCAACGTACGCATCATCGCCGCCACGCATCAGAATCTTGACGAGCGCGTGCGCCAAGGGCTGTTTCGCGAAGACCTGCTGCATCGTCTCAATGTCGTTCGGCTGCGGCTGCCCCCGCTGCGCGAACGCGGTGACGATATCGCCCCGCTGGCCCGACACTTCCTGCAGAAGAGCGCGCGCGAGCTTGCCGTCGAGTCGAAGGTGCTCTCCGAGGCGGCTCTGCGGGTACTGTCGGTGTTCGCGTTTCCCGGCAACGTGCGTCAGCTCGAGAACATCTGCCATTGGCTTACCGTCATGGCACCCGGCTTGCGCATCGACGTCGCCGACCTGCCCCCCGAGCTCCGCGCCGGTGCCGGCGCCGGCGGCGGGAGTGAGGGCAACTGGCAGCAGGCGCTCGATCGCGAGTTGGCCCAGGCGCTAGCGCGCGGCGAACGCGCGGTCGGCGAGCGCCTCGAAAGGGAGTTCGAGAAGACGTTGATCCTGCGCGCGCTGCAGCATACCGGCGGGCACCGCATGGAGGCCGCGCAGTGGCTCGGCTGGGGACGCAATACCCTGACGCGGAAGATTCAGGAGCTCAAGCTCGATCCGGACAAGCGCTGACTAGCCAGCGAGCTCGGCGATGACTGGCGCGTGATCCGAAGGCTTTTCGCCCTTGCGCGCCTGGCGATCGATGCGGCACGACGTGCACGAGGCGGCTAGCGCCGGAGAGAGCAGGACGTGGTCGATGCGCAGCCCGTTATTCTTAGGGAAGGCGAGCTGGCGGTAGTCCCACCAACTGAACGTTTTCTCCGGCTGGTCAAAAAGGCGGAACGCATCCTTGAGCCCGAGCGCCAGCCACGCGCGGAATGCCTCGCGCTCGGCATCGCTGCAGAGTATCTGTCCCCGCCACAGCGCCGGATCGTGCACATCGCGATCCTCCGGTGCAATGTTCATGTCGCCGACGACGGCAAGCCGTGGATAGCGCTCGAGTTCATGGCGGATGTAGGCGGTTGCCGCCGCGAGCCAGCGCAGCTTGTACTGGTATTTGTCTGACGTGAGCGCCTGACCGTTGGGCACGTAAAAGCACACCACACGGATGTCGCCGATGGTCGCCGCGAGCACGCGTTTGTGGTCGTCGGGAAACTCCGGCATGTCCGGACGGGTGTCCGCCGCGGCCTGGCGCGACAGGATCGCGACGCCGTTATAAGTCCGCTGGCCGTAGAAGATCGCGTGGTAGCCCGCGGCCGTGATCTCCAGGGCAGGGAACCGGGCGTCTTCGAGCTTGGTTTCCTGCAGGCCGATGATGTCCGGCTGGTTGGCGGCGAGCCAGTCGAGCAGCCGGGGCAGCCGGACGTTGAGCGAATTGACGTTCCAGGTGGCGAGCTTGAGAGGCATCGTGGCGCGTCTATTTTCTCACGCCGATCACCGCATCCGGAAGCCACACCGCGATACCAGGAACGGTGCAGATCACGACGATCGCGAGCAGCATGAGACCTACAAACGGCAATACGCCCCAGATGACCTCGCCCAACGGAATGTCTGGCGCGATGTTCTTGATGACAAAAATATTGAGTCCGACCGGCGGATGAATGAGCCCCATTTCCATGACGATCGTCATAAGGATACCGAACCACACGAGGTCGAAGCCGGCGGCCTTCAACGGCGGCAGGATGATGGGCACGGTCATCAAGATGATGCTCACCGGCGGCAGAAAGAAACCGAGCACGACCGTGAACACCAGGCTGGCGGATAGCAATAGCCATTTCGAGAGGCTGAGCGCCACGATCCACTCCGCAGCTGATTGGCTGATGTGCAGGTAGCTCATGACATAAGAGAACAGAAGCGACATGCCAATGATGAACATCAGCATCGTCGATTCCGTCAGCGCGGCGGCGAGAATGGGCTTGAGCTGCGCGGGGCGCCAAATATGGTAGACGATCGCGATCAAGAGCAGCGCAAGCACGCCCCCCAGTCCCGCAGTCTCCGACGGTGTGGCGTAGCCGCCATAGAGCGCGGCCATGACGCCGATAAGGAGGATCACGAACGGCAGCACGCGTGGAAGCATGCCGACCTTTTCCCGGAGCGTGTATTGGTGCTGATCCAGATAGGCCGAGCTCCGGCCGTGATCCTGGTAGGCAACCCGTGCGGCCCGATGTTCTTGCGAGAATCGCCATGCCGCGTAGAGCGAGAACAGGGCAACCAGCAGCAGCCCCGGGCCGATGCCAGCGAGGAACAGTCGCCCGAGCGACTGCTCGGCCGCGACCGCGTACAGGATCATCGTGATCGACGGCGGAAGCAGGATGCCCAGGGTGCCCCCCGCGGCGATGATGCCTGCCGCGAAGCCCGGCGAGTAGCCACGCCGGCGCATTTCCGGAATGCCCGCACTGCCGATGGCCGAACAGGTTGCAGGGCTCGATCCTGCCATCGCCGCAAACAGCGCGCAGGTGAACACGTTGGCGATCCCGAGGCCACCCGGAATGCGCTGCATCCACGCATGCATCGCCAGATACAGGTCGCGGCCTGCGTCCGAGCGGCCGATCGCCGCGCCCTTGAGAATGAACAGCGGGATCGATAGCAGCGTGATGCTCGCCATTTCCTCGTACACGTTCTGGGTCACGGTATCAAGCGACGCAGCAGGCATGAAGACGTACATGAAGGCCACGGCCACGATGCCCAGTGCAAACGCGATAGGCATGCCGGAGAACATCACCAGCAGCGTGACCACGGCGAACAGCAGACCGATATCGAATACGCTCATCGCGGCGCGTTGCGAGCGGTAAGCTCCGAGGCGCACTGCAGCGCGGTTTGCAGGACGAGCAGCGTCATGCCGAACGCCATCAAGCCATAAGGGATCCACAGCGGTGACGCCCAGGTCGAAGCGGTGGTGTAGTTTTCGACCCAGGCCTCGTACCACAAGGTCCACGACTTCCAGGCGAAGAAAGCGCAAAAGGCGAACGTCATCAGATCGACGATCAATTGTCGTATCCGATTGACGCCAGGAGGAAGCACGGACGCGAGCGCCGAAATCCCGATGTGGCCGCGCTGCGATTGTACGTAGGCACCGCTCATGAACACCGCGCCAACGATGCAGAACACCGCCGTCTCGTCCTGCCAATCGGTTGCCGCCTTCAGGAAGTAGCGCGAGAAAACGCTATAGGTGAGAATGCACGACGCCACGACCAGCGCCACCATACCTAGCACCAGCACGCAGCCATTGACCACCGCAAGCGCGCGCTCCAGCAGCTGCAGCGGACCGGCTTGATGCCTGCCGCCGTCCTGGGCTTCGGGCACAGCGGCGGCACCGGTCACAAGAGTTTCTCGGCGGCGGCCAGCAGTTTTGCGCAAGTCTCGCTCTTGCTCGCGTAATCCTTCCAGGCGTTACCGCGCGCGATCGCCTGCCACCGCTTCAGGTTCGCGTCGTCGAGGTCGGCTACCGTCGCGCCGGCTTTCGCGTACACGCTAGCAACCGCCTGGTCATCGGCCCGGGCGCCGGCAAGGCCAAAGGGCTCCATTTCCGCACCCACTGTCAGGATGACGTCCTGCTGTGCCTTCGGCAGCTTGTCGAACACATCTTTCGACATCAGCAAAGGCTCGAGCATGAACCAGTAGGATTTGCCGCGGCCGCTGGTAAGAAACTTCGACACTTCCTCGAGGCGGAAGGAGATGAGACTAGTCGACGAGGTCATTGCCGCGTCCATGGCACCGGTTTGCATCGCCGCATAGATCTCGTTCGACGGCAAGGAGATGACCGCCGCGCCGGCATCCTTGAGCATCATGTCCATCTCGCGGCTGCCGCCTCGCACCTTCAAACCCTTCGCGTCCTCGGGGCTCACCAGCGGCCTGTCGCGGCTCGCCACGCCGCCCGCCTGCCAGATCCAGCTCACGATGAGCACGCCCTTGTCGGCGACGATCTTGGAGAGCATCTTGCCTACTTCGGCGTTCTTCCACGCGCTTCCAACTTCATAGGTCGGGACCAGCGCAGGCATCAGGCCGATGTTGGTCTCCTGGACTTCGCCGCCGGCATAGGAAAGAGGGTAGAGCGACAGATCGAGTGCCCCATGACGAAGCGCGGCGAATTGCGGCACGACCTTCATCAGCGAAGCATTCGGATAAATCTCGAACTTGAGCGCGCCGTTGGTGCGCTTCTCGACTTCGGCGCCGAAACGTCGGCACAGCCGGTCACGAAAATCACCTTCGGTCGCAGTTGCGCCAGGGAACTGGTGCGAGATCTTTAGCGTGGTCGACGACTGCGCAAGGATTCGCGGCGCTGCGAGCGCCAGCGGGATGCTGGCCGCGGCACCCGCGACCAGTTTGCGGCGAGCGATGTCCATGGGTTCCTCCAGAAAAGTAAGTCCGCACATGCCCGATGGATCGGGACTTGGATGCGCTGAGGAACAATGTAACCTGCCTGCAACGCGCGGAGCAAATGCCACATAAAAGGGTGCGACACGATCGCGGCCTGCGCTCGCGCAGCGACCGGGTGCCCGGTGGCGCCCGGCCCGACACCGATGCGGCTACTGCGGGTAGGTGCCTGTCGGCGTGGGGGTGACCGTCTGCGTGGCGGTGGCGGCCTCAGGTGTCGCTGGTGCGGGCGCAGGCGCCCTGCCCACCGGCGCGTTGCGCGGGGCAGGCGTCTTGGGGTAGCCGGCGTCGTTGAGCAAATTCTGCCAGCGACTCTCGTTGAAACCCGTCGCGTATTGGTCGCCAACCTGCAACGCTGGCGCGTCGAGTCCGCCCGTGAGTCGCTTGAGCTTGTCCGCGCCGTCGCTTTGACCGACGTCGACAGTGGTGTGTGGCACCCCGCGCTTGTTGAGCAGCGCCGAGGCCGTATCGCAAACCGTGCCGCAACCAAAGGTATACAGGGTTACCGGGAAACGCTCCTGCGCCATCGCTTCCGAATACGACAGCTCGCTGGTCTCGATCGTGTTTTGGCCGACGCGCTTGGCTTGTGCGTCGCGGGCGTTGGGCGGTGGCGGCTTGTCCGAGTACACGACGCGCCCCTCGGGGTCGACGTAGCGGTAGACCTGCTGCGTTTGCGCTGACGCAGCCATCGCGGCTAAGAGCGCCAGCAACGCGAGAACGCTCGCGCAACGGGTATGGGCGAAGGTCATGATACCTCCTTCACAAAGGTCGGCCTATGACGGTGACATTGCATTATGCCTCATAACGCATTGATTTGGGTTGGCCCGCCGCGAGAGCCGATCAACGACACCTCTTCGGGCGGGCTTATCGTCTCGCGCCTGAACTTCGCCGCAAGCGGGCATCGGTGGTGCATAGCTCGCCCGTTCCCTTGAACAGGCTGTAGGCATCAGCTGAATGCGCCGACGGTAGCCTCGCGAAGGGGTTGGCCGACCCGGCCGGGCTAACCAGCCGGAGGACCTACCGTCTCAGCACAGTGGTTGGACGGGAGGGCGATGAACACTCATTGGAGATGCTCGCCCGAGCCGCCGCGCAGCAGGCGATCGAGCCGGGCAAGCTCCTCGGGGGTACCCACGTTAGCCCAGGTTCCGGCGTATGCTTCGCCGCTGGCCCAGCCGCGTCCGATCCACTCCCGGTACAGCGGCAGCATAGGCCGCTTTTCGCCGCGAGGCAGTTCCCGAAACAGTGCCGCGCGATACAGCGCGATGTTGCCGAACGTCAGGCGCGAAGGACCGTCCAGCGCGAGCGTGTCGCCGGCCAGCCCAAAATCACCCTGCGGATGGTAGGCCGGGTTGGGCACCATGACCAGGTGCAAGTGCGGTGGGGCCGCTGTGGCGCGCATCGTCGCGACGCGCGCCGCGAGTAATGCGTAGTCGTAATCGGTATACACGTCGCCGCTGACAACAAGCACGATATCCTCGGCGAGGAGCGGAAGCGCCGTAGCGATACCGCCAGCGACTTCGAGCGGTTCGGGTTCGCGCGAATAGCGAACCGTGGCGCCGAAGCGCGACCCGTTGCCCAGCGCCGCCGCGATCATCTCGCCGTGGTGTGCCAGGTTGACGACGATCTGCGCGTAGCCCGCCACGACCAGGCGCTCGAGTTGCCAAACGATCAGTGGCTTGCCACCGACCTCGAGCAGAGGCTTCGGCATCGCGTCGGACAGCGGGCGCATTCGTTCGCCGCGGCCCGCCGCTAGAATCATCGCCTGCACGCGGGCCTCTTAGAACGTGTAGCCTGCCACCGGCTGACGTTGCGCGAATTCGTCCAGAAGCCGAAGCAATGGCATGAGCTCCCGGTAGCGCGCGCAGGCGGCACGCAGGTAACCCATGACACGCGGCGTCTCCTTTAGGTAGGCGTCCTTGCCATCGCGATAGAACAGGCGGGCAAAAATGCCAAGAACCTTGAGCTGGCGCTGAACACCCATCCACTCAAAATCGCGCCAGAAAGTGCCGAAGTCGTCGCCCACGGGCAGCCCTGCGGCGCGCGCCTTTTGCCAATGACGCACGGCCCAGTCGATCTGGTGTTCCTCGTCCCAATCGACATACGCGTCGCGTAGCAACGACACAAGATCGTAGGTAACCGGGCCGTATACCGCATCCTGAAAGTCGAGCACGCCAGGGTTGGGCTCGACGACCATCAGGTTGCGCGAATGGTAGTCGCGATGCACGAAGACGCGTGGCTGCGCCAGGTTGTTATCCAGAATGGCCCGGAACGCGCGCTCAAGCACCGCCCTATGCGCAGGGCTCAGAACGACACCGAGATGCCGCGCGACGTACCACTCGGGAAACAGATCGAGCTCGCCGCGCAACAGCACCTCGTCGTACAGGCGCAACTGGCCGCTGCGGCTGGCAAGCTGCCAGCGCACAAGCGCCGCTGAAGCGTCACCGTAGAGCGCGGGCGCAGTCGCCTCGTCGAGGACATCCAGGTAGGTGCGCGTGCCCAGATCGCTCAGAAGCAGAAAGCCTTGCTCGAGATCGACCGCGAGAACCGATGGCGCGTGGACCCCTGCGGCAACAAGAAGTCTCGCCACGTCGACATACGGCCGACAGTTCTCATGCGGCGGCGGTGCGTCCATCGCGATCAGTGTGCCGGCGCGCTCGTTCTGCGCGGATACGACGATCGACTCGGTGAGCCAGACGCGAAAGTAACGACGGAAACTGGCGTCGACCGAGGCCGGCGCGATAGCGGTCATCGGCAGAGGAAGAACTCGGTCCAGCCAAGCCCGCAGCGCCTCGAGGCGTCTGTCGCCGGCGTCTGCGCTCGTAGCGTCGGGTTCTGGCGGTTCGCCCATCGATGATGCAGTACACTAGAATGCGCTATTTTAGCACTCGCCTTCTTGCCTCCTCGGATGTCAAGTTCCTCCGGCTTCCTCTGTTGCGCGATCCTTTTGCTCGTTGCATCCAACGGTGCTTCGGCGCAGTCCGCGAGTGGGGAACCCGACACGCCGACGACACTCAAACTCTCGCCGCAGCTCGAGCCGCCTCTGGCCATTCCGTCGGGCGCGCCTGCGAAGGCAGCCGAGCGCGAGGCCATTTTTCTGCGCGCCGATCGCCTCGAAGGCAACGCGCAGCAATGGATCGAGGCCAGTGGCAAGGCCGAATTGCGAGGCCGTCGAAATACGGTGCTTGCGGACTGGCTGCGCTACGACGTCGAGAACGACGAGATATGGGGCAAGGGCGACGTCACGTTACGACGCGGCATCGACTGGATTACCGGCCCCGAGGTCAAGTTCAACCGTACCACTGACATCGGTTTCTTCAATGCGGCGGAATTCCATGTCGGCGAGAACGTATCGCGGGGCAGCGCCACTGTGATCCTGTTCAAGGGTCCGGATCGCTATGAGCTGAAGGACGCGAGCTACACGACTTGCGTGGCCGGCAACGACGACTGGTACCTGCGCTCGGCCGACGTCGATCTCGACACGTCGCGGTCGGTCGGCATCGCGCATGATGCAACGGTCTATTTCCAGGGCGAGCCGATCCTACATTCGCCGTGGCTCGATTTTCCCTTGTCGAATGATCGCAAGTCGGGGTTCCTCACCACGACCCTGGGCTCGTCGTCGAGCACAGGCTTTGAGATGTCGCTGCCGTATTATTTCAACCTCGCCCCTAATTACGATATGACGCTCACGCCGCGACTCATGACCCGCCGCGGGTTGCAGCTCGACGACCAATTCCGCTACCTGTTTCCCGACATAGCGGGCCAATTCAACGTGGAGGGACTCGAGGACCGCGTCACTGACAGTTTCCGGTACCTGCTCGATTGGACGCACAACGAGAATTTCTCCTCCGTGCCTGGGCTTAGCGGTTATCTCAACCTGGAAAAGGTCTCTGACAACGCCTATTTCACCGATTTGTCCGACCGCCTGGCAAATACCTCGCAGACCAATCTTCCGCGCGAAGGAGGGTTCGCTTATACCAGCGGGCCGTTCTCGATGCTGGCGCGTATGCAGGCCTTCCAGACGCTGCAGGATCCGAACAATCCGATTGTGCCGCCTTACTTCCGCGAGCCGCAGATTGCGATGACTCTGAACCCGGTGTCATGGGCAGGGTTCGAATTCGAAGGGTTCGCCGAGTACGTGAACTTTCGCCAGCCAACCGAGGTCAATGGCCAACGCGCGCAGTTTTATCCAAGCGTGAGCTGGACCCAGCGCGGCAACGCCTGGTTCCTCACCGTCAAGACGGGCCTGAGCATGACGCGCTACGATGTCGACGAGTCGACCCCGGAGGGTTCGCATATCAACCGCGTATTGCCGATAACCAGCGTCGATACCGGGCTCGAGTTCGAGCGCAATGCCGATTATTTCGATCGCAGCTGGCTGCAGACATTGGAGCCGCGCGCCTATTACGTCTACATCCCCTACCGACTGCAGAGCGAGATCCCGAACTTTGACAGCGCCGACGACGACTTCAACTTCTCGCAGCTTTTTACCGAAAACCGCTATCTGGGGAGCGACCGCATCGGTGACACGAGCCAGCTCACGCTGGCGGCGACGACGCGACTGCTCGACCCGGTGAGCGGCGAGGAGCGGTTTCGCTTTGCGATTGGTCAGCGTTACTATTTCGAAGACCAGCGCGTGACGCTCAACGAGCCGCTGCGGACGAGCGACACGTCCGATGTGCTGCTCACTGCGGAGAGCCGACTGTCGGATTACTGGACCGCAGCCGGTTTTTTTCAAGAGAATGTCGCCCACCCGCAGACCGACGAGCTGGATCTTGGGATGCGCTGGCAGCCCGGCTCGGGCAAGGTCATCAATTTCAGTTATGACTATATCCGCCAGCAGCAAGACGACAACAACCTCCCACTGAAACAGTTCGATATATCGGGCCAATGGCCGATCGGCAACTGGTCGCTGCTTGCGCGCTGGAACTATTCCCTGATCGCACCGCGACAGACCCTGCAAGGCGTGGTTGGCTTCGAGTACAATGGCGGCTGCTGGGTGTTCCGTGTGGTCGCCCAGCGCTTGGTCACGGCGACGCAGACGACGAGCAGTTCGGTCTTCGTGCAGCTCGAGCTGAACGGACTGGCGCGCCTCGGCACGAATCCTATCGATGTTCTCAAGCGCAATGTGCCCGGCTATCTGACCGTCAACGACCCGACCGTGCGGTCGGTGGATTCGGCTGCCCAATACTTTCCGGGGTTCTGAATATGTCTATCCGATTGTTTGCGTTGCTTGCGCTGGTGGCAACCGTCGCCACGGCGCAGAATGCGCCCCCTGCCCCAGTGACCGCAGCGCCCCCGGCGCCGGTGACCGCTGCGCCCCCTTCGGCCGCACCAGCGCCGGCAGCCGCGGCGTCGCCCAGGCAAGCGCCCCAACGCGTTGTCACCCTCGACCGAGTTATTGCAGTCGTCAACGACGAGGCGATTACGCAGTACGAACTCGACGATGCCCGGAGCATCGTGGTGAAGCAGTTGCGGCAGCAGAAGGTGCAGCAGCCGCCCGGCGACGTCCTCGACAAGCAGGTGCTTGAACGCCTGATCACGGAGCGCGCCCTGATGCAGTACGCGAAGGAAAACGGCATCAAGGTCGACGACACCACGGTCGAGCGCGCGATCCAGCGCATCGCCGAAGACAACAAGCTCACCGTCGACGGCCTGCGCCAGGAGCTGGCCAAGGACAATGTCCCGTACCCGAAGTACCGCGAGGACGTGCGCAACGAGATTGTGGTCCAGCGCCTGCGCGAGCGCGAAGTCGACCGAAATATCGCGGTAAGCGATTCGGAAGTCGATGCCTACCTCGCCACTGTCAAATCACAAGGCGCAGGGGATGAGGAGTTCCTCGTCGAGCACATTCTCGTCGTCACTCCGGAACAGGCAAGTGCTGACCAGATCGAGGCCAAGCGGCGGCGCGCCGAGGAGGCGCTAAGAAACATTCGCAGTGGTGCGGACTTCGCCCAGGTTGCCGCCGGTTTTTCCGACGCCAGCGACGCCTTGACAGGGGGTAATCTCGGCTGGCGTCCTGCGGCACGGCTGCCGAGCGTATTTGTCGAGACAGTGCGCGCCATGAAGGTCGGCGAAGTCTCGCCGGTGCTGCACAGCGCCGCGGGTTTTCATATCGTCAAGCTCGTCGACCGTCGCACGAAGGACAAACCGGCCATGGTTGAGCAGACGCACGCGCGGCATATCCTGATTCGGGTCAACGAGATCACATCGGAGGCAGACGCGAAGGCCAAGATCGACCGCCTCAAGGATCGAATCGACGGCGGTGCCCAATTCGACGAGATGGCCAGGCTCAATTCGGAAGATGCCACTTCGGCAAAGGGCGGCGACCTGGGCTGGATCAATCCGGGGGACACCGTGCCGGCGTTCGACGAGGCCATGAACAAGCTGCAGCTAAACCAGGTCTCGGCACCGGTGCGCACCACCTTTGGCTGGCATTTGATCGAGGTGCTCGGACGCCGCAAACAGGACATCACGCTTGACCGCGAGCGCAACCAAGCACAGCTCGCGCTGCGCCAGCGCAAGTCGGACGAGGCATTCCAGGATTGGGTACGCCAGACGCGCGACCGTGCATACGTAGAGTTGCGCCTCGATGAGCGCTAGCCGCGTCGGCTGAGCATGGATCTCGCGGCGGTCTTTGCCGAGCCGCTCGTCGACCTGGGTGCGGAAGCGCCAACCTTCGAGGGTATCTACACGCCAAAGAGCTTCCACGGCGCGACCAAAGTCGGTGTAACGGCGCAATTCCTCGAGAACGCCGAGCAGTATCACCGCAGCTATTTCGACACCGGATATTGGAACTTCCTGCTCGGCAACGCGCTCGCAGCCGCAGGGAACCCGGAAGCACCGACAAGAATCATCGACATTGGATCTGGATCGGGCAACTCGGTGATCCCACTGGCGGCCCGCTTCCCGGATGCCGAGATCGTCGCCACCGACATCAGCCCCCAACTGCTGGTTATCCTGCGCGATTTTTTGCGCAAGCGATCCGACGGGTCTCAGCGTTTTGGCCTGGTTTGCATCGATGCGATGGCGGCGCACTACCAGCCGGAGGTTGCGGACCTGGCCGTCGGCGCAGCGATCCTGCACCACATTCTTGAACCGAATCGTGTCCTGGCATCCTGCTTCCATGCGCTCGCGCCGGGTGGCTGGGCGCTCTTCTTCGAGCCATTCGAGGCAGGCAATACGCTGCTCAAGTTCGCGTACCGAAGAATCCTCGCGGCGGCATCTGCCACCGAAAGGGCCTCACCGGGGTTTTGCTTCATCGAGCGGATGATCGAAGACTACCGCAAACGGGAGCGACCGAGCTCTGACCCGATTTATCGCGAGCTCGACGACAAGTGGATGTTCACGCGAACGTATTTCGAGCGCATACGGGATTCGCAAGGATGGTCGGAGCTGATCACCTTTGCGCTCAACGTTTCCCCGACGGGTTTGCGTGATCAGGCAACCGTGCATCTCCGATTGGGGGCTGGCCTGACGGCCGAGGCGCTGCCCGCGTGGGCGTGGTCGGTGATCGATGAGGCTGATTCCAGCATCTCAGACGATCTGCGCAGGGAGATGGGCCAGGAGGGGGCTGTTCTACTGCGCAAACCGCGCCATCGCTAAGCTCGCGCACAGGAATGCCGCCGATGCGTTCGGTCGGGAACCTGCGCTCGAAATCCGGCCCCAATCACGGCGAGAGATTCCACGCGCACGCCAAATCGCGCGGCCGCAGCTCAACCCGGGTCCGTGCGCAGTCCTCGATTGTCGCAGGGCAGGTGCATGCCCTATGATGTCGCGATGCCAACCGGAGACATTCTTCGAGACCAGATCGACTATTACCGCGCGCGCGCCGGCGAGTACGACGAGTGGTGGTTCCGCACCGGCCGCTACGACAGAGGTGCGCAGTTGAACGCGCGCTGGCAAGCGGAAGTGGCGTCGGTCGAGGCCACGCTCGACGAATGGCTGACGGCGCGCGCTGCCGGCACCCTGCTCGAGCTTGCCTGCGGCACCGGATTGTTCACGCGCCATCTCGCCCGCCGCGTGCCGCATATCACAGCGGTCGATGCATCACCGGAAGTGCTCGCGCTCAATCGGGACCGCGTTGCTGAGGCGGCGCAGGTCGAATACGTCGAAGCGGATCTATTTTCCTGGCGTCCGGCCCAGCGTTATGACGTGGTGTTTTTCAGCTTTTGGCTTTCGCACGTTCCGGACGCTCGCTTCGCCGCATTCTGGCAGGGCGTCGCTGCCGCGCTCAATCCCGGCGGCGCGGTGTACCTGATCGACTCGGCCTTAGACCCGTCCTCGATGGCAAAGGACCACGTCCTGCCGAGGCCGGAGACGGACATCGTCGCGCGCAAGCTCAACGATGGGCGGGAATTCCACATCGTCAAACACTTCTGGGAACCGCAGGCACTGACGACGCGCCTCGGCGAACTCGGCTGGTCGGCTGCGATTGCCCAGACTCCGAGCTACTTCATCCATGGTCCCGCACAACGCGCTTCTTAGGTCGCATCGCTGCGCCGAAGTGGCGTGAGGCCGCCGATGGCGGCGAAACGATCCGCCGCGGTGACAGCTATTCGGACGAGTAGACGTACGGTGACTGCGGCACACGACCCTCGTCCATCGTTCGCTCTTCCGAGAGCTCGCGCGGCGTCTTGTCCCACCAGATGGCGCGTGCTTCGCGCTGCTTCTCCGGTAGCTCGGGGTGCTGTCGCATGAGCTCGCGCATGAATTTGGTGTGCTCGGATTCATAGTGGCGGCTAGGCAGCATCATGTGCGTTTCCAAGGGGACGAACAGGGCACATCTTATCACTGCGTACGCACGGTGCGCGCCGACCCTGCGATCAGGCGATATTCGTACAGTCGGCATTCCAGCGCGCCGTTGTAGAGCGGAGTACGGCGACTGGCCCTGAGGCCAAGCAACTTCGGCAGCCGCGTATCGCCGCTGAACAGATACGCAGTCCAGCCGGCGAAGCGTTGTTTCAGTGCGTCGCCCAGGAGAGGATATAAAGCGGCCAGCCCTGCTGCATCCGCCTGGCGTATACCGTAGGGCGGGTTGCTCACGATGATGCCTGTCGGGGCCGGTGCGGTGCGCACGATCGCGTCGGCACGCTCCACGACCACCGCCGCGGCGACACCAGCCGCAGCGAGGTTCGCGCCGCATCGTGCGACCGCTTGTGCATCGTCATCGCTGGCGTATATGCCTGCGGGCGTGGCGGGGCGCATCCGCCGCTGTGCCGCCTGCTTTATCCGCTGCCAGGTCGGACCGTCGTACCAGCCAAGCTTCTGAAAGCCGAACGTGCGCTTGAGACCGGGGGCTATATCGAGTGCCATCAGCGCCGCTTCAACGACAATCGTGCCACTGCCGCACAGCGGATCGAGCAGCGGCACGCCCGGCTGCCAGTCGGCGAGTCTCAACAGTCCGGCAGCAAGGTTCTCACGCAGGGGGGCCTCCGCGGTCTCGCGGCGATAGCCGCGCTTGAACAACGGCGCGCCGGAGGTGTCGAGGTAGAAGGTCACCTGATCGGCCGTGAGGTAGGCATGAACGCGCACGTCCGGGTGATCCTTGCTGACGTTGGGCCGTTTCCCGCCAGCGGCGCGGTGACGGTCGCAGACCGCGTCTTTGATCCGCAGCGTCGCGAACTCCAGGCTCTTCAGGGGTGACCGTGTCGCGGCGACGTCGACGCGCAGCGTGCGATCGGCTCGAAACCGGCTCGGCCAGTCGAGTTCGAGCGCGAGCGCGTAGATGTCGCGTTCGTCACGATAGGCGCCTCCCCCCACGCACCAGAGCACGCGGCTGGCCAGTCGGCTCTCGAGATTGGCGCGGTAAGCGAGGTCGAGCGGGCCGGTAAACGCGACCCCGCCGTCGGTCGGCGCGATATCGCCGGCGCCCAGGGTTCCGAGCTCGCTTGCCAATGCAGCCTCTAGCCCACGTGGGCAGGGCGCGAAGTAGCGTTCCACGCGCAGGCCTTCAGAACGGCTTAAATATGACCAGCAGCACGATGCCGAGCAGCGCCGGCAGGGCCGGGATCTCGTTGATCCAGCGATAGAACGTATCGCTGTGCCGATTACGGTCGCGTTTGAATTCCTGCATCAGCCTGCCGAGCCAGAGATGGTGCGCGACAAGGATGGCGACCAGCGCGAGCTTGGCATATAGCCATCCGCCGGCGATGCCGTAACCAAGCCATAGCCAAAGGCCCGATGCGATGGTCAGCACCGCGCCGGGCGTCATGATGCCAAAGTAGAGCTTGCGTTCCATGAGCTTGAACCGGTCGATGCCAACGGCGTCGGTCGTCAGCGCATGATAGACGAACAGGCGCGGCAGATAGAACAGCCCGGCGAACCAGGTAACCATGAACACGATGTGCAGAGATTTGATCCAGAGCATCGCGCCTCGCTACTTCAACAGTCGCCGCCGTGTCAGGATCAGGGCGATGTAGTACGTGATGCAAGCGTAGCCCAGAAGAACGAGAAGATGGAGCCCGATTTCTTCGGGAACCCGCCCGGCGAGCAACGGCCGAGCGATATCGATTGCATGCGACAGCGGCAGTATGGCCGCGATGGTGCGCAAAGCAGGCGGCATCTGGTCGACGGGAAAAAAGACGCCCGAGAGCAACAGCATCGGCGTCTGGAACAGCGTAAGCGAATAGGTGAAGAAGTCATAGTTGCGGGCGAGTGCGTTCATCACCAGCCCGAAACCGGCGAAGGTCAGGCCGACGACAAAACCCAGCGGCAAAACCCAGATCGCCAGCCATGAATGTCCAAACCCCAGCGCCAGGATCACGACAAGAATGGCCAGCACGGACATCACGCTCTTCGACGCCGCCCAGATCCATTCGGCGAACAGGACATCGTCGAGCGAAATCGGGGTGTTGATAATCGCCTCCCATGTACGCTGGACGTGCATACGTGAAAACGCGGAGTACATCGCCTCGAACGAGGATGTGAACATCGCACTCTGGCATACCATGCCGGTGCCTATAAACGCGATGTACTTCATGCCGCCTATCTCGGGGATGAAGGCACCGATGCCATAGCCGAGCGCCAGCATGTAGAGCAGCGGGTCGGCGATGTTGCCGAGCACCGAGGCAATCGCCAGCTTGCGCCAGACGAGAAGGTTGCGCCGCCAGACCGGAACCCAGCGCAGCGACATTTCCGGAAAGCGGAACAGTGTGACAGAGAGCATGCGTTGGCGAGAATCGATCACGAGTATAACCTGAACGCGAGGTCAGAGCCGGATGCTTCCTGGGACGAACCGGTGTATCGTCTCCGCGGCGGTGCAGCGGGCGCTTGCCGGTGCTGCTTTTGCGCTGCGAACACAGCGCCCGTGCCGACCTGCATGCCCGTCGGACGATCGCAGAGGTCGGTTTGCGTGGGGTGCCAATGCTTGCAATTGCGATTCCCGGATTTCGCCAACTTGAACTCAAGCACCTTGTGCTCGATTACAACGGTACGCTGGCCATCGACGGGATCCTGATACCCGGCGTGCGTGAGGTGCTTGGCGCGCTTGCCCAACAGATCGAGATTCACGTCGTCACAGCTGACACGTTCGGCTGTGCCAGAAGCGAGCTTTCAGGGCTGCCCGTCAAACTGAGCATCATCCCGCTCGAATCGCAGGCCGAGGCCAAGCTCGCATACGTGCAGAAACTCGGCGTCGACCATGTCTGCGCGATCGGGAACGGGCGCAATGACCGCAGCATGCTCGCCGCGGCCGCAGTCGGTGTCGCGCTTGTTCAGCAGGAAGGGGGGGCCGGCGAGGCGCTCGCTAACGCCACCGTCGTGACTACCGATATCCTCGACGCGCTGGATCTCCTTCGCCGTCCCGCGCGCCTGATCGCAACGCTGCGCTCCTAGATACTTGTCAATCACTTAGTCGCGCAGTTCCCTGCCGGTAAGCTTGATAAACAAGTCCTCTAGATTTGCCGGCCGGTGCAGATAACGCACGCCGGGCGTCTGGGCGAGGTCGGCAAGCAAAGGCGCAGCGTCACGGGCGTAGCAGAATGCCGTTTCTCCGGCAAGCTCGAGTCGGTCGACCAACTGCCGACCACGCGCGGCCGCCCATGCGCGCGCTTCGTCGCCGTATACCTCGATTACTTCGGGTTCGACGTGGGCAGCAATCAGCGCCCGCGGCGCATCGCTGGCGATCATCCGGCCGTGGTCGATGACGGCAAGCCGTGTACATAGGCGCTCGGCCTCGTCCATGAAGTGCGTCGTCAAAAGGATCGTCTTGCCCTGTTTGAGAAGCTGCCTGAGCCCATCCCAGATCAGGTGCCGTGCTTGGGGATCGAGGCCTGTCGTCGGCTCGTCGAGGATCAACAGCTCGGGATCGTTGACCAACGCGCGCGCGAGGGTGAGGCGCCGCTTCATCCCGCCGGACAGGGTCCGGATGTTGGCATCGCCTTTGCTGGAGAGACCCGCAAATTCGAGCAGGCGCGGAATGCGTTCGTTGATAAGCGCATCCGGCATGCGGAAATAGCGGCCGTAGATGATGAGATTCTCGACCACCGTGAAGTCGGGATCGATATTGTCCATCTGCGGCACGACACCGACGCGCCGGCGAGCCTCGCGCGCTGCCTTGGGCACGGGCTCGCCGACCAGCAAGATCGTGCCGGCATTGGGATCGGTCAACCCGAGGCAGCAGCGCAGGGTCGTGGTCTTGCCCGCACCGTTGGGTCCAAGCAAGCCGAAGCACTCGCCACGGCGAATCGCAAAATCCAGGCCGCGCACCACTTCTGCGTTGCCGTAGGATTTGTGCAGTCCGGAAACCGACAGGACCGGGGCATCGCTCCCATTCATCGCTGCCACATGCCGGTTATCGTCTGCTGCAGTTGCGGTAGCCGGCCGTGAAAGAAGTGGCCGCACCCTGGAAAGACAACGATTGGCAGCTGCTGCGGTCGTGCCCATGCCAGCACGTCGGCGAGCGGCACCACATCGTCCTGCTCGCCATGGATCACGATCGTATCGGCGGGCAGCGTGTCGGCGGCAAAGCGGCCTACCGCCGGCCCGACAAGCACCATCCGTTTCGGCTGGACCACGGTGGCGACGCGCGCTTGCACGTAGGAGCCGAAGGAGAAGCCCGCCAGCACCGGTGGCAATGCGGCCAGGTCGGCAAATTGCGTCCGGGCGAATAGAAGCGCGGCAAGCGCATCGTCTGTCTCGCCGATTCCGTCGCTGAAATGTCCGTCGCTCTTTCCGGCGCCGCGGAAGTTGAACCTCACGCTGGCGTAACCGAGCGCAACAAACGTCTTGGCAAGGGTCTGCGCGACCTTATTGTCGAGCGTTCCGCCTTGCAACGGATTCGGGTGCGCAACCAGCGCGATGCCGTGAGGTGCTTCCGCAGGCAGGTTGACCGCCACCTCAAGCGCGCCCGCGGGACCGGGGATCGTGGTGCGGCTCTCACCACGCGTCAAATCTTGAGCCTTTCGACGACCTGGCCGTGAACGAGGTGCGAGTCGATGATTTCGTCAATGTCCTGCTTGTCGACGTAGCTATACCAGACTGCCTCGGGATAGACGACGATGACCGGACCTTCGTCACAGCGGTCCAGGCAGCCGGCCTTATTGATGCGCACCTTTCCCTTGCCGTCGAGGCGCAATGCCTTGATTCGCTGCTTGGCATAGGCCTGCATATCGAGTGCGCCGTGATTGTTGCAGCAGGCTTCCGGCGGCTCGCGCTGGTTGCAGCAGAAAAAGACGTGACGCTTGTAGTGGCTCATTGCGACGGCGCGAAGAATAGAGCGCCCGACCGAAATTATACGCGATCGCCCGCATCGCCTTGGCCACCGCGCTGGCCCCATCCCGGTTGCCCGGCAAGCCAAAGCAGGTAGGTGCTGGCGAGCAATGGCCAGATGACGAGCACCGCGTGAGTCAGGCGGTTGAAATTGAGCAGCTGGCCGTATGGCCAGTCGAACAGCGCGAGGGGTGCACGCGCCCGCCACAGGTCGGGGACCAGCAGCGGTGCCACCAGGGAAGACAGCAAGGCAATCGCGCACAGGGTTGTGCGAACTGCTCGTGGAAGCCAGATCGCGAGCATAAGTACCAGTGCGCCTGCAGCAACGCCGAGCGACGTGCCCGGCTCGAGCCAGAACACCCACGCGGTCGCCTTGAGCAGCAGCGCGGCGGCAACTCCCTTGAGCACCATGGCGATACCGACCAACACCAGCACAGCCGCACCGAGCGTGCGCCGCTGGCGCAAGAGCAAGCCGAGGAACAATCCGACGCCGATGACGTTGAATGCACTTTGCGCGGCCTGTAGCAGCGTTCCGGCCAGATCGCGCGCAAGCTCCAGCGAGGGGTCAAACGTCGCGGCGAAAAGGGGAATGCCCGGATTGACCTGCGACAGCAGCCAGACGCCGAGTAGCGCCAGGCCCAGATCGCCACTGGGGCCGCCGAGGAAGGTTCGGTAGCGCCACTGTGCGATGTGCACTCGCAGACGCGGCACACGATTGAACGCGATCGCAGCCACGCCGCCAAGAGTCGCCCCGATGCAGTTGGACAGCACGTCCACACTGCTCGCGTCGCGGGTTGGCAGGAACATCTGCGTCGATTCCATTGTCAGTGAAAGTAGCACCCCGGCGCCGATTGCCGTCGCCAACCGCGCCGCCGGCCGGCGGCGCGGACCGATCTGGGCAAGCAGAAACCCGAAAGGCGCGTAGGCCAGCGCGTTCACCACGATGTCGAAGCGCGTTACGTATTGCGGCCACGGCGCGAAGAGAAAGAACGGCGTATTGGGCAACGGCGCCATCCAACCCGAGAATGGCTCCAGGCTGGCATAGACGATCATCAGCCCATAGAGAAGGGCGAGATACTGCGGCAATCGCGTCGACTGACGCCGCACGGAAACGGCTGGGGGTGGCATGGGCCTGGGCTTACGCAGGGCTGGCGAGCAGTTTGCGTACGACCGTCAGAAGCTTGATTTGGCCGAGTACACGGACGCCTGCATCGAGGCACAGCGGCAGCGGACCGTGAGAGTGATCGGCGGCGGCGAACAGCGTGTCGCCAGACTCGATCATGCGACGTCGCCTCGATGCAACGGCTTTTCCATGACGCGCATGGCAGCGATAAAGCCCGGCGGTGCCGGCTTCACCTCTCCGGTCTCGCGGTAGCCAAGCTTGTGCCAGAACGTATGCGCACCGGGGTTGGATACCGCAACATTCAAGCGCAGGCATTCGATCTCGGGCCACGCGCCGATCACCCGTTCGACCAGGGCCGCGAACGCACGTCCCAGCCCGCGCCGTTGCCATGATTGCCCCAGGAGAAACAGCCCGATCACCGCTTTATCCCGGACCGGATAGCCGCGAATAACATCAGCGCATCCAACCATCGATTCACCGGCGTACAGGCCCCAGAGAAACTTGTCGGCATAGGTCTTGTCCGCGGGCAGCGCGGTATAAGTGCTTTGTGCCTCGGCGTTGCCCGGGGGCAGGCCGGTGACGCTAAGGAAATACGACGGGGCGGCCTCGAGTACGCGCTGCAGCTCCCGCATCTCTGCCGCGAGTCCGGTGAGCAGCCTCAGGGTCAGCGCCCCGCTTTGATTTCGGTCCACATGCGATTCCTCAGGCGCCGCTGGGCCGCAGTCAGTTCCTTCAGCTGCTCGAGCTTTGCCGAGACCGCCTTGTCGGGAAAGATCGCCGGATTCTTGAGGATCTCGGGATTGATGTACTTTACCGCGTCGAGATTCGGATTGCCGGACCCGATCAGGTTGGTTAGTTCGGCCGAATTCTTGCCGTCGAGCATGAAGTCAATGAATTTGTGCGCCAGGTCGGGTCGCGGTGCGTCCTTGTGGATCACCATGTTGTCGACCGCGAGCACTGCACCCTCCTTGGGCATCCCCTGCAGGAGATGGAACGGGCGCTTGGCGGCCTGTGCGTCGAGATTGGCCTGGAAGATATCGTTGGAGTAACCGTGCACGAGCCAGATGTTGCCCACGGTTAGCTCCTTGATATATGAGGAGGCGTTGAACGCGGCCCAGTACGGCTTGGCCTTCTTGATCACGTCCGCGGCCTCCTTCCAATGCCCCTCATCGACATCATTGGCCGAGTAGCCAAGATACTTGAGGGCAGCCGCGAAGAGCTCGTTCGCGCTGTCGAGCACGGTAACACGACCCTTTACCTTCTCCAGATACTTCGGGTCGAAAATAACCGCCCAGGTGTCGGTGGGTAGACCGAGCTCCTTCATTTTCTGATCGTTGTAGCCGATGATCGTCGTCGACATCGCATACGGCACCGAGTACTGGTTGCCGGGATCAAATGACGTGTTCATATAAACCGGGTTGATGTTCTTCAGGTTCGGCAGCTTTGACTTGTCTAGCGGAAGAAGTTGCTTGCCTTTGATGAGCGCCTCCACTGCATTCGACGTCGGCACCAGCAAGTCGTAGCCTTTGGCCCCAGCGGCGAGTTTGGCGAGCAGCTCCTCGTTGTCGGAGTAGTAGGTCTGCACAACCGCGCATTTGCACAATTCCTCGAAGCGCTTGATCGTTTCCGGTGCGATGTAGTTGTTCCAGTTGTAGAGGTGCAATTCATCCTTGGCCTGGGCCGGAGCGGCCATAAGCGCGGCGAACGACAGAGCGACACACAGGGCATGGATGCGATTCATGCAATTCCCTCTTCGGAGCGAAGCAGACTCGGCGAAAGCTTTGAGGCGATGATGATAAGCGCCAACGTCAGCAGCATCAACAAGGTCGACACCGCGTTGACTTCCGGTGTCACAGCGATCTTGATCATCGAGTAGATTTGCAACGGCAACGTGACCGTGCCCGCACCGGCGGTAAAAAATGTGATCACGAAGTCGTCGATTGACAGCGTGAACGCCATTAGCGCTCCAGCGATCACACCCGGCATGATTAACGGCAGAGTGATATAGCGAAACGCATTCCAGGGCGAGGCGCCGCAATCGCGTGCTGCTTCGGTGAGCGTCTCGTCCGTGCCGGCCAACCGCGCGCGGACGACGATCGCCACGAAGCCAATGCAGAAGGCGATGTGTGCCAACGCGACCGATGCAAGCCCAAGCGTAAAGTTAAGGAGGACAAAGAAGATGAGCAGGCTGACACCCATCAGAATCTCGGGAATGGCGATTGGCGCGAGCACGAGGATCGGAAGCAGGCGCGATTTGTAGCGGTACAGGGCGACGCCAGCCATTGTGCCGAGTACCGTAGACACTGCGCTCGCAGTCAGGGCGATCAGGAGCGAGTTGCCTGCGGCGGCAAGCATGTCATCGTTGTGGAACAAGCGGCGGTACCAGTCGAGAGTGAATCCCACCCACTCCGCGTTCAAGCGCGAATCGTTGAACGAATAGGCCACCACGATGACCAGTGGTATGTAGAGAAATGCGTACCCTGCCGCTGCGGCAAGCCACAATCCCAGGTGTTGTCTACGCACGCGCGTCCCCGGCCGAAGAGGGCGTCCCGAGGTTGCGGCGCCCGACCCACGCGGCGAGACCGGCGAGTGCAAGGGCGGCGACGGTAAGGACAATCGAGAGCACGCTGCCGAACGGCCAGTCACGCGTCTCCAGGAACTGTTGCTTGATGATGTTGCCGATAAGGCTGTCTCCAGGGCCGCCCAGTATGTCGGGAATCGCGAATATTCCCAGCGCGGGGATGAATACGAGGGCCGCGCCGGCATAGACGCCCGGTAGCGACAGGGGAAAGGTGATGCGCCAGAATCGTTGCCACGCATTGGCGCCAAGATCCTGCGCCGCGTCGAGCAGCGCCTGATCGTGCTTTTCCAGATTGGCGTAGAGCGGCAACACCATGAACGGCAGATGCACGTAGACAAGGCAGATCAGTACCGCAAAGGAGCTGAAGAGCAACGGCACCGGCTCGTGCCCGAACCAAGCCAGCACACCGTTCACGGTCTTCGCTACGGCTGCGTTGGGGCCAAGGATAATCATCCACGCATAAATACGGATGAGAAAGTTGCTCCAGAACGGCAGAATGACCAGCAACAGCAACAGGTCACGATAGCGTCGGGGGCTTTGGGCGATCAGTGCGGCCAGCGGGTAGGCAAGCACAAGGCAGAACAATGTCGTGAACAGCGCATACCAGACCGACTTGAGGAAGATCTGCGCGTAGATTGGCTCGCTGAAGAAGCGTGCATAACTATCGAGATTGAGGTCGAGCTTACCGTCCTCCCACAATGGCGCCAGGCCGCCAAATTCGCCGGGGCTGCGGAATGACGCGAGCACCATGATCAGCGACGGGATGGCAAAGAACAGCAACAGATAGAGCAGTGGCGGGCCACTGACGAGCCATCTGCCGAGTCGCGCGGCGCTGGCTGCCGATAACGCTTGTGGCTTGATGTTCACTCTTCTATGAAATGACCGGCGTCGATCGCCCAACTCAATTCGACTGCGTCGCCGACTTCGAAAAACCGGGCGCTGCCACTCTGTGAATTGGCGAGAAGGGCCTCCACGCGCATGCCACCGGGCGTGGCGACCTTGTATACCGTCACGTCGCCCAGGTAGAGCATGTCTGCGACCGTGCCGGGGAAGTGATTGTCGCGCGTGTCGCCGGGGGCGGCGGTCTGGATGCGGATCTTCTCCGGCCGAAGCGCGAGCGTGCCGGAGCGACCGGGCGGCAGCTTCGAGGCGGTCGCGACGCGCACCTCGCCGAGAGGGGGAACGGTCAGAGTGACGATACCGTCGCCACCGGGCGTAACCGGGCCGGAAAACAGATTGCACTGACCGATGAAGTCAGCCACGAAGCGCGTCCGTGGAAAACCATAGATCCGCGACGGCTCATCTAGCTGCTCGACTCGACCCTTGTTCATCACGGCGATGCGATGCGACAACGCCAGCGCCTCGGTCTGGTCATGTGTCACGTACACGAACGTGATGCCGACTTCTTTCTGCAGGTTGATAAGCTCGAGCTGCATCTCCTCGCGCAGCTTCGCGTCGAGGGCTGCCAGCGGTTCATCGAGGAGCAATACGGTCGGATGCGTGACCAACGCCCGCCCGATCGCGACGCGCTGCTTCTGACCGCCGGAGAGCTCATGCGGATAGCGCTTGCCCAAGCCCTGCAGCCGAACGTCCTCCAGGGCGGCGGCGATTCTGGCGGGAATCTCTGCAGCAGGCGTCTTGGCCATGCGCAAGGGAAAGGCGACGTTGCCTTCGACGGTCATGTGCGGGAAGAGCGCGTAGCTCTGGAAGACCGTGCGCACGGGGCGCTGCTCAGGCGGCCGGTTGGCCAGATCCTCCCCGTTAAGCACAACACGACCCCCATCGGGGAGATCGAATCCGGCGATCATTCGCAGCAGGGTCGTCTTACCGCATCCCGAGGGTCCCAGCAAGGTAAAAAACTCGCCGGCGTCGATGCCGATGCTAACATTGTCGACCGCGGTGAAATCGCCGAAGCGGCGGGTGACGTTCTGAATCTCAAGCAGCGCCATTGGCAGCCGCGACCCTCTGGCGGAATCGTTGCATTGTAGCAAAATAATTTGGCCTTCTACGCGCGTGCGGGCTCCCCGATGCGATTGCACAATCTACTGGCGCTAGTGGGCACGATCGTCTGCGCCGCCGCTGCGGCGGATGAGACACGCACTTATCAAGTCGATCCGTTCGGCCAGGCGACCACTGGCTACGCAAGCTGCCCGGCCGCCAGGCCGCCGGTGCTCACCGAGCAGGAAATGCGCGTGCAGGCGCATGAGCGGGCGGAGCGTGGCACGTCATGCTGCCTTGCCGGTACCTGCGAATGCGGCGGCGCCTACAAGCGCGACCCGGAGATAAACGATCGTGTCATCGCGGCGATCCGCGACGACAAGCGCTTTCGCGACACGAGCGTGTGGGTGACAACGATGCGCAAGTTCGTGACACTCCAGGGCTGCGCGCGCAGCGAGTCGCAAAAGAGAGCTCTGGAGCGATTGGTTAAGCGTCAGCCGGACGTGGCGATCGTGTGGAACGAAACGACCGTTGGCGTGACGGCGCCCAGAAAAAAATAGCAGGTGCGTCAGCCGGCGCCGCGCAATGGGTCGCCGGGCAGCCTCAGTCCGCTCCCGAACCCTTGGCGCCGAGGGCGGAGAGCAATTCGAGCGGCACCGGAAAGACGATCGTCGAGCTCTTGTCGCCGGCGATGTTGCCGAGCGTCTGCAGATACCGTAATTGCATTGCCTGCGGCTGTTGGGCGAGCATCTGCGCGGCCTGGAGCAGCTTTTCCGATGCTTGCAATTCGCCCTCGGCGTGGATGATCTTGGCGCGCCGCTCGCGCTCCGCTTCTGCCTGCCGCGCGATGGCCCGCACCATCGACTCGTTGAGATCGACCTGCTTGATCTCGACCGTCGACACCTTGACGCCCCAGGCGTCGGTCTGGGTGTCGAGCACCCGCTGGACGTCGAGGTTGAGTTTTTCCCGCTCCGAGAGCAGTTCGTCCAGCGCGTGCTTGCCAAGCACCGCGCGCAGCGTCGTCTGCGCAAGCTGGCTCGTCGCCACGAGAAACTTCTCGACCTGGATTACCGACTTGGCCGGATCCACGACGCGGAAATACACCACCGCGTTGACCTTGACCGAAACGTTGTCGCGAGTAATGACGTCTTGCGGCGGCACGTCCATCACGATCGTGCGCAGGTCGACCCGAACCCACTGCTGAAGGACGGGAATGATCAGGATCAGACCTGGCCCTTTGACCTTCCAGAACCGGCCGAGCATGAACACGACGCCCCGCTCGTATTCACGCAGGACACGGAACGAGGTCGCGATCAACAACAGAACCAAGACGAACAAGCCGCCGAATCCCATCCCGAATATCATGGTTATCCCCCTGCGCCTTCGTTGAGCGGCGTCACGGTCAGCACCAGGCCGTCGCGCGCCGTGACGCGAACGTCCTGTCCGCGTCTGAGCGGGACCTGGCTCTTGACATGCCATTGCTCGCTGTGAATGCGCGCCCAGCCTTCCGTTCCGGCGTCTTCGAGCACGATCCCGACGCTACCGATCAGCTCTTCGCCACCGGTAATGACAGGTCGGCGGCGGGCCTTGAGTGCGACGCCTCCAACAAGGATGATAAACGCGGCCGACAGCAGGGCGACCGAGCCGATTAGCCAGTAAGGAACCCCGAACCCAGGTACGTCAGTATCGATGAGCATCACCGCGCCAATAACGAAGGCGATGATGCCACCTACGCCGAGCGATCCATAACTGGGCAGAAATGCCTCCGCGACGAAGAACGCAAGACCCAACAGCACCAGGGTCAGTCCCGCGTAGTTGACCGGCAGCATGTTGAGGGCGAAAAGCCCGACGCACAGACAAATCGCGCCGAACACGCCGGGCAGAACGAAGCCCGGGTTGGAGAACTCGAAGAACAGCCCGTAGACGCCCAGCATCATCAGGATCAGCGCGACGCTGGGGTCGGTGATCACGGCGAGAAACCGACTCTTCCAGTCGGGCTCGATGGTGAGGATTGTCGCTCCGGCGGTGGCGAGCACGCGCGTGCCGGCAGCAGTCGTCACCTTTCGTCCGTCGACCTTGATCAGCAGCTCCGGCATGTCGCGCGCGGTCAGGTCGATGACATTTTGCGCCAGGGCTTCGTCAGCCGACAGGCTGACCGCTTCCCGAACCGCGCGTTCTCCCCACTCCGCGTTGCGTCCACGTAACTGGGCGAGCCCGCGGATATACGCGGCCGCGTCGTGTGTTTGTTTCCTGGTGAGCGTGTCCTGCGGGATCGGCGCCTCGTCCGCGGTTTTTGACTTGCTCGTTTCGAGTGGTGGCGATGGCGCTGTCGAAGGCGCGGGCGAAGGCACGCCGATCTGCACGGGCGTCGCCGCGCCAAGATTGGTTCCCGGCGCCATCGCGGCGATGTGGCTCGCATAGAGGATGTAGGTGCCGGCACTTGCCGCGCGGGCGCCGCTTGGTGCGACGAAAACCGCAACGGGGGTGCGCGACGCCAGGATCGCCTTGATGATCTCGCGCATCGACGTGTCCAGCCCGCCGGGTGTGTCGACCTGCAGCACCACGAGCTGTGCGCCGTCGCGCTCGGCGCGAGAGAGACCGCGAACCACGAAATCGGCGGCGGCTGGTCCGATTGCCCCGGAAAGCGGCAACACGATCACCGGCGCCGGCGCGGCGTTGACCCAACCCGCGGCGACCGCGAACCACGCCGGCACGACCAACAGCTTCACCATCTTCACGCGAACCGCCTCGCGGAATCAGGCAGGGGGCGATGATTATTGCAGAAAAACCACTTTCCCGCGCGCCAACCCGGTTACCGGTAGCGCCAGAGAAGAATCGCGGCGACGCACGCCAGCAGTGCTGCCACGGCGGCGAGCCAGCGGTTGCCGGCGCGTTGTGCCGCGGCGATCTCCTTGAGCGCCAGATCGGTCGCGCTTGGCGGCGCGGAGAGTTTTTGATAGATGAGGCGCGGCAATCGCGGCAGCATGGTGACGAGGAAGGGCGCCTC
>Ga0302324_100003176_pt1 | contig 37166 bp, 29 predicted proteins | sample Palsa_T0_1_FD_201949 | JGI IMG/M metagenome (GOLD analysis project Ga0302324, IMG submission 201949) | Peat permafrost microbial communities from Stordalen Mire near Abisko, Sweden - Palsa_T0_1 | ecosystem: Environmental > Terrestrial > Soil > Palsa > Peat permafrost | place: Sweden: Abisko... | reverse complement strand
CCCGCGATTCTTCATTCGGGCTCCGCGGTGCTCGGAATCTGCTATGGGCAACAGCGCATGGCTTTCGAACTGGGCGGCAAAGTCAAAAAAGGCGAGCAGGGCGAGTACGGCCTGGCGCTGCTCGACGCCGTGAAGCCGCATCCGCTATTTAAGGACCTGAACGGCGATCGCCAGGTTTGGATGAATCATCGCGATCAGGTGGAGACGGTTCCGGAAGGCTTCGACGTGCTGGCCAGCACCGACACCTGCGCGATCGCCGCGATGGCGCATCGCGACCGGCCCCTGATCAGCGTGCAGTTTCATCCGGAAGTTGTCCACACCAAGCCGGGCACCCAAATTCTTTCGAACTTTGTCTTCGGCGTTTGCGGATGCGTGAAGGATTGGGATCCCAAGGATCGCATCCGGCCCATCGAAAGCCAAATTCGCGAGGTCGCCGGCGACCGGAACGTGTTCTTCTTCGTGAGCGGCGGCGTCGATTCCACCGTGGCCTACACGCTTTGTCTGCGGGCGCTCGGGCCGGAACGCGTCCATGGCATCTATGTCGATACCGGTCTCATGCGCGAAGGCGAAACCGAATACGTACGCGGCCTTTTCGCGCGCTTGGGCGCCACCGCGTTCCACGTCGAGGATGCTCAACAAGAGTTCCTCGCCGCGCTCTCGCTCGTTTGCGATCCCGAACGGAAGCGCCATATCATCGGCGAGCAATTCGTGTCGGTGCAGGACCGCGTGTTGCGCACCGGCCACTTTCTGGACGGCCGTTGGGTGCTCGGACAGGGCACGATTTATCCCGATACGATCGAGTCCGGCGGTACCGCTAAAGCCGATGTCATCAAGACCCATCACAATCGCGTAGCGGGAATCCAGAAGCTCATCGACACCGGCCGGATTATCGAGCCGCTCGCTTCCTTCTACAAAGACGAAGTGCGCCAAATCGGTGCCGAACTGGAAATTCCAGACGAATTCCTGCATCGCCATCCGTTTCCTGGACCGGGCCTCGCGATTCGATGTTTGTGCTCGGAAACCGACGCGCCGGTCGAACGAAGGGAGCCGGGCTGGTTGCTTCCGATGCGTTCGGTGGGCGTGAAAGGCGATTCCCGCAGTTATCACTCGGTGCTCGCGCTCGATAACCTGCCGGCCGACGAGATCGCCACTGAATTAGTCAATCGCAGCACCGAGATCAACCGCGTGGTCGGATTGGTGGGCGCTCGCGCGCCGAGTTCGGCTTTTTCGAAGATGCGCGCGACGAAGGGGACGCTGACGCGCGAGCGGCTCGCTCGTTTGCGCCGCGCCGATGCCGTCGTTCGGAGCATGTCGAAAGACAGCGGGTTCGACGCGCAAGTGTGGCAGTTCCCGGTGGTGCTGATCCCGTTGGGTGTCGGAGCGACACCCGATTCGGTGGTGCTGCGCCCGATTCACTCCGTGGACGGAATGACCGCGCAGGTGGTCCGGATGCCCGCGGCGCTGCTCGATCGGATGGCGGCGGAGTTGCTCGCGGTCGAAGGCGTTGCGGCCGTCTTCTACGATCTGACGCACAAACCTCCGGGCACCATCGAGTGGGAATAACCCGCTAGATTCGGTGAAAGCTTTTCAGGATATCGCGCGTCGAGTAGCGCAGCGCGATGGGTCGGCCGTGCGGACAGCTCATGGGGCATTGGGTGGCGGCGAGCCGGTTGAGCAGCCACTCCATTTTGCTTTGATCCAGCCGCATGTTGATCTTGATCGCGGCGCGGCAAGCGATGGTCGCGGCCATCGCTCGGCGCAGGTCGCCCAACGACGCTTTGCGCATTTCGCCTTCCGCGATTTCCAGAATTTCGAACACCAGCTTTTCGATGTCGGCCGGTCCGACGCCCGCCGGAGCGCCTTTCACCGCGATGGTGCGCGCGCCAAACGGCTCGGAATCGAAGCCCGCGCGATCGAGTTCGTCGGCGATGCGGGCGTATTCGATTTGTTGCCCAGCGGTCATTTCGACCAGGATCGGTAGCAGGAGTTGTTGACGTTCCACTCGGCCTTCGGCTTGCTGCCGCAACACCTGTTCGAACAGAATTCGCTCGTGGGCGACGTGCTGGTCGATGATCCAGAGGCCGTCGCGGCCGGCGGCGATGATAAAGCTGTCGTGAATCTGGCCGAGCGGCCGGAGGTCGGAAAGGCTCGCCAAACTATTAAGGCTTTCCACGCTGGAAAGCGGGCCGTGCGTGTCGGGGACCTGCGGAGCCGCGGTTTCGCTGAAATCGAAACGAGCGTCCGGAGTCGCGGACGTTCGGAGGGTGAAGACGGGCAAGTCTTCCGGGCGCTCGATGGCGGCGGCTTCGGGGTCCGGCATGGGCTCGAAGCGCTGGTTTTCGATGCGCTGCGTGAAGTCGGAAAACGGGAGGTCGGCCGCCGGTTGCGGCGCGGTGGAGACGGGGATGCCGGAAACGGGGCGAGCGGCGATGAGCCGGCCGCGAATCGAATCGCGAACGAAATCGTGCACGAAGCTGGCGTGCCGAAACCGCACTTCGGTCTTGGCGGGATGGATGTTGACGTCCACTTCTTCGCAATCGCAGTCGATGAATAACAGCGCGAAGGGATAGCAGGCCGGCGGCATGAGGTTGTGATACGCGGAGGAAAGCGCGTGCAGCAGTAAGCGATCGCGAATCAGGCGGCCGTTGACGAACAGGAATATCGAATTGCGATTCAGTCTTTGGACCTGCGGCGCGGAGACGAACCCGCGTAGCGCGAAGACGCGGCTGGAGCGCTCGTTCGCATCGACGACGTCGAGTTCCTTTTCGACGAAGTCGAGGTCGATCAAGTCCGCCAGCGTTTGATTGCCGAAAACCTGATACAAGCGCTCGTGCAGGGTTTCGACCGGGCTGACGTCCAGAAGGTCGGCCGCTCCGTGCCGCAGCTGAAAAGACTTTTTGGGATGGGCCAAGCTGTAGTGCGTGACGAGCGACGCGATGTGCGCCAGCTCGGTTTGGTCGGAGCGCAGGAAGTTCTTGCGCGCGGGCACGTTGAAGAACAGATCGCGCACCGTGATGGTGGTTCCGCGAGGACCGGGGAATTCGTCGCACCGCAGAAGTTTTCCGCCTGAAATTTCGACGGCCGCGCCGGTGGTTTCCTCTTCGGAACGCGTCTCGAGCAGGAGCCGCGAAACGGACGCGATAGAGGGAAGCGCCTCGCCTCGAAAGCCGAGCGTGGCGATGGAAACCAGGTCCCGGACGTCGCTCAGCTTGCTGGTGGCGTGACGCTCGAAAGCCAGCAGAGCATCATCGCGCAGCATTCCGCAGCCGTTGTCGGCGACGCGGATCAGACGGCGGCCGCCGCTTTCCACTTGAATGCGAAGATCGGTGGCGCCGGCATCGAGCGAGTTTTCGAGCAACTCCTTGACGACGGAGGCGGGGCGTTCCACAACCTCCCCGGCGGCGATCTTGTTAGCCACCGCGTCGGAGAGGACCCGTACTTTGCCCATGAACCCGGGCTACCCGCTCATGGAGGCAAGGAACTCGGCGTTGCTGCGAGTCTTGGCGAGCTTATCGAGCAGCAGCTCCATGCTCTCGGACGGCGAAAGCGGATTGAGGACTCGTCGCAACACGAAAATGCGGTTGAGCTCCTCCTTGGGAACCAGCAGCTCTTCCTTGCGGGTTCCGCTCTTGGTGATGTCGATGGCGGGGAAGACGCGCTTGTCCATCAGCTTCCGATCCAGATGGATTTCCATGTTACCGGTGCCCTTGAACTCTTCGAAGATGACGTCATCCATGCGGCTGCCGGTGTCGATGAGCGCGGAGGCGACGATGGTGAGCGAGCCGCCTTCCTCGATGTTGCGCGCGGCGCCGAAAAAACGCTTGGGGCGCTGCAGCGCGTTCGAATCAACGCCGCCCGAGAGCACCTTACCGGACGGCGGGACCACGGTGTTGTAGGCGCGGGCCAGACGCGTGATGGAATCGAGGAGGATCACGACGTCGCGTTTGTGCTCGACCAGCCGCTTCGCTTTTTCGATCACCATTTCAGCCACCTGGACGTGGCGCGAAGCGGGCTCGTCGAAGGTGGAGCTGATCACTTCGCCCTTTACCGAGCGCTGCATGTCGGTGACTTCTTCGGGACGCTCGTCGATCAGCAAGACGATCAACGAGACCTCCGGATGGTTGGCGGTGATGGAATTGGCGATGGATTGCAGCAGCATCGTCTTCCCGGTGCGGGGCGCCGCTACGATGAGGCCGCGCTGGCCCTTGCCGATCGGAGTAAGGAGGTCCATCACCCGCCCGGAATAATTATCGCGGGCCGTTTCCAGCTTCAGCCGCTCGTCGGGATAGAGCGGCGTAAGGTTATCGAAGAAGATTTTGTTGCGGGCTTCCTCGGGCGGTTCGAAATTGATCGCGTCCACTTTGATGAGCGCGAAATACCGCTCGCCTTCCTTGGGCGGGCGAATTTGTCCGGAGATGGTATCGCCCGTTCGAAGGTCGAAGCGGCGGATCTGGGACGGAGAGACGTACACGTCGTCGGGGCCGGGCAGGTAGTTGTATTCCGGCGCCCGCAGGAAGCCGAAACCGTCCGGCAGACATTCGAGCACGCCTTCGGAGAAAATGAGTCCGCTCTTTTCGGCCTGCGTCTGGAGGATCTTAAAGATCAGCTCCTGTTTGCGGAGCCCCGCGGTTCCGGTGACGCCCAAGTCCTTGGCGATCTGGTTGAGCTTCTGGATACTCATATCCTTGAGCTCGACCAAATCCAGAGTGACGCCGTTTTTTTGACCTTGGCCGGAGGCGCCGCCGTGGTGGCGCTTGCGCTGGCCGGACTGTGGACCGGGAGCGGAGGGCTCATCGGCCTTCGCGTCGGCGCCGGGTTCGGTCTTGCCGTCAGCCGTCGTCTTCTCCGGCGCAGGCTTCTCGGCCGCGGCCGGTTTGCTGTCGCCGGCGGATTCAGTCTGGGTCTCGGGTTTTTCTTCGGTGGTGGGAGCAGCTACTGCCGCTGGTTCCTGGTTTTCAATATCGCTTGCCAAATTTCCCTCGCTCCCCGGCACTTGACGGCCGAGAACGACAGGGGGGCGCCCGCGGTTTGATTCCGGATGGCGATCACCTGCTGCCGTTGTTCTGATTGAGACTTCAGTTTGTCCGTCTTGGTGGCGATCACGATGTATCGCCGGTTATGGAACTCCAACCAATCCCGGAGTTCCAGGTCCTTGTCCGTCCAGCCCCGACGCGCGTCGAGGATCAAGAAGCAGAGTGTCAACGAACTTCGACGTAAGAGGTATTGTTCGATCAGTTCCTTCCACTCGGCGACAATCTCCACCGGGACGCGAGCGAACCCGTATCCCGGCAGGTCGACGAAGTGGAATTGTCCGTCCACTCGATAAAAGTTAACCAACTGCGTACAGCCCGGACGAGCGCTGGTAAACGCCAGACCTTTTTGGCCGGTGAGGCAGTTGAGCAAAGTCGATTTGCCCACATTGCTTCTTCCCAGAAATGCAACCTCCGGGAGCGATTCCTCCGGAAACTGATCCGGGCGGGCCGCACTCGTTACAAACTCGGCATCCATCGGGTCCCTGAAGGCGCTGAAACCTCAACCGCGGCGTGGATGCGCATCGGCCAGGAAGGTTCCGGACGCGCCTTACTAAGAAATCCGTTCCTCTATCGGTCCGCGCACCAACTCCACCGGCGGCGTAGTGGCCGCCAAAGGCAGCGCCACGATCTCCCGTTCCAAGGCGAACTTCAACACCTCATCCATGGACGTCACAAAGTGGAGCTTCATTTCTTTTCGGATATTCTCCGGAATATCGGGCAGGTCTTTCTCATTATCCTTCGGCAGGACAATCTCGTAAATACCCTGCCGGTGCGCCGCCAGCAGTTTTTCCTTCAGACCGCCGATGGGTAGAACCCGGCCACGGACAGTTATCTCGCCCGTCATGGCGAGGCTGCAACGCACGGGGATGTTGGTTAGAGCGCTACAGATACTGGTGGCGATGGTGATTCCGGCCGAAGGGCCGTCCTTGGGAATCGCGCCCTCGGGGACGTGCACGTGAATATCGACGTTGCGGTAGAAATCGCGCTGCAACCCTAGCAGGTGGGCGCGCGAACGCACATAGCTCATCGCGGCATGGGCCGATTCCTGCATCACGTCGCCGAGTTTGCCGGTGGTTTGCAGCTTTCCTTTACCTTCCATGACGGCGGCTTCGGTGGTGAGGATAGACCCGCCCACCTCGGTCCAAGCCAAGCCGACCGTGGCGCCGACTTCGTTCTTCTTGTCGGCTTGCAGATCCCGGAACTTGTACGGGCCGAGGTAGTCACTGACGGTCTTGGAATTGAGTTCCACTTTGTCGGGCTTCTTAGAGTCCGAGCGCTTGGATTCGCCCTGGGAATTCACCACGGTGCGGGCTACCTTGCGGCAGACATTGCCGATCTCGCGTTCGAGATTGCGCACGCCGGCTTCGCGCGTATAGGACTGGATCAAACTTTGGATGCCATCGTCGGCGAACTGGACGCTCTCGTCATTGACGCCGGTCTGCTTCATCTGTTTAGGGACCAGGAAGCGCTTGGCAATTTCGAGTTTCTCGTGTTCGGTATAGCCGGAGAGCCGGATCACTTCCATGCGATCTTGCAGAGCCGGCGGAACGGTGTGGAGGACGTTGGCGGTGGCGATGAAAAATACCTGGCTCAGGTCGTATTCGACGTCCAGGTAGTGATCCATGAACATGAAATTCTGCTCGGGATCGAGCACTTCGAGCAACGCGGCCGAGGGATCGCCGCGGAAATCCATGGACATCTTGTCGACTTCATCCAGCATGAACACCGGATTGCGAGTGCCCGCCTTCTTCATCATCTGGAGAATCTGTCCGGGAAGCGCGCCGATGTAGGTTCGGCGGTGGCCGCGGATTTCGGCTTCGTCGCGCACGCCGCCGAGCGACAGACGGACGAACTTTCGTCCGGTGGCCTTGGCGATGGACATGCCCAGCGACGTCTTGCCAACGCCGGGAGGCCCGACGAAGCAAAGAATGGAACCCTTGGGATTCTGGACCAGGCGGCGGACGGCCAGGAACTCGAGAATTCGTTCCTTGATTTTCTCCAGGCCGTAGTGGTCGGATTCGAGCACCTGTTGGGCGAACTTAAGATCGCGGATTTCCTTAGATTTCTTCTTCCACGGCACCGCCAGCAGCCAATCGAGATAGTTGCGCGAGACGGTGGACTCGGCCGACATGGGCGGCATGTTCTCCAGCCGCTTCAATTCCGATATGGCCTTTTCGTGGGCGTCCTTGGTCATGCCCGCCGTTTCGATCTTGCGCTTCAGCTCGTCGAACTCGCTCTTTTCACCGCGCCCGAGTTCCTTCTGGATGGCCTTGATCTTCTCGTTGAGGTAATACTCTTTCTGCGCCTTTTCCATCTGGCGCTTCACGCGGCCCTGGATGGTGCGATCGACATTGAGCTTTTCGATTTCGATGTCGAGCATTTCGGCGACGCGCGTAAGCCGGTCCACCGGATCGAAGATCTCGAGCAGTTCCTGCTTCTCCTCGATGGTGAGCTGGAGGTTGGCGCCCACGGTGTCGGCCAGCTTGCCGGGCTCATCCACGCGGATGGCGGCGATCATGGTTTCGTAGTTGAGGTTTTGGCTCAGCTTGACGTACTGTTCGAACAGTCCGGTAACCCGGCTCACTAGGGCTTCGAGCTGCGGTCCGGTTTCGACTTTGAAATTGAAGGTTTTGACGGACGCTCGAAAGTAACCCTCGTCCTCGCTGACCGAGACGACTTTACCGCGCTCCACGCCTTCCACCAGCACCTTGATGTTTCCATCCGGCAGTTTGAGGCTTTGGACGATGTTGGCGACGGTTCCGACGTTATAGATTTCGTCCGGCCGGGGCTCGTCGACGGAAGCATCGTGCTGGGTAGCAAGGAAGATCTTCTTATCCGCCGCCAGAGCTTCTTCGAGAGCCCTGACGCTGGATTCCCGGCCCACCACAAACGGGGTCATCATATACGGGAAGATGACGACGTCCCGTATGGGCATCATGGGTAGGCGTTTTGTGTCGGATTTTTCTTTGGAGGTGAGCATGGGACTTAAGAATCCAGAATACGGCAGTCAGAATTTAGAATGCGACGGCGAACCGCTACTGACCAGCGTACACATTCTGACTTGCTGGATACTGGCTCCTGGATCTTTCGGACGACAGCCTAGCCGGCTTTTTCGAGCAAGGCCATGTTAATCTTCTGCGTCATTACCATTTCCTTGGTGACCAGAAACTCGCGAACCTTTTTGTAAGACGGCAGATAGTACATCAGATCGAGCATCAGGTCTTCGAGGATCATACGCAGACCCCGGGCACCCACTTTTCGCTCCATCGCAAGCGCCGCAATGGCCTCGAGCGCGTCGTCGCTAAACTTCAGTCTAACATTTTCAAACTCAAAAAGTTTCTGGTACTGGCGAATGATGGCGTTCTTGGGCTTGGTCAGGATTTGCACCAGGGCGTCGCGGCTCAAATCCTCGAGCACGGCGACCACCGGCATGCGGCCGATGAATTCGGGGATGAATCCGAACTTGATGAGATCCATCGGCTGGACATGCTCCAGCATGTCGACATCCCGGCGGTTGGGAGTTGGGCGGTGTCCCGGCTCGGAGCGGTGTTGTTCTTCTTGCGTGAGGAAGCCCATGGACTTGGTACCGACGCGCTTGGAGATCACTTTTTCTAGGCCGACGAAAGCTCCGCCGCAAATGAACAGGATATTGGTGGTGTCGACGGGAGTGAATTCCTGGTGGGGATGCTTGCGGCCGCCCTGCGGGGGAACGTTGGCGACGGTACCTTCGAGAATCTTGAGCAACGCCTGTTGGACGCCTTCGCCGGAGACGTCGCGCGTGATGGACGGATTCTCGTCCTTGCGCCCGATCTTGTCGATTTCGTCAATATAGATGATGCCTTGCTGGCAGCGCTGGACGTCCCAATCGGAATTCTGCAGAAGCCGGAGCACGATGTTTTCGACATCTTCGCCGACATAGCCGGCTTCGGTGAGCGTGGTGGCGTCGACGATGGCGAAAGGCACGTCCAGGATGCGGGCTAAGGTCTGCGCGAGCAATGTTTTACCGGTTCCGGTGGGTCCGATCAGCAGGATGTTGGACTTGGAAAGCTCGACTTCGGCGCCGCGCTGCTTGTTCATCTGAATGCGCTTGTAGTGGTTATAAACGGCGACGGCGAGTTTCTTTTTGGTGGGGTCCTGACCGATCACGTATTGATCAAGGTACTCTTTTAATTCCAACGGTTTAGGGAGCTTATGCGTGGTACCGTAGGGCTGCTCGTGGCGGTCGTCCTCAAGGATCGAATTGCATACGGCGATGCATTCGTCGCAGATGTAAGCTCTTGGATAATCGTTGGGGGAAGAGATTAGCTTACCGACTACATCCTGGTTCTTATGACAGAAAGAACATCGTAGTGCGTCGTCGGAACCGGTACGTTTCACGGGGATCTCCGTAACTAGCGCGATCTACACCCTTCTGGATGCGTCTGAAACCCCATTATAACAGAAGCCGTCCAAGAGTGACCCGGAAAACTGGGGGTTTCGCGGGGACGGGGTGGCAGGTTGACGCCTCGGTGGTAAGTGTAAGCGTCGAAAGGCGTAATGCTGCTGGATGGGCCGTCCTTCGCGTATGGCTGTTGGGTTCGTTTTATCAAAATCGTATCGGACATCGCGGCTGGGCGGATTGCATTCCTGGTTACTGAGCGGGAGGTTGGGGCGGTTCCCAGTCTGATTGTCGCACGGGTTAGGTTTGATCCTGGTGTGATAGCGACTGCCAACGGCCAGTTTCGCGACCGGGGGTTTGATATAATTGTTTCCATTAGTAACAACGGCAGGCCCGGAGCATGTACAGGGTCGTCACGACCAGATCGTTCGATAAGGGCTTGGCGAAGCTTTCGTCGAATTGGCGGAAGCGGATTCAGGGGAAGATTCGGGAAGTTGCGTCTAATCCCTATGCGCCGAACCACAACCTCACCAAGCTCCAGGGCCGCGAAGGTTACCGGCTAAGAGTGGGTGACTGGCGGGTCATATACGAGCTGCGGGACGACCGTTTTGTGATGCTGGTTTTGGAAGTGGGGCCGAGAAGAGGAGTCTACTGATGCGCGTTGAAAAGATCACCCGCCATGGGAAGGAGTTTGCAGTATTGCCGATGAACGAGCTGAAAAAACTCTTGGACGACGCGGAGATGCTCTCCGACGTAAGGGCCTATGATGCGGCGAAGGCGCGCCTTGAGCGCGGCGAGGACGAACTGATACCCTTTGAAATCATCGAACGGCGTTTGGCCGGGGAAAGCACGGTGAAAATCTGGCGGGAATATCGAGGATTGACCCAGGAAGTCTTGGCGAAGAAATCCAAGGTATCGCGCCCGATGATTGCGGCGATCGAGTCGGGACACAAGCGGGGCGGAATCGGTACTTTGAAAAAGTTGGCTGCGGCGCTGAAGGTCGATCTGGAAAATCTGGCGTGACCGTTCCTTTTTGCGCCGCCGACTGTCTTGATTTCGGGAGACACCTAACCACGCGGGCGGGTGCGTTTCAGGCGGGTTGCGCGGTATTGTTCGTACGGAATGCCTTTTTCCTTCCGGCGCGACTCAGACACAAGACCGTCCCAGAAGTCCTCCCAGATGGCCCAGTGTTTTTTTAGGTCGATTAGAACGCCTACCTTGCGGCCTTTTTCATCGGTGACAAACTGGAGTCCGCTCATCCGGAAACGGCTTGCCTTAGGACCCACCTAGGCTTGCTCAGCTTCCGGCTCGGCTGCCTTCGGCTCCGGCTCGCCGGCTTCCTTGCGGGCCTGCTCAAACAGGAAATTCAGCGTCTTATTAGTGCGGATCTGATGGGCGATCCTTCCGATGATCCCGTCCTTCTCCAGCTTCTTGCGGGTGGCGGCCACAGGCTCGCGCTGCTGCTTGGCGATACGTTGCACTTCTTGATCGACTTCGTCCTGCGTGGTGTTGATCGACTCGCGATCGGCGATCTTATCGATCAGCAGGCTCCCCTTTACGTCGTGCACCGCTTTGGGGCGCTGGGATTCCTTGAGCTTCGCCCAATCGATTTGGAGCTTGGTAGGATCGACTCCGCGCTCGGCCAGCGACCGGAACTGCTGCTCCAATTGAGTTTCGATCTGGCGCTCGACGTACGCGTCGGGCACCGGAAAGTCGTGGGACTCGACCAGTTTGTCCACCAGCTCGTCCTTGGCTTTCTGCTGGGCCAGGAATTCGCGATCGTGGAAAATCGACTTTCGGATCGCCTCGCGAAGATCGTTCAAAGTGGGATAGTCGCCTAAGTCCTGAGCGAATTCGTCGTTCAGCTCGGGCAGCTCTTTGGTGCGGATCATTTTGAGCTGCATGCGGAACCGCACGGTTTTTCCGGACAGCCGCTCTTGGCCATAATCGTCCGGATAGGTAACATCGAACTCTTTTTCTTCGTCGGGCGACATGCCGGGAAGGGCTTCGGAGAAGGACGCCATGGTTTTCTCGTCGCCGACGTGCAGCAGCAGTTCTTCCTGGTGGATGGGCGGATCGGCGCCGGCCAGGCTGTCGAGCGAAACCACGGCGAAGTCTCCATCTGCGATGGGTCGGGGATCGACGTTGACGAACTGAGCCTTCTGGTCGCGGATTTCCTCGACGCGCTTGGCGACGTCCTCTTCGGTAACTTGCGGCTCGCTGTAGTGGATGGCAATGCCGCGGTATTCGCCCAGCTCGAAATCGGGCGCGACTTCGAATTCGGCCTTGAAGCGCAGCGGTTCGCCGTCCTTGAACTGGACATCCTTGACGCTGGGCCGTCCGACGACGTGCAGCTCTTCTTCCTGCACCTTTTTGTCGAAGTACTTGGGGAGCAGGCTTTCGAGCACATCCTCGCGCACCTGCTTGGCGAACTTGGCGCGAATCAGGCTGGCCGGGGCTTTGCCGGGACGGAAGCCCGGCAGCCGGGCTTTTTGCTGGATATTGGCGACCACGCGATCGGTCTCGCGGGTGATTTCGTCAACGGGAACGCTGATCTCGATTTCGTGCTTGCAGCCTTCAAGGAGCATGGTTGAATGGAGGGGCGACGGGCGAAGGCTCCGCTCGGAGCGTCAATCGCGAATCCCCAACTCCATTCTACGTTCCTTCGGACCAGCTTGCCAGGTAGTGCTCCTGCTCGAGCGTGAGGCGATCGATTTTTACGCCCATCGACTCGAGCTTCATTTTCGCCACCTGCTTGTCGAGCTCTTCGGGGACGGGGTAAACCTTCTTCTCGAGAGAAGCATGATTCTTGACCATGTATTCGGCGGAAAGCGCCTGGTTGGCGAAGCTCATATCCATCACGGAGGCCGGATGGCCCTCGGCGGCGGCGAGGTTGATGAGGCGGCCTTCACCGAGCACGTAGATTCTGCGCCCGTCGCGCATGACGAACTCTTCGACGAACTCGCGCGTGGGGCGCCGGCTGGAGGCGAGCTTAGCCAGCGTTTCGAGATCGATTTCGACGTTGAAGTGGCCGGAATTGGCGAGGATCGCGCCATTCCTCAGGCGCTCGAAATGATCGCGGGCGATGACGTTCTTGTTGCCGGTGAGCGTTATGAAAAGATCGCCGATGGCGGCGGCCTCTTGCATGGACATCACGCGGTAGCCGTCCATGACGGCCTCAATGGCCTTGGTCGGGTCGATCTCGGTGACGATGACGTTGGCGCCGAGGCCCCGGGCGCGCATGGCGACGCCGCGTCCGCACCAGCCATATCCGGCCACGACGACGGTCATGCCGGCGAGCAGAACGTTGGTGGCACGAATGATGCCGTCGATGGTGCTCTGGCCGGTCCCGTAGCGGTTATCGAACAGGTGCTTGGTGAGCGCGTCGTTGACGGCGACGATCGGGTAAGGGAGCACGTTGTCCTTGGCCATGGCGCGCAGACGGATCACGCCGGTGGTGGTCTCTTCGGTGCCGCCGATCACGTGCTCGAGCAGGTCCTTGCGCTTGGTGTGCAGAATGGTGACCAGGTCCGCGCCATCGTCCATGGTGAATTGCGGGCGATGATCGAGCGCGGCCAGGATGTGCGAGTAGTAAACGTCGTTGTTTTCGCCTTTGATAGCGTAGACGGGGATATTGTAATCGCGCACCAAACTGGAGGCTACGTCGTCCTGCGTGGACAAGGGATTCGACGCGCACAGAACGATATTGGCGCCGCCGTCCCGGAGGGTGATCATCAGGTTGGCGGTTTCGGTGGTGACGTGCAGGCAAGCCGCCACTCGGATGCCGGCGAGCGGCTGGGATTTGATGAACTGTTTGCGGATGGTTTGCAGGACCGGCATCGATTGAAATGCCCATTCGATGCGCCGCTTGCCGAGATCGGCCAGCGCGAGATCCTTTACGTCACAAGCGATAGTAGTGGTCGTGGTTGACATGAATTCCTCGATTTTCGAAAATGACTTATCGCACCGAGACCGCGGCGCGGCTGGTTTCCTTCAGGGCTTCGGCTTTATCCGAGGCTTCCCAGGTGAAACTCGGCTCGGTTCGCCCGAAATGGCCGAAAGAGGCAGTTTTCCGATAGATGGGTTGGCGAAGGTTCAGGTGATCTATCATTCCCTTGGGCGTGAGCGGGAATTGTTCTCGAATCATTTCGACCAGGCGCTCCTCTTCGACGACGCCGGTGCCGAACGTGTTGACCATCACCGAAACCGGCTCGGCGACGCCAATGGCGTAGGCCAACTGGACTTCGCAGCGCGTCGCTAATCCGGCGGCGACCAGGTTCTTGGCGACGTAGCGGGCCATGTAGCAGGCGGAGCGATCGACCTTGGTCGGGTCTTTGCCGGAGAACGCGCCGCCGCCGTGCCGGCCCATGCCGCCGTAGGTATCGACGATGATCTTGCGGCCCGTGAGTCCAGTGTCGCCGTGCGGTCCGCCGATCACGAACCGGCCGGTGGGATTGATGTGGTACTTGGTGGAAGAATCCACCAAATTCGACGGAATGACGGCGTCGATGATGTGCTTCTTCACCTGGGCGCGCAGCTCCTCGGTGGAGATTTTATCGTCGTGCTGCGTGGAGACAACCACGGCGTCGATGCGCTTGGGCCGGTTGCCGTCGTATTCCACGCTCACCTGGCTTTTGCCGTCCGGGCGGAGGAAATCGAGCTTGGAGGCGCGCCGGACTTCGCTCAACTGGCGAACCAGCTTGTGAGCCAGCATGATCGGCAAGGGCATCAGCTCGGGCGTTTCGTCGCAGGCGAATCCGAACATCAGGCCCTGATCGCCCGCGCCGCCGGTATCGACGCCCATGGCGATATCGGGCGATTGGCTTTGAATGGAATTGATAATGCCGCAGGTTTTGCTGTCGAATCCGAAAGCGGCGTCGGAATAGCCGATATCGTCGATCACGCTGCGCGCCAGGCGCGGGACGTCGACATAAGTGGTGGTTGTGATCTCGCCCGAAACCACGCAGATGCCGGTGGTCACCAACACCTCGCAGGCCACGCGGCCCTTTGGATCGTCTTTCAAGACGGCGTCCAGGACGGCATCCGAAATCTGGTCCGCCATTTTGTCGGGATGTCCCTCGGTTACCGACTCTGATGTAAAGATATGGCGCATTTTTTGTGACACTAGCGAGCCTCCTGGCGAGTTTCTAGCTTTGCAAGCCTGTGATTTTCCGAGCGGGAGTCAATAGCCAAGTGTATCGCTTCGAAGACCGGGGGGTCAATGAAACCACAGTCCTACTCCGTCGACCTCGGCGGGGCATTGTAATGGCAGGAAAGCACTATCGCTAATTAGTCAAGGCATCGAGGAGCGGAAGCGGGAGCGATTCCCGATCCGCCCGTGTTTCGGTGATGCGCTTTCGGTTTGTGCCCCATTCCGGATGTACGCCTTGTTCCAAGCTCACCAAGCGCTCCTTGACGGCCGCGCAGTCGTTGACATCGGCGACCGCCCACCGGCGATTCAGACGTTCCGCGACGTAAGCCGTGACGCCGCCTCCGGCAAAAGGATCGCAAATCAGGTCGCCCGGGTTCGTGGTAAGTTTGATAACCCGTTCCAGAATGATGGGCGCGAGTTCGTTGGCCGGCCTGTTCTTGTATTTGCGGTGACGTACCGGCGGCACGTCGTCCCAAACATCGGTCAGATTCAGCCCTTTGGGATTCAAGTATTTCTTGTGGCCGCCGTAGTCCTTTACATCCTTGCCGCAGTGCCTGCATTTCTGAATGGGCGTCCTGACGGCGTCGCGATTGAAGACGCGCGGCTTGGGTCCCTTGATGTAGTACAGCATCCCGTAGTGGCTCGGGGAGAGACGATTCGGTATCGGAAGGCTGTGCGCCTTGTCCACGGCGATCCAATGCTTGAAGTTCATCTCCGCCATGGAGTTCAGGTAACATCCATACTCGATCAGCCATTTCGGCAGGTTGTAGATGAAAAGCGCGCCTCCCGGCGCGAGCACGCGCACCGACTCGGAGATCCATTGCCTGCTCCAGGCGAGATATTTCTCGGCCGGCAAGTCGTCACCGTTTCCATTCTTGCCGTAATGTTTCTTGAGGTTGAAAGGCGGATCAGCGAAGATCGTGTGGACGCTGGCGGTCTTCAGCGCACCCAGGAACTCCATGCAATCCGCCTGATAGACTTTGCCGAGCTTGGTGGAGTGTACGCTGCGCACGCGGGCCTGCTCTGGTGACCAGAGTAGGGGAAGCGATGCGAAAACGCAACCATTGTTTTCGGCGGAAGGCTGGTGATCTGTTGCCACGGGTTACATATCGGCGAGCAGCAAATGATTGATCGCGACTAAGATTGAATCTGCTATGGCGAAGGTCACTTCCGTTCGCGCTTACAACGGCGCCGAGAAGAAGATTAAACGGCTTGGACTCCAACCGTTGGTGGATGAACTAACATCAGTCCTGGCGAGCACTGACATTCGAATTCAAGAGCAGGCAAAAGCGAACGGTGGGGCGGCGATCAGGGAGTTAATCGACGCAAAATTCGCCGAAAGCGGAACGTGGCTCGCTAAGAAATCGGGAGATGTGGATTGGTCGAAATGCAAGGTAGTCAACGGCACCCAGGTTTGCGTCGGCGTCGAGATCCAGGTATCGGCTCGAAGCGAGTTGCTGTACAAAGACATTCTGCACTTGAAGAATCGCTTGATCGGCGGCGACATCGATCTGGGGATTATTGTCGTCCCGAGCGATCGGCTGCAATCCTTCCTGCCGGACCGGACGCCGTCGAAATCGTACGCGGAGAAAGTAATTCAGGAGCAAGACGCGGATCGCCTTCCGATTCTTTTAGTGGAACTCGAGCACGATGGGCCCGGACCCGCGCTTAAGAAAAAGACGACGAACACGGCTCGCCGATAGCCGGTAACTCGTCGCGGTGGGGGAGGCGGCGAGTTCGATGGTCGGCGCACTCAGCGCTCGCGAGCGGACAATGGCTATTGCGTCAAAGCAAAATTAACATCGATCTCAGTGACTACTTCCACGGGTTCGCCGTTGAGCAGGGTCGCTTTGTACTGCCACTGCGAAACAGCCCGCCGGGCGGCCTCGACCAGCAGCGGGTGACCGTTGATAAGTTGCAGCTTCTGGATTGCGCCGTCCTTGCCGATAATGGCGGTGAAATGAACCGCTCCCTGGATGCGGGCCTGCTTGGCCAAGGTCGGATACACCGGCTGGACCTTGCGAATCAAGTTGGCCTGCTGGACAATGCCTCCGACGCGAATTCGTTGCGGAGTGAGGGGCGCGGAGGCCGCTTTTACGACGGGAGGAAGAGCGGGGGCGGGCACAGCGCCGAAAATTCCTAGGTCGCCCGGCCCGGCGTAAATCGCATTGCTAACGCTGCCGGGAACGCCGCTACTATTTGGCGGCGGAGTCAGCGCATCGTCAATGTCGGCGATTTCGCGCGGAATCTGTCGAGGCGCCATCAGGCGGCTTAAGTCGGATTGGCGAGGAACTGCTTTTATGATTTTGGGCGCGGGGGCAGGAGGAGGTGGTGGAGGAGGCGGCGGGGGCGCCACGAGAAAGCTGGTAAGCTGCGCGCGTGGCAGCGAGTCGGTATAAATCAGCGGGATCAGAATCAGCAAGAAGACCAGGAGTATTTGGCCGAGAAACGACACGACCACCAGCCAGGGCTTACGGCCCTGCCTTGCGTCCACGAAGGTATGTTGAAACATTCCGTCAGGCATCGATAACTTAGACACGCGCCGGCGTGCACGAGTTCCCGCGCTAGCCCGCCGTCCTGCCGCCGTCGACGGCGAAAGGCGCGCCGTATGCGCGTCTTAGGCTTGAATCCGGCGACATTGCTACGCGAGGAGTGAGTTGGGTTTCAGGCCTTATCGGGGCTGCTCCGGTGTCAACACCCTGATACGGTCGCCGTGCGTGACGTAAACCGCTCCGCGATTATCGACGGCGACTCCAGTCGGGAATATAGGCGCTTCGAGCGCAGGCCCTCCGTCTCCTGAATAACCAGTCTCGTGGTTGCCCGCAATGGTGTGTATGATGCCGTCGGTAGTAATCTTGCGAATCCGCCAGTTGGCTCGATCGGCAATGTAGATATTGCCCTGCGCGTCGACCGCAATGGCGTCCGGCGCTGCGAGGCCTGCCTTGACTGCTGGCCCACCGTCACCCACAAACTCTTGTTCACCCGTGCCCGCAATGTTTCTGACGATCCCATCACGGCCAAGCTTGCGGACACGATGATTAAACGTATCCGCAACGTAAATGTTGTCTTGGCGATCAACCGCAACACCGTGCGGGAAATTCAATTTAATGGAGAGGGCAGGACCGGCGCCGCTGTCGCCCTTCTTCCCGCTGCCAATGACCGTATCGATTCTTCCATCGGGAGTCACTCGTCGAATGCGGTTGTTTTGGCGGTCTGCAATGTAGACGTTTCCTTGGGAGTCAACCGCAACGCCCATTGGGTGCGAAAGCTTGGCGGCAGTAGCCGGCCCGCCGTCACCACCAAACCCGTCTTGGCCGGTTCCAGCAATCGTGCGAATTATGCCGTTGAGGTCCACTTTCCTGACTCGATTGTTATAAGAATCGGAGATGTAAATGCTTCCCTTCGCATCCACGGCCACTCCACTCGGCATGTCTAGGTCCGCCGACTTTGCTGGTCCGCCATCTCCAGTGAACTGAGGAGGAGGACCACCGCCCTCCATGCGGATAATGGGCCGCCCTTTGCCAGCCACTGTGTAGAACCGCCCTTCGGGCGTCATGCGGCAAATTCGATTCATACCGGTATCCGCCACAAGAAGGTCACCCGTGCTGCTGACTGCCAGGCCCAAAGGAAGATCGTGGTGTGCAAGCTCTGCGCGACCTCCTTCGATTTCGTCCGGCACGCTACCCAGCCCCGCAGCTACGCTCAGCTTTCCGGATCCGTCAAGCCGGAGGACTCGATTCCTGTATGTATCGGCAACGTATAGAGCGCCGTCAGTATCGTAGACCAAGTCGGAAGGTGAGCCGAGTTGGGCATGAAGTGGGTCATCGTCCTCTTTCGCAAGATTAACGGGACCGGTTCCGATCAGCGTTGTGACGATGCCGCTTTTGTCCACCCGGCGAATGCGGTCCGATGCGATGATCAAATTGCCATCCGGATCAAATGCGAGGGCCAAAGGATATGGAATGCTCGCTGTTATAGCGGGTCCGCCATCGCCTGTACCAGGCATTCCGCGGTTTACGCCGTCCCCCGCAACTGTCACGGCCGTGCTGTCGGCGTTGATCCTTGATACCCGTTGATTGTCTCTGTCCGCTACATAGAGCGCTACGGATGCATCGAAAGCGATTGCGCGCGGGCTGTCCAGCGCACCGCGATGTCCCGGCGTGCCCACAACTTTGTCTATTACGCCGTCCGGTTTAATTTTGCGGATCGTATTGTTCAGATTTTCGGAGAAATAAAGAACGCCATTGCGATCGAACGCGAGACCGTCCGGCCAGGAGAGCTTCGCCTCGATAGCAGGTCCGCCGTTTCCGCTATAGCCTCGCTCGCCCGTTCCCGCGAAGGTCTCAATGATTCCGTCCTGCCCGACTCGACGAATTCGATTGTTCCCCGAATCCGCGATATATAAGTTTCCGTCGGAATCGAATGCGAGACCCCTTGGGAAAAGAAGTTTCGCCCCTCTTGCAGGACCGCCGTCACCACCAAATCCTTGTGCTCCGTTTCCTGCCACTGTACTGATTCGGCCGGAACTGTCAATCGCTCTAATAACCTGGTTCCAACGATCGGAAATGTACAAAACATTCCGGGGGCCTATGGCAAGTCCACTGGGTCTGTTTAACCGAGCTTTTGTTGCTGGCCCTCCGTCTCCGGAGTAGCCGTCCAGCGTGGAGTTCGCGCCAGACAACGTGGAGATAGTGTAGGTTCCCTGTGCATACAGACGGCAACCGGTGAGCAAAGACGGCACGGAAACTACGAGCAGCAGCAGTTCTGAGAGCGTTCTGGGCAGAAACTGCTTTGCCATGCCCACATTCTAGTCCATGTTTCTGGTTCGGCGTGCCGCCGTTACAGGCGGTTGGTCATGTCATCGTTGGGGCTGCATGTTACCCCGGCGACGCGGCATTGCGAGAAGTGAATTGGTTTTCGGATACTGCCTGGAAAGGGCGCGCCGGATGTTACTTCGGTTGCGGCACGATCCGGAGATACGGCCTCGGCGACTTCCAGCCACCCGGGTACTTCTGTTTTGCTTCCTCTTCGGTCACCGCAGGCAGGATGATGACGTCGTCACCGTGCTTCCAGTTCACAGGCGTGGCTACTTTGTGCTTGGCAGTGAGCTGCATGGAATCCAGCACGCGCAGCACCTCGTCGAAGTTGCGTCCGGTGCTCATGGGGTAACTGAGCGTCAATTTGATTTTTTTGTCGGGCCCGACGACAAACACCGTGCGCACTGTTGCGTTGGTGGCGGCGGTGCGGCCCTCGGATGTATCCCCGGCGCCGGCCGGGAGCATGTCATACAACTTGGCGACTTTCAACTCCGGGTCTCCGATCATCGGGTAGTTAACCGCATGCCCCTGTGTCTCCTCAATATCCGCCTTCCATTTGCTATGGTTCGACACCGGGTCGACGCTGAGCCCGATAATCTTGCAGTTTCGTTTCGCGAACTCCGGTTCGAGACCGGCCATATAGCCGAGTTCCGTGGTGCAAACGGGGGTAAAGTCTTTGGGGTGGGAAAACAAAACCGCCCAGCCGTCGCCGATCCACTCGTGGAAGGAGATGGGGCCTTGAGTGGTCTCGGCGGAGAAATTTGGGGCTTCATCATTGATGCGCAAGCTCATGAGTGCTCTCCTGGAGAAGTTCGCTCGGTAGGTCCAAAACCCCGATTATAGCGCACCAATTCAGCCCGCGGAACCAGCGGCAGTTTCGCGGACTCGTAGGTTACGCCGCGATCAAACGCATAGAAAGTTTCGATTGGTAACGGCGCTTGGCATCTTTTAGAATTGCGGTAGAGTCTCGTCGGCTCACGTCCTCCTCTGTTGGAAGTCCCAAAAATCAATGCTTAGGAGAAAGTGTGTCCGCAAAGCTGCTTGCAACTTTATTCATACCGGCCGCGCTCTGCGCGCAAACGGTGCCGTTCGATGAGGACCTCAATCGGAGCGGCGAAGCGCCCGGAAGATCCGTTCCGCCCGCTGTGCGGGACGACTTGCCGCGCATGGCCGGGTCCGATATGCCCGTGATACCTGAGGCCTCCTCGCGCGAACCGGAGCGCCCCATTTCGGGTGTCGTATCGGTACGCGAGCTCCAGCATCCGGTACCAAAGAAAGCGATGGAAGCGGCACGCCAGGCCGCGCGATATTCCGAGGAGCGCAATACGAAGAAGGCGATCGAAAAACTGGAAGAAGCCGTGCGGATCGATCCCGAGTTCCGGGAGGCGCAGACCAATCTAGGCGCGCAATACGTGCGTTCAGGGCGCCTGGATGCCGCCGTCCCGCATTTCCGGAAAGCGTTCGAAGCGGGACCTCCGGATCCGATCACTTGCGCAAACCTAGCCTGGGCCTACACGTATCTTAAGCAGTATAGGGAAGCGGAAGCGATGGCCCGCAAAGCGCTGGAATTGGACCCGGGTAATCCCAAGGCGGAGAAGATCCTGCGCTACGCCGCGGCGCGCTGAAATTCGCTTCCACTCCTAGGAAAACGACGCCCTGGTTTGCTAAAATAAAGGCTGTCAAACGCGTCGTTTCGGGGCATCCTAGCCCTGTATTTCCAAGGAGTTAACTTTTGGCGAATCCGGAAGACCCCAACATCCCGCCAACACCGCCCGGCGGGGGTTCCCAGATGCCTCTCGGAGGCGATGGCAAGCAAAACATAATCCCCATCAACATCGAAGACGAGATGCGGCGTTCGTATCTCGATTACGCCATGAGCGTGATCATCGGACGCGCGCTGCCCGACGTCCGCGATGGATTGAAGCCCGTGCATCGGCGAATTTTGTACGCCATGTCGGAGATGGGGCTGGTGTTCAACCGCGCCTATCGTAAGTGCGCGGGTATCGTCGGCGAAGTGCTCGGCAATTACCATCCTCACGGCGACGCGCCCGTTTACGACGCGCTGGTCCGCATGGCGCAGGATTTCTCGCTGCGCTATCCGCTGATCGACGGCCAGGGGAATTTCGGCTCCGTGGACGGAGATCCGCCGGCGGCGTACCGGTACACCGAAGCGCGGCTTTCGCGGATCGATACGGCGCTGCTCGAGGATCTCGACAAAGAGACGGTCGATTTCCGGCCCAATTTCGACGAGCGCAAAGTGGAGCCGGAGGTGTTGCCCACCCGCGTTCCTAATCTGCTCATCAACGGATCGTCGGGCATCGCGGTGGGCATGGCCACCAACATCCCGCCGCACAATCTCACGGAAATCATCAACGCGACCATTCTGCTGGTGCAGAAACCGGACACGCACATCAGCGAGGTGGTGAGCCTGGTGCAGGGCCCGGATTTTCCAACCGGCGGCTTCATCCTGGGACGACAGGGGATTCTGGATTATTTCACCAAGGGGCGCGGGACGCTGAAGCTGCGCGCCAAAGCGGCGACCGAGGCGTTCGGCAAGGACCGCGAGGCTATTGTCGTCACTGAAATTCCGTATCAGGTGAATAAGGCGCGGCTGATTGAGGCGGCCGCCGGCCTGGTGAACGAAAAAAGACTGGAAGGCATCTCGGAGATTCGCGACGAAAGCGACCGCGACGGCATGCGCATCGTGTTCGAGCTGAAGCGCGGCGAGCAAGCCGAAGTGATCCTGAACAATCTGTACAAGCACACCCAACTGCAGGTGAACTTCGGCGTCATCATGTTGTCCATCGTCAACGGACAGCCGCGCGAGCTGGGGCTGGTGGATGTTCTCAAGCGCTTCATCGATCACCGCATCGATGTGGTTCGACGCCGGACCGATTACCTGCTGCGCAAAGCGCGCGAGCGCGAGCATATCTTGCTCGGGTTCAAGAAGGCGCTCGAAAATCTGGACGCCGTTATCAAGCTGATTCGAGCGTCGAAGACTCCCAAAGAGGCCCGCGACGGACTGGTCGGGCAGTTCGAGTTCACCGAGAAGCAGGCGCAAGCCATCATCGAACTGCAACTCCAGCGCCTGACCGGAATGGAAATCCAGAGAATCCTGGACGAACTCGGCGAAATTCAAAAGCAGATTGCCGAGTATCTGGAGATCCTGGGCTCCGACAAGCGGCTGCGCAGCTTGATCGTGCAAGAGCTGAAGGACGTGCAGAAAGAATTTGGCGACGAGCGGCGCACGCAGATCATCGAAGACACTGGCGAAATCCACCTCGAAGATCTTATCCAGGTGGAAGACGTCGCGGTTACGGTGACGCACGGCGGCTACGTAAAACGCACGGCGGTGGATACGTACCGGCGGCAATCGCGCGGCGGCAAGGGCCGTATCGGGATGGGGACCCGCACCGAGGACGTGGTGGAGCACCTGGTGGTGGCTTCCACGCACTCCTATCTGCTGGTGTTCACCACCAAGGGCCGCGTCTTTTGGTTGAAGATCTACGAAGTCCCCGATGCGGGCACGGCGGGGAAGGGCAAGCACGTTTCGAGCTTGATCAATTTGCAGCCGGACGAAGCCGTAAAAACGTTTTTGCCGGTGAAGGATTTCGTCGGCGGCCAGTTCATCGTGATGGTGACTAAGGAGGGCGTGATCAAGAAGTGCGAACTGACCGAGTTCGACAATCCGATGTCGCGCGGGATCATCGCGGTGTCGCTGGACGACAACGACGAGCTGCTGGGCGCGCGTCTCACGAACGGGGAGAACTACATGTTCCTGGGCACGCACGAAGGCAAGGCGATTCGATTCCCCGAAAAAGAGGTCCGGGCGATGGGCCGGCCGGCGCGAGGAGTTCGAGCCATGGATTTAGCCGAGGGCGACTATATCATCGGCGCCGAGGTGGTGGAGAAAGAAGGTCTCATCTTGTCCATTTCCGAGAATGGGTACGGCAAGCGCACCTCGCTCGGGGACTATCGCTTGACGGCGCGCGGCGGCAAAGGCGTAATCAACATGAAGGTGACGCCGCGGATCGGCAAGGTGGTGGCGATTCTTTCTGTCAAGGAAGACACCGATCTGATGATCATCACTCGCGACGGCAAGATTATTCGCTTGGAATCGGGCGAGATCCGGCAAGCCGGGCGATCCACGCAAGGCGTGCGGCTGGTGCGCATGGAGGAAGGCGATCAGGTAGCGGCGGCATCCGTTATCCCGGACGCGGGAGAAGCTGGCATCGGGAACGGCAACGGCCAGAACGACCTGCCGTTACAATAAACGGCGCCCGCCGGGCATGCTGAAGCGGCACTGGTGTTTGCTCGTTCTCGCGCTTGCGGCCTTTGGGCTCGTGATCGTTCGGGCCGCCAATCAGTCCGTCGTCATCGACTAGGCTGATTCCTACATTCTATTCGCAACCAGCCCCTGGACATCGGTCTTTTGGCCCAGTTCCGGCAACCATGTCCTAAATACTCTACTGACCGTTGTCTCGACTTACTTTTTTCCACTTAGTGAGCTGTCCTTACGGCTGCCGGCGTTAGTCGGCGCGGCGGTATATATTGCCTCGGCGTTTTGCCTCTGCACTCGGCTTGCGGATCAGGTCGTGTTCCAACTGGCATTATTTATCGGCCTGGTTTGCAACCCGTTCGTGCTGGATTACTTAGTCGCCGCGCGAGGTTATAGCCTGGCGATCGGATTTCTTCTGGCCGCGATCGCGTTCCTAGCAGCCTGTGGCAGAAGTCTTGGACAAGCTAAAGCATGTCCCACAAGCCTTGTAAGTGCTTGATGGACAGTGTGGGACATGCTTTAGCTTGTCCTGTCCGGGCTGCAGAGAGACTTCCGCCACAGGCTGCTAGGGAGCGTGATGCTCGAGGAGGGAAAACTCAGGACCGTCCGCGTTGCTCTTGCCTCGCTGTCGTTGGGCCTGTCGTTCTGCGCGAATTTCTCGTTCGCGTTTGTGGACGGAATCGTGATGCTGATCTTTCTTGTCTCGGCCGTCCCGCGAGTGGAAAACCGCGCAAAACTTGCGGCGGCGGGTCTCCTGCCGGGCGCGCTGGTTGCACTGCTTATTTGCGGCGCTGGCCAAAGGACCAGTTGTATTTTGGCGCTCAGTCGCTGATGGAGAGTTGGCGCGGCCTCGTTTCCGCGAGCTTTGAAACGCTCAATGAGAGAATGGCCGGCCATTGGCTTTCGTCACTCTCGGAGGCCTACAGACAGCTTGCGACGGGCTGGACGGCCGCAGCGGTGACGGTGGCAAGGCTTCTCGTCCTCCTTGGATGGCGTCGGAGCGCAGCGGACCGGCTGATTCGGTTTGCGGCGTTTATGCTGCTCGTCCTCGCGGGCACGGTGCTGGTGCATTGGGTCGCGTTTAAGACGACCCATCTTCTGCTGCCGAAAAACAGGACCGGGCTGTTCCTGGTGGTGCTGTTCACTGTCTTTTTCGGCGCTGCCGTGGCGAGCGCGTTGCAGACCAAAGGCTCCCGTTTGATGAGCGCCATCGGAGTCGCGGTGCTGGCGATCAACGCCATTTACTTCCTTGGATGTCTTCGGCTGACTTACTTCAAGGAGTGATGGTTCGTTGCCGACAGCCAAGGATATGTACTGGCGCTTAGTCGACTTAAACCGGCGCTGCGCGATAGATCATTTCGCTACGGAGTGGCGCTAAGTCGCTGCCCTCAATTTCTATCGCATCAGCGAAAGAGATCATCGGCTTACTAAGTTTGTAACTGCCGATGCCAATGTTCCCGGCAGCCGCGCTTACGCCATGTACTATTGGGACTCTAAGGATTTTATCCGGGAGCAGGGATTATCGAAGACTTGGGCCGCCATCGCCGTCCGGGACTGGCCGGTGGCGCCGCTTAGCGTGACACCGCCGTAGGTCAGGGGCGCTGGGCGGGCTTGGCGGGTTGGACTTGGGCGACACGCTCGAGCTCGCCGGCGTGTCTGGAATCTTCCAAGGAGCCGGCCTTGTCGCCCGCGAAATGCTTCGCCACGGAGCGGTTGCGATAGGCGTTGGCGTACCCCGGATTCAAGCGAATCGCCTCGGTGCAATCCGTCAGCGCCTGGTCATATTGATGCAGCCGGAGGTGGGCGTAGCAACGCGCGTTCAGCGCCACCGCCATGTTGGGATCGAGCTGGATAGCTTGATTGAAGAACGGCATGGCGACATCGAATTTTTCCTGGTCGGCATAGGAGCGCCCTTTTCGGTAGAAGTAATTCGCGTCCGCCCCCTTGGGAACGGCGTCGCGCAGGGTGGATTCCGCGAGCGGCTGGGAAGCGCGCGCAGGCTTCTGAAGGGGCGGAGCGATTGCCGGCGCTGGTCTGGCGGGCGCTGGAGTTGCGGGCTCGGGCGTCACGGACGCCGAATTCGCTGCTACTACCGGATTCGCCGCAACCGCTGGAGCGGCCGCGGGTGGAGGAGCCGTGTGCGTTTCTTCCGCGGGGGGTGGAAGCTGCCGACTGGCCACATCTTGCGTTTGCAGCATCTGCTTGGCGGTGGCCAGCAACGCGGAGGCTTGCGCCGGATTCTCACCAATCAGGATGGCTTGGTTAATGTCTTCCACAGCCGGCTGCGCAGCTCCCGTCGCCAGGTAGAATTGAGCGCGGCACAAAAAGGCCGCTGCGTCGGCCGGATTAATCTCGATGGCCTTGTAGCAATCCTTCAGCGCCGGAGTAAGCTCGCCGCGCGCGCGCAATACCGCGGCGCGACCCAGGTACGCCTTTTCGGACTGAGGAGCGAACGTTATCGCTTGCGTGAAATCCTCGATTGCAGGCTGAGCTTCACCGGCCCGTTGGTGCAAACTGGCCCGTAACAGATAGACGTCGCTATTTTTCGGATCGCGCCGGAGGGCTTCGTTGGCATCGGCCAGCGCAGCGGCGGTTTTACCGGTATCGGCCAAAACGGACGCCCGCGTTGCATACGCCCACGCATTGTTCGGCTGGAGATCGAGCGATCGCGTCAAATCCGTGATGGCGTCGGTGGAATCGCCGGCCTGCTGATGACAATATCCGCGGTGGAGGAACGCCGCATCGCTCTTGGGGTCCAGCTCAATGGCTTGCGTGTAAGCCTCGATCGCCTGGGCGTACAGTTTCATGCCTTCGAAGCGCTTCCCTTGGTCATAGAACCCCTGGTACTTTTTCCACGCTGGAACGGACGCTGGCTCGGGCGCCGAGACCAATTGAACGTGCGAGTCGTGGTCTTTCTTGGCGTTGCGGCTTAGCTCCTTGACTGATGACTTGAGGTCTTTGATCTCGGCTTCGAGCGATTGCAACGTCTGCTGGATGTTTTTGATAACGCTGCCTAAATCAGGCTTTTCCGTGTCATCGCTGAACAGCCATCCGGCCGTCAGGACTAGCAAAACAGCGACGCTGATAATGGCAGTACGAGAGCGCATGATACAAGCCACCCAATGTATGGCGGAAAACGAGTATAGCATTTCCAAATTTAAATTCAAGACGAGTTCTCGCCGGGGAGAGCGTTCGATTTTCCTCTTAGCGGTGCTCCGAAAACTGACTCAGGAACTTGCTCATTACCGAGAATTACTTAGGGCTTTTCGCCACCCCGCGCCCGTGATATGATCGGTGCGTCTTCGTGGGTCAAAATTCACGATAACCGCATTTCAGGGAGGCGCGATGGCAGGGCGGGTGACCGAGATTCCGAGAGCTGATGCGCAACCATCGGCCAAGATGGAAATGCAACTTGCCTTGGAGCTGGCGCGCGTTGTGGAAGAAGCCGCGGTGGCGGCCGCCCGCACCATGGGGCAGGGCGATCCCAACGAATCCGATCACGCCGCGGTGGAGGCCATGCGCCGCGCATTCGAAGACGTCCCGATCGCCGGAACTATCGTCATCGGCGAGGGCGAGCGCGATGAGGCTCCCATGCTGTACATCGGCGAACCGGTGGGAGCGCCGCCGCCCGATGGCGTCCGCTATCCAGCCGTCGACATCGCGGTGGATCCGTTGGAAGGCACCAACCTTTGCTCCACCGGCGCCGCGAACTCCATCGCGGTCCTGGCGGCCTCGGAAGCCGGCGGGCTGTTGCATGCGCCGGATTGCTACATGGAGAAAATCATCGCGGGCCCGGCTACCCAGGGCGGCCTGGATATCAACGCGCCCGTGCGCGACAACCTTAAGCTCATCGCCACGCGGCTGGATCGGCAAATAGAAGATCTGGTGGTCATTGTCCTGGACCGGCCGCGGCACAAAAAATTAATCGGAGATATTCGCAAGGCTGGGGCGCGCATCCGTCTCATCGGCGACGGCGATCTTTCGGCCGGAATCGCGGCGGCGGTTCGCGGCACCGGAGTCCACGCGGTGATGGGGATTGGCGGGGCTCCGGAAGGCGTCATTACCGCCGCGGCGCTGCGGTGTCTGCATGGCGAAATGGTGGGACGTCTGGTGGTGGACAACGCGGAACTCGAAAAGCGCATGGAGCGCATGGGCATCAGCGATCCGAAGAAGGTCTATCGCGCCGAGGATCTCGCGCCCGGAAAGCACATCATCTTCGCGGCTTGCGGCGTTACGCCCGGGAGTCTGCTACAAGGAGTCCGCCTGTTCGGCGACGGCTACCGGACGCACTCGCTGGTAATGACGTCCAACCCCAATAGCGTTCGTTTTCTGGACACCGTTCATTTGACGCGCAAGCCCGGCCCGCGCGGCGTCAGGCTGTACTGAAAGCGGGGCTGCGGCGGTTTAGTTCAAACGTCCCAGCCAGCGGTGGATGGTTTGGAGCTGGCGGACCACTTCGTTGCGGTCCGTCGCTTCGGGCGATCGCTGAAGATAGCTTTCGAGATCCTTTCTGGCCGCGCTGAAATCGCGCAATTGCAAACGCGCGACTCCTCGGGCTTTGTAGTATTCGCCGTTGGCGGGGAAGGCTTCCACCAAAAGATCGAGCGCGGCGCAGGCCTTGGCGTACTGCTTGACGCGAAAGTAAGCCGACCGTAAATTATTCAGCATTCGGACCAGGATGTAACGCGTGCCCACGCGCTCAAGCGCCGACGGTTCCGCGACCAGATCCACACCGGTGATCTCGCGCGCGACGCGGGAACATTCCTCGCGGTCGAGCAGCTTGCCGGCATGGAATGGATCGATATACGTCGAGAATTCGCCGTCGTCATATTCGACGACAAAATGTCCGGGCAGTCCGATTCCGAAAACCGGCCGCCCGAGCCGCCGCGCCACTTCGAGGTAGACCACCGATAGCGTGATGGGGATGCCCGTGCGCCGGTCCAAAACCTGGTTGAGACAACTGTTGCGCGGGTCATAATATTCGGTCTCCGCGCCCCGAAAACCCAGGTCTCCGAAAAGATAGCTGTTTGCAATGGAAAGGAACTCGGGGCCTCTGGCGACGTCGCCCCCGCGCGCCGCTAAGCCCGAAGCAATTTGATCCAGCGAGTCCAAATAAGGACGAGGATCGATGGCGGGACTCTCGAGGGCGGCTAGTTCGAGCGCCGCCACGTCCAGCGTCACGCTGGAATCGTTCCGCAAAGCCGCGCGCAGCGCGTCGAGGGTTACCTTCGACATATCTTCAGCAGAAGCTATACTATACCGCCGGGTGCTATTCAGAAGTTCCGCTGTTCGTCCGATGGAAGGAGCGAGTGAGACACATTTGCATCCTTATTATTGCGGTTGGAATGGGCTGGGCGCAGGGCGTGTCGGATTCGTCGGCGTCCGCCCAACCGAGTCCATCCCTGGCGCAGACGAGCACTGCCGCCTCACAGGCTAGCGCGGCTGTTTCGCAGGCCAGTATGGCCGCTTCGATACAGAAGCAGCGGGCTTCGGTCCAAAAACAGGTCAGCGCCATCACCGGGAAGGCCGCTCCGGCGGCAGCCTCGTTCTTCACCGTGCCCTGGGTTGATACCGTCGCCGGCGGATTCAATGTTCCAGCTTGCGATCCGATGCCGGACGAGCAGTTGGACAAACTGATTGAAGAGAGTTCCACTCACGAAGGAGTGAAACCCGATTTGGTCCGCGCGGTGATCAGCGAGGAGTCTGCGAACAGGCCGTGCGCGGTGTCGCCGAAAGGGGCGCAGGGCTTGATGCAACTGATGCCGGAAACCGCCTCGGTGTTCGGCGTCAAGAATCCCTTCGACCCGAGGGAAAATGTGGACGCGGGCACGAAGATGCTCAAGCAGTTGCTGGATAAGTACGGCGGTGACCTTAGCAAGACGCTGTCGGCCTACAACGCCGGCGCCGGCCGCGTGGATCAGGAAGGCGGAGTGCCGCCCATCGCGGAGACGGTCAATTACGTGAAGGATATTCTGGAGAAACTGTCGCAGAAGTGAGTGTGGGACATGCTTTAGCTTGTCCTGTTCGGGCTAAGATCCCGCGATCACAAAAATCGCGCGCGCTAGTTTTTGGTTCAAGCGCAGCGGCTCCGCACCGTCGGCGATATTCACGAAGAGCGAGCCGCCGCGAGTTCCGGGCTCGACCAGCAACCGAACGCCCGGCATCAATCCCATTCGCTGCATGTCGCGCAGAGCCGCCGGATCGCGATCGGAAACGCTGCTGATCACCGCGGGAACGCCGCAAACCCATTTCAGAAGCGGAACTTCCTGACGGGACGGCACCGCGCCGTTTCGCTCCGGGATGGGATGACCATGCGGATCCGTTTCCGGATCGCCGAGTTTGGCGGCCATCCGGTCTTCCATGCGTTCCGATATGAAATGCTCCAGGCGCTCGGCGTCTTCGTGCACCTCGTCCCAGGGATAATGCAGCACATCGTGCAGGAATCGCTCCAGCAACCGGTGATGACGCAGAACTTCCAAAGCGCGGTTCTTTCCGGCTGGAGTCAGGCGCACGCCGTGGTGCTTTTCGTATTTGACGAACGAGGGCTTCTGCGCCGCCAGTTTCTGAAGCATTCCCGTGACGGAAGCGGCGCGGATGCCGAGATGATTCGCCAGCGCGCTGCCGGTCACGCGCTGTTCGTCGGGTCCGCTCAGCGACAGGATGGCTTTCAGATAATCGTCGACGGACTCGGTGTGCAACGGGTGTGTTCTAGGCGACACTAAAGCCAGGCTAACACACGAATCTTTGACAACATAGTATCGCTGGAATATAGTTTTAGGTATGCCTAAATCTGGGCGCCGAACCATGTTGAGCCTGGCGCTGGCAGTGGCGGCGCTGGTCTCGCGTATGCCCGCGTTCGGTCAAGGCGAAACCACCAGCGCCATTGTCGGAACCGTCGCCGATCCGAGCGGAGCGGGAATCCCTCGCGCCACCGTCACCATCGTCAATCAGGAGACGGGGCTGAGGCGATCCGCGACGACGGATACCAGCGGAAGATTCGACTTTCCGCAACTGAAGCCCGGGCCGTACTCGGTGAAGGCGGAGGCGAACGGATTCAGTCCGCAGCAACACAATTCGGTACCGGCGGGCCTCGGACAGAAGCAAACGGCTGACTTCGTGCTGAGCGTCGCGCCCACATCCGAGACCGTGCAAGTGACCGAGAACGCCGCGCTGATCAATCCCGAAAATCCCAATACGTCGACAACCTTGACCGCCCGCGCCCTCGAGGATCTTCCCAATCCGGGAGGCGATCTCACTTATCCGTTGCAGTTCGCCCCGGGAGCGCTCATCAACACCGCCGGAAGCGGCAACGACTTTGTCGGCAGCACCAACGGTTACGGCAACGTAGGCTTCAACGGACTGCCGGCGGTGTCGAACGGTTACATCGTCGACGGTCTGGAGACCAACGATCCATTGACGAACCTGAACAGCGGCCTTTCGACCAACCTGGTCCTGGGCTTGAACTCGATCGCCGAGGTCACCGTCAACACGCTGTCCTACTCGGTGGATCAAGGCCGGTATGGGGCGTCGCAAGTCAACTACGTCACCAAATCCGGCGCCAACCAGTTGCATGGGAACTTGTACGAGTTGTGGAATGGGTCGAAATTCAACGCGGCCGATTTCTTCACCAACGCCACCGAGGGCAATCACAAGCCGCGCTCGACGGTGAACCACTTCGGCGGCAGCTTGGGCGGCCGCGTGATCAAGGACAAACTGTTTTTCTTCTTCGATTCGGAATGGGTTCGAATCGCTTTGCCCATTGTTTCGGCCACAACCGTTCCGACGCCGGCGTTTCAGAATTACGTCTTGCAGCAGTTGGCCGAGGGCGGCGCGGCTTCCGGAATGGTCCCGTTCTATCAGAAGATGTTTTCGCTCTACGGCAGCGCGGCCGGAACGCCGCTTGCCGTGCTGGGGTGTCCCTTGAACAATGGCGACGGCTGCGCAAACCGGCGGACCATTTCGCACTCCAGCGACGACAAGGAACAGGTCCAGACCGCGCGCGTCGACTATAACATCGACGAGAGAAACACCACTTGGTTCCGCTTTCAGTCCGATACCGGACTCCAGGCCGCTTACACCGATCCGATCAATCCGTTGTTCAACGCAGTATCGCCGCAACCGCTGTATTCTTTCGCGTCCGGATACACGCACGTGTTTTCTCCAAACCTGGTGAATTACTTCAACCCCGCGTTCTCCTGGTATGCAAGCTTGTTCGGCCCTAGCAATTTCGCCCAGACGTTGGCCGCGTTTCCGATCGTGCTGGAGGGCGTCGGCGCCAACGCGCCGTTCACCACGCTGGGCGGACTCGATAACACCTGGATTCAGGGACGCAAAGCCTCACGCTTTTTCATCAACGACAATCTGGCCTGGAATGTGGGCGCGCACGAATTCCGGTTTGGAACCAATAGCCGGATCTTCCGCCTGAACGATTACGATTTCGGCGAGGGGACGGTCCCGCTGGTGACCTACACCAGCGTGGCTCAGTTCATTCATGGAATGGCGTCCACCGCGTCGGAGACGTTCCCGCTCGCGGATTCGCAGCCCTACAATTTCTTGAACGTGGATCTGTATGCGCAAGACACCTGGAAGGTGGCAAAGACGTTGACATGGACGTTCGGCCTGCGCGATTCGCATAACGCGAATCCGCTGAACCCGCACGACGCCGTGGCGCGGCTGCCGGGATCGTTTGATTCTATTTCCCATGCTGTCAATCAGCCGTTGAACGCGCTCATCCAGACCGGGCTAGGTAATGTCTTCCAGTCGACGCCGCTAGGGATTCTTCAACCTCGGAGCGCGCTCGCCTGGCAGATCGCCAGGAAGACGGTTTTGCGGACCGGCTTCGGTCTCTTCAGCGATCTGTTGCCGGGCAGCGTCGCGGATCTGGTGGGCACGAATCCGCCGTACTCCAAAACGTTCCAGGGCGGTCTGCTCGGCGCGGTGGGCGGAACGCTGATCGCGCCGGGCGTCTCGAACAGCGCGGTGGATGCGACCGCCGCGGCCAACCGGGCTTTCGATTCAGGCTTCACCACCGGGCAGTTCTCGTGCGCCTCGCCGCTTTCGAACCCATCCACGTGCCTTCCGCCGGTCGCCATCACGGCGGTTCCGGACGGGAAGCTGCGCGCGCCTTACTTCATGGAATGGAGCTTGGGCGTGGAACAGCAGATCGGCGACACGCTGAACCTTCGCGCGCAGTACGTGGGAACGCGCGCGGTCAATCAGCCCTATCAAACTCAGGTGAACGGTTATCAGACGGTGTGCGTGGGCTGCTTCCAGCCCTTTCCTTACGAGTCGCCGGTGGATCCTCGTTTCGGCCAAGTGACGCAATTGAACACCGGTGCGAACAGCCACTACGATGCGCTGCAGCTAACGGCGGAGAAACGGCTGGGGCATGGAGTACAGTTCCAAGCTAACTATGCCTGGAGCCATTGCCTGGACACGGTGTCCAACGGCGGATTCCTATCATTCTCGGCAGCCGGAATTTTATCGCCATTGCCGGGCGAGCTGAGGCGGCAATACGGTCCGTGCGATTACGACGTCCGACAGAATTTCACGGCCGCATATCTTTACCAGCTGCCGTTGCATGTCCGAAGTCGGGCGATGGGCTATGCGCTGAACGGATGGCAGATCTCGGGGACGGTTTTCTCGCATAGCGGGCTGCCGTTCTCGGTTCTGAGCACGCCCTATTCCGCCAACGGGAACGGCATCCTGCAAGGCGGCGGTCCGCAATACGCCAGCGTTGTCCCCGGAGTGCCTCTGTACGAACATCAGACGATACCGGGCGTGACTCAGCCGGGCACGGTGCAATGGCTGAATCCCAACGCGTTCGTTTCGGCGGTGGATCCGTCCACGGGAGCTTGCGCCGGCGGCGATAATCCGAAGAACTGTCAATTCGGCGACCTGGGGCGGAATGCACTGCGCGGTCCCGACTTCGCCTGGGCCGATTTTTATCTCACCAAATGGTTTCGATTGAGCGAGCGCGTAAAGTTGCGAGTGGAAGCGCAGGCATTTAATCTGTTCAATCATCCCAACTTTGCCCTACCCACGGCGGTGTACGCGGGCATTCCCGGCCGTCCCGCAACCCAGACCGGCTTTGGCGCGCTTAGTTATTCGACCTCGCCGCCGACCGGACTGCTCGGTGTAGGCTTGGGAGGCGATAGCTCGCCCCGGATGATCGCATTTCAGGGCCGGCTGGAGTTCTGAACATCTCTCAAGCCCTGTCGCGTTTGGCCGATACGTTCAAACAGGGACGCAGGTCCCGTCGGCCTGATGTCGCTCGAAACCATACCCTTCACACAGCAATTCGACATCGCGTCCTCGCGGGCAATATCGTTCGGCGAGGTGGACGATAACGCGGTTCAGCCGGGCGTAATCCTGGTGGTGGACAGCGAGGAGATCAACCGCCGGCTCCTGAGGGGAATCCTAAAAACCGGTCCCTATAAAATACTGGAATCCCAACGGGCTTCGCATGCGATGGCGCTCTTACAATCGCAAAAGATCGACCTGGTGATCCTAGACCTGATGCTTCCGGAAGTGAGCGGACCGGAGCTGTGCCGCTGGATGAAGGTGAATCGCGCGATGCAGTTCATTCCCATCCTGATGCTCACCAGCGTGCATGGCGTCGAGAACGAGATCGTGGGCATCTCCTCCGGCGCCGACGAGTTTCTCATCAAGCCCTTGCATCCGGCGGTGGTGCGAACGCGCGTGCGCGCCATGCTTCGAAACAAGGCGCTGGTGGATTCGCTCGAAGAAGCCGAGACCATTCTGTTTGCGCTGGCGCAGGCGGTGGAGCGGCGAGACCCCTATACCGGCGAACATTGCCAGCGGCTGGCGGTGGCATCGGTCATGCTCGGCGAAGCGTTGGGGCTTTCGAAGCCCGAGCTGGTAGCGCTTTTTCGGGGCGGGTATCTGCATGACATCGGCAAAATCTGCGTTCCCGATGCGGTTCTCTTTAAGCGCGGCGTTCTAACGAGCGAAGAGTGGAAGGTCATGCGGGGGCACCCCCTGCGCGGCGAAGAGATTTGCAGGCCGATGAAGAGCCTCTGGCCGGTGCTTCCCATCATCCGCAATCATCACGAACGCTGGGACGGATCCGGCTATCCCGATGGCTTATCGCGAGAGAACATTCCGCTGATGGCGCGCATCCTTCAAGTGGTGGACATCTACGACGCGCTCACCACCGAACGGCCTTATAAGCCGGCCCTGACTGCGCAAGCGGCGTTCGCAATCATGGAGGAAGAAGTGCGGCGCGGATGGCGGGATCCCGAGTTGGTTTCCTTATTCTCCAGCACCGTTCAAACCGCGCCCATGGCGGATATGACTTCGCTCGACGCCTCGCTCGCCAATTTGCGCTTGGAGCTTTCCAGGTAGCATAAAAGTAGAATTGAAAGCCCTCCGAATCCTGAACCAGGAGATCGTCGAGTGTCGCCTCTGCCCGCGGCTGGTGGAGTATCGCGAAAGCATCGCGCGTCTGAAGAGGCGAGCTTTCCGGAATTGCGAGTATTGGGGCCGGCCCGTGCCTGGTTTCGGCGACCCTCGCGCGCGATTGCTGATCCTCGGCTTGGCGCCCGGGGCGCACGGCGCGAACCGCACTGGTCGCGTGTTCACCGGCGACCGTTCCGGTGATTTCCTGTACCAAGCCCTGTTCGAAGCCGGCTTCGCATCGCAGGCCACCAGCGTATCGATCGACGATGGATTGGCGTTGTACGATGCTTACATCGGCGCGGCGGTGCGCTGCGCTCCGCCCGGCAATAAACCCGCGCCGGATGAAATCCGCAACTGCCGGCCGTATTTGGAACGCGAACTCGAGCTCCTGCGGCGGTTGTCTGTCGTGGTGGCGCTGGGACGCCTGGCGTTCGAGGTCTACCTCGGCATTCTGCGGGACCAGCGCAAAATCGCCAGCCGCTCCGGTTTCGTTTTCGCGCACGGCGCTGAACACCGGACCGGCAAGGGGCAGCCGCTGTTGATCAGCTCCTATCATCCGAGCCAGCAGAACACTTTCACCGGAAAGTTGACGCCCGCGATGCTGCTGGCCGTGTTTCAGCGGGCGCGCCGTCACCTTTAGTCATCGGGAATCAGTACCGGTACGGCGCTTTTCGGTACGGGAGCGGATCGGCATTGCGACGATCTTGCCGCGATTGTAGACTGGATTCGAATAATGCGCTGTCATTTGCTCCGCGCGGCGGCGATCTTTGTCCTGGCTTGTGGAGTTTCCTCCGCCGCGGAACCTCCGCCCGCTTGTACCAAGAGCAATCGCGGCCAGGTGTGGCCCGAGGAGGCGGCTCGCGATCCCAAGCTTTATTCAAAACTGGCGCGTTGCGGCGAACTGCTGGTGTGTACCCAAGGGAGTAAGCGCTCGCATTGGGAATCGCCCACCGTCCGGCTCGATCAATTGCGCGGCGGCTCCAAGCTCCCGATACCCGTTGGTTGCGAAGCCTCGAGCGAACCGCAAAAGGACGAACAACTCGCGAGCCCGAGCGGGACTAATTAGCAGCCACTCGCACGTGGTGCTATCCTGAAAACTCTCGCGGGATTTCGATTCCCTTCTGTCCGCGCCTATGCCCAGGCTGAGCTACACCACGCCCAACGGAATCACCGTCACTCGCGTGGCGTCCGCCAGCTCATTTCAAAAAGGCCTTCGCCATCTGGCGCATAAGCTGGACCGGTATCGCGGCATCTATCTCTCTTCCGGCTACGAGTATCCCGAGCGATACTCGCGCTGGGACATCGCATCGGTCTGCCCTCCCATCGAAATCGTCGCTGCGGGGCGGGAGATCGAGTTCCGCGCGCTCAACCCGCGGGGCGAAGTGCTCAACCGGATTCTCCAGCCGCTGATCGAGCAGCATCCGCACTGGGACCGGTTCGAACTGCGCGGGTCCGCGCTGCACGGCATTTTGAAGCCGCTGCCTGCGCTGTTCCCGGAAGAAGAACGCAGCAAGCAGGCCTCCGCGTTTTCGATTCTCCGCGCTCTCACCCGCGAATTCGGCAATAACGCAGATGGCCGCCTGGCGCTGGTGGGCGCCTTCGGATACGATCTGCTGTTTCAGTTCGACCCCATCGAACTCAAGCTTCCGCGGGACGGTCACAAGGACCTGCACCTGTTCCTGTGCGACGACATTTGCTACATGGACCGCAAGCGGGAGCGGATCGAACGCTTTCGTTATGACTTTGAGCGCGGCCAGCATTCCACTGCCGGATTGGCGCGCGTGGGAACGCCGGTCCGCCGCGCGGCCGCGCGCGCGTCCAACGAGATCACCTCCGACCATGCGCCGGAAGAGTACATGGCCAAGGTAGAGACGGTGCGCGAAGGGATGCGGCAGGGCAATTATTACGAAGTAGTGCTGCGGCAGACCTTTCAGGCCAATTTTTCCGCCAGTCCGTCCGAGCTGTTCCAGCGTATCCAGCACGCCAGCCCCAGCCCTTACGAATTTTTTCTGCAGCTCGGCGACGAAGCGCTGATCGGCGCCTCACCGGAGATGTTCGTACGCGTGGAAGGCAATCGCGTGGAGAC
>Ga0302324_100003175_pt1 | contig 37171 bp, 43 predicted proteins | sample Palsa_T0_1_FD_201949 | JGI IMG/M metagenome (GOLD analysis project Ga0302324, IMG submission 201949) | Peat permafrost microbial communities from Stordalen Mire near Abisko, Sweden - Palsa_T0_1 | ecosystem: Environmental > Terrestrial > Soil > Palsa > Peat permafrost | place: Sweden: Abisko... | reverse complement strand
GCGATTTCGGAGATCACCAGAACGTTTCTCAAGCCCGTGCTTCGCGGGCCTGTAAAACCGCCGCGCTGTCCCTCTCCGAGTGACCTGGAGAAACCGAATCCGGAAGCGTGCAGGCCGGACGCGACACCAACCAGTAACGTGGTCAACAATGCCAGTCCGGCGGAGAAGCCCAGTACGGCAGTGCTCAGGTGTGGCTGCTCAAAGCGCGGAATGCTGCCCGAGCTAAGCGCCAAAAGCGCGCTGGTGCCGGCCTTCGCCACAATCAAAGCAAGGGCAGTGCCACTGGCGACGATAAGCAGTGTTTCTGTAAGTGTCTGCCTGAGAAGCCGCAAGCGTGCGGCGCCCAGCGCAGTGCGGACCGCAAACTCTTTCTCTCGCGCTACAGCGCGGGCCAACAGCAGATTGACTACGTTGGTGCACACGATCAGAAGAACGAACCCCACAGCTCCAAACAGAACCCACAGGGAAGTGCGCACGTTACCGACGAATTGATCGAGCAAAGGCCGCACGTTCACGCGCCAGTTTGCGTCGGTGCTGGGATACGCCTGCGCCAGCCGATGCTGAATAGCATCCATTTCAGCCTGAGCCTGCGATAGGGGAATATGCGGCCGCAGCCGGCCAAGCATCCAAAACTGGTGCGAGACGCGATCATGCAGCGGCCAGGTACCGAGAGCGCCGGTCGGAATCCAGAGGTCGCAAGTTCCTGGAAACTTGAACTCCGGAGGGAGAATTCCGATCAATGTATAGGTCTCGCCGTCGAGACGAAAATTCTTGCCGATGGTCCTCGGGTCGCCACCTAAAAGCCGGCGCCATAGCGCATCGCTGGCAAGAAAAACCTTCGCGCCTCCAGGGTTTTGGTCCGGCTGCGAGAAAGTGCGTCCAATCGTTGGTTGTACCCCCAGAATCGAGAAAAAGCTATTCGTGACGATCGAGAATTGCAGACGCTCTGCTGAGCCGCTGCCGCCGAACACCATCCCGTTGCCTCCAGTCACGTTCCAGTAGGCCGCTGTTTCCTCGAACACCGTGTTTTGCGCGGCACGCGCTTGGAAACGTAGCAGCGGGCTGCCGGTTTGCGGCACATCTCCGGGGCTGTACTCCGTTACAAGAACAAGACGGCCAGGATCTTTGAACGGAAGCGGGCGTATCAAAACTGAGTAGATGGCACTGAAGACCGCCGTGTGCGCGCCTATCCCCAGCGCCAGCGATAGAACCGCCGTCAGTGTGAAACCCGGGGATTTTCTTAACAGGCGAAATGCGTATGTGAGGTCTTTGGCAAGATCATCCAGCAGATTGACTCTCCGCGTGTCGCGGCACTCTTCTTTGGTGACATCCACCGATCCAAACTCACGCCGCGCCAGCAGCCGGGCTTCCGAGTAGCTCATGCCCTCTGATGTGTATTGCTTGGTGAGTTGTTCAACGTGAAGATCGATCTCTCGCTGCAGTTCGTCCTCTGCTTGACGCCGTGCCAGCAGGGAGCGGATCCTATGCATGCTGACCCGTATTAGTCGCAGCGCTGCCTCCAGCTACGCATTTTCGATCACCAGTTGCACGGCAGAAGATAGCCGATCCCAGCTTTTGAGCTCACGCTCCAGTTGCTTTCTACCTTCACGCGTGAGCGAATAGAATTTGGCGGCACGGCCGAGATCGGAATCCTTCCAGGCCGCCGTAATCCAACCTTGCTGCTCGAGACGATGCAGCGCTGGATAGAGCGATCCCTGCCCGCAGGATAAGACGTCGCCGGAAAGCACCTGTATGCGCTTGGTGATCCCCCAGCCATGCAACGATTCTCTCGCGACAATCTTTAATATCAAAAGGTCCAAGGTCCCCTGCAATAAATCGGAAGGCTTTGGCATGCGACACCTCGATCATCATCATACCTCGATCATCGACAGCTTGCAAGACGGGTGACAGGTCTCGTCGAATTTTATCTCGCCGAATTTTCTATACTTGGCAGATAATTCGACCTTGCGCCCAATCCTTCATGCTATTCCTGACTTGAAGGGATCGCCCGCGCGGCCCCGAGGAGCCGGTAAAAATTGCAGCGAAAAACATCACGAGTAAACACAAAAGTAGGCCACATGCGCCACCCGCCAGCCGCCAACAACCACCAACCACGTGCATGAAATTCTGGAGAACTTCGACCCTGGCCAGCGCATCCTCGACCTCGGATCCGGCGCCGGAAGTTTCCCCTCCAGCTTCGGCCCATTCATCGCCATCCGCTCCGATCTCGACCGCCCCACCACTCCCGCCGAAAATTTCGCGCAAGCCGACGCCGTGCGCCTTCCCTTCCCGGATCGCGCATTAGACGCCGTCATTTCCAATCACAGTCTGGAACATTTTCACGATTCGCCGGCTCACTCGCCGAAATCGGACGTGTCCTGAAACCTACCGCTCGCTGACCTGGGGCGGCGGCCACGTCAATCAATTCGTTTCCGCGCGCGAACTCACCGCCATCATCGAACACGCCACCCACCTCCCCTTATCGGTGCCCAGGCTGCGGAGCCGCCAACGTTCTCCCGGAGGACCGCCACTTTCAGCGCCTCTCGGAAACGCCGGTGAAGCGCTGCGGCAAATCTCAGGGCTATAATTAGGCTAAGAATTATGAACCACAAGCTGGCCCTCCCGCTATGCCTTCTCATCTGCGCGTGTTCGGCTCCCGCGCAGCACAAGGATTTTGAACTACCCACCATGCACGCCGCGCGCGGCACTCGAGGCGCACTTGCTTCGGGCAGCGAATACGCGGACGAGGCCGGCATGCGCATGTACTTCCACGGCGGAAACGCGGTGGACGCAGGCGTGGCTACCATGTTCGCGGCTTCGGTCGCCGAATTCTCGCACTTCGGCATGGGCGGCGAGGCGCCAATTTTGATTCGTACCAAGGCCGGCAAGGTCTACGCCATTGCGGGCGTCGGCCCCATGCCCAAGCTCGCGACCGCCAAATTCTTCCTGGAGCATCGGCCCAAGCCGGGCGAAATCCTCACACTCGATCCGGGCGGATTGAAAGGGATCATTCCAGTGGCTGGCATCCTTCCCGCGCTGGTCCCGAGCATGGTGGAATCCGGATTAGTTGCGCTGCGGGATTTCGGCACCAAATCGTTCTCCGAGGCCATCGAGCCCGCCATCGAGCTGGCCGACGGCATGGCTATTGATGAAACCCGCGCCGGCGCCATCGCGCGCTCCCGCCGCTTCTTCGATTTGTGGCCGGATTCGAAGAAAACTTTCATGCCCGAGGGCCGCGTTCCCCTGCCCGGCGAGATCTTCCACCAGCCCAACCTCGCTCGCACCTTGCGATCCATGGCCGCCGCCGAAAAGAAAGCGCTGGCCGCCGGTGCTTCGCGCGCCGCCGCCATCGACGCCGTCGGCGACTACTTCTATCGCGGCGACATAGCCCACCGCATCGACGCCTTCATGCAAGCCAACGGCGGCCTGCTGCGCTACGACGACATGGCCGCGTTCAAGCTGCAGCCCGAAGAGCCGGTTTCGAGCGACTATCACAACTACAAGGTCTACAAGCCCGGATTCTGGACCCAGGGCCCGGCCATGCTCGAAGCGCTGAACATTCTGGAAGGCTACGACCTGCGCTCCATGGGCTTCAACACCGCGGACTACATTCACACCATCACCGAAGCATTGAAACTGGCTTACGCCGACCGCGACACCTATTACGGCGATCCGAAGTTCAATAACATTCCGGCGGACACGCTGCTCTCGAAAGCCTACGCCGCCGAGCGCCGCAAGGAGATCGGTAAGACCGCTTCGATGGACTTCCTGCCCGGCATGATCAACGGCAAGCGCGGCAAGCATCCCACCGAAATGGACATCGCGCGCACCAAGATTGACGATGCGTTGATGGCCAGCGACACCACGTGCGTCGATGCCATAGATAAGGACGGCGTCGTGTTCTCCGCCACGCCCTCCGGCGCATGGCTGCCTTCGGTGATCGCGGGCGACACCGGCATTCCTCTGACGGAGCGCGCCCAGCAGTTCATTTTGGTGCCCGGTTCGCCCAACGAATTGGCCGGGGGCAAGCGCCCGCGCGTCACGCTGAGCCCCACCATCATCACCGAGCAAGGCAAGCCCTTCCTCGCGCTCTCCACTCCGGGTGGCGACAACCAGGAGCAAAGCCTGATCCAATTGTTCTTCAATGTGATCGAGTTCGGCGAGAACGCCCAGGCCGCCGTGGAAGCGCCGCGGTTTCAGACCCGCCATCTGATAGCGAGCTTCGACAATCATGCCTGGAATCGTGGCGATTTGCTGTTGGACGAGCGCATTCCCGCCAGCGTCGCCGCCGAATTGGCCGCTCGCGGCCACAAAGTCGGCACGCGCTCCCGCTGGGCCAGCGGCGCGGCTCCCGTCATGATCCGAGTTACACCCGACGGCGTGATTGAAGCCGGCGCCGACCCGTACGGGTATCGCGTCGCGCACGCCTACTGAATCGTGACCGTAACTGAACCGCGACCGTGAGGGAGCGGTTGCCCAACACACTCTCACTTTTCGACGAACCGTCCCACTTCGACCGCGAGCGGTTACGAAATCGTCTCGCCGCGCTCGCATCTCAAAACATTTTCATCGGAACCAGTTCTTGGAAATACGAGGGCTGGCTCGGCCAAATTTATTTCCGCGATCGCTATCTCACGCGCGGCCGGTTTTCACAAAAGCGTTTTCAAGACGAGTGTCTGCATGAATACGCCGAAACATTTCCGATCGTTTGCGGCGATTTCTCCTTCTATCAATTCCCTTCGCCGGACTACTGGCGCAGGCTGTTCAGTTCGGCGCCCCCGGCTTTGCAGTTTGCCTTCAAAGTGCCTGAAGACGTCACCGTGAAGCAATTCCCCAGGCATCCGCGCTACGGTCCGCGCGCGGGCGACGATAATTCGTCCTTCTTGAACGCGGCGCTGTTCGAGAGCGCGTTTCTGGATCTCCTGGCCCCGTATCGGCCGCGTGTCGCCGCGCTCATTCTCGAATTCGGCAGTTTCCCCAAGCAATGCTTCGCGGACACCGGCGCGTTTCTTGAACAACTGGATCCGTTCCTGGCCGCGTTGCCGCGCGACTTTCGCTACGCCCTCGAGATCCGCAATCCCGAGTTTCTTTCTCCCGAATATTTTGCATGCCTGCGCAGCCACGGCGTCGCGCATGTGTTCAACGCCTGGACTAGAATGCCCGAGATAAGCGTACAGATGCGCTTGCCGGACGCCTGCACGGCCGATTTCACGCTGGCGCGCGCTCTGCTCCGCCGCGGCCGGGCTTACGAAGACGCGGTTGCGAAGTTCACGCCCTACTCTCATGTGCAGGATCCCAATCCGGAAACCCGCGACGCGCTGCGGATTCTAATCGCGCGCGCCCGCGAACGTCACCAGCCATCCTACATTTTCGTGAACAACCGTCTGGAAGGCAACGCGCCCGAAACCATCGAGGCCATCACGGATTGAGCTCCCTACTCCTCCCGGCTCAATCTGTCGATGAGATAATCTGAGAACGAGCCATCAGGGAATGCTAGCGCGCTTTTGGGGAACTCGAGGGTCCATCGCAGCGCCTGGGCCGCACACTACTCGCTTCGGCGGCAATACGTCCTGCGTCGAGCTGTCTACACCCACGGGCGGGATCCTGGTGCTGGACTGCGGCACCGGCGCCCGGTCGTTAGGCAACCACTTGTTAGCTCGCGCGGCGGGGCCGGTCTCGGCCACCATTCTGCTTTCGCACACCCATTGGGATCACATTCAAGGCTTTCCCTTCTTCGCGCCTCTGTTTCAACCGGACAATCGCTTCAAGGTCTACGGACCGGAGGGCGCGCATCTCTCCTTGCGCGACGTGCTGGCCGGTCAGATGGAGCATCATTATTTCCCGGTGGAGCTCGACCAGCTGGCTGCCCGCATCGCGTACCAAGATCTGACGGAAGGCGTTCATCGAATCGATGGCATCACAGTGCGGGCGCATCCCATGAATCATCCATCGCCGACCCTCGGATATCGCATCGAAGCCGGAGGGCAGTCCATTTGTTACTTATGCGATCACGAACCGTACTTCGAGAATATTTGGCGTGAGGGCGCTCCGGCGGGGCGGCTGGAGTCGATTCTCGAGGAAGGCGACCGCCGGCACGCCGAGTACATGCAAGGCGCCGACGTAGTCATTCACGAGGCGCAATACACGCCGGAAGAGTATCCTTCCAAGCGGCATTGGGGTCATAGCACGTACCTGTATGTGGTAGAACTGGCCGCCGCGGCGGGTGTCCGCCGCCTGATCCTGACGCATCACGATCCTTCGCATGACGACGAGTTCATCGCGTTTATCGAAAGAAAGGCGCAAGAACTGGCCAGCAGTCTCGGCTCGCCGCTGGAAGTCTGCTGCGCTTATGAAGGCCTCGAGATCACGCTGTAGGCGCGACGCTACCGAACCATGACCGTCAGGGAGTGGCCCCCTACCGAACCATGACCGTCAGGGAGTGGCCCCCTACCGAACCATGACCGTCAGGGAGTGGCGGCCAATAAATTCGACGTACAATTCGGGCAGCGCGTGGCCGCCAGCGCGATGGTGGTGTGACAGAACGGGCATTCCTTGGTGGTGGGCGCTGCGGCAGGCTTCTTGAGCCGATTGGCCTGCTGGATGATCAGGAAGATCACGAATGCCACAATCAGAAAATCGATGACGTTATTGACGAAACTTCCGTAGTTGATGGTAGCGTCGCCGGCCGCCTTGGCCTCGGCCAGCGTGTGGTAATGACCGCCGGAGAGGTCGATGAAGAGGTTGGTGAAATCGACGCTCTTGAGGGCGAGTCCGAGCGGCGGCATCAGAATGTCGTTCACCAGTGACGTCACGATCTTTCCAAAAGCCGCGCCGATAATCACGGCAACAGCCAGGTCCAACACGTTGCCGCGCATGATGAAATTCTTGAACTCTTTGAACATTCGCTCTCTCCTAAAGCGCTCCATCATAGCATTGCGAGCGGACGGCGGGGCTACACTGGGATTTGAAAGCTTCTGGGCGAACGACAGAGGAACCGAAAAGCTGGAAGCTGACCATTGAATACGATGGAACCAAATACAGCGGGTGGCAGGAGCAGCGCAACGCGCGCACCGTGCAAGGCCAGCTTCGCAAGGCCGCGGAGGATTTCTTTGGATGCGAAGTCGACCTTCAGGGCGCGGGCCGCACGGACGCCGGCGTGCATGCCCGGGCTCAAGTGGCGCATCTTCGGATTCGTCCGCCGAAACAGAATGCCCGGCGGAACTGGCCACGTCCGGATGAGATCTTGCGCGCCATCAACAGCCGTCTGCCATCGGATGTCTGTCTCTTGGATGTGACTGGGGCGCCCGCGAGCTTTCATGCGCGCCACGACGCAGTGGCGCGATCGTATATGTACCAGATCTCGACGCGGCGCACGGCCTTTTTCAAGAAATATGTTTGGTGGGTCAAGGAGCCGCTGGACTCCGCGGCCATGGCGCGGGCCGCGCGTTTGCTGATCGGCCGCCACAATTTCCGTGCGTTCCGCGCCGAAGACCCTTCGCGCCCCGATGAATCGCCCATCGTCGTGGTGGAGGATGCCCTGATCGAAGTTGAGGGCGATCTGATTATTTTCCGCATCACCGCCTCCCACTTCGTGTGGCGCATGGTCCGGCGAATCGTGGGAGTGTTGGTGAGACTCGGCCGGGGAGAAATCGCCGAGGCCGATTTTTCCGGCCTTCTGAATGGTCAAACAAATTCGGCGATTGATGTCGCGGCCTGGACCGCGCCGGCGTCGGGACTTTTCCTGGAGCGCGTGATGTATCCCGACTAGAAATTCAGAATGCGGCCTATACTCGAATCGTGGAGTCTCGTATCAGCGTCAGTCGAAAATCGCCGGACGACATCAAGCAGCGCCAGATTATCGTGAAGCTGGATGGAAAGCGGCTGGGAGAGCTGATGCACGGCGACGAAATATCGCGCGAAGTCGAGCCCGGGCGGCATCGTTTGCAAGTAGACAATACATGGAACTGGAAGACCGTCGAGCTCAACCTCGCTCCCGGAGAGCACGCGCGGTTTCTGGCCGTAAATCGAACGGGCCGCTTCACATGGTTCCTGGTGGGAACGCTGGGCGTGGGTCCGATGTATGTGTCGATTGAACGCGTCGTTGAACCTCAGGCGTTTTGAGACGCCAGGTGGCGATCGCCTACTTCCTTGCGAACAATGCTGGCGCCGGCGGCCATGGCTTTTAGTTTTCCAAAAGCTACGTCTTGCGGAAGGTATTTCATGCCGCAATCGGGAGCAATCACCAGCCGCTCGGCGCTGATGTAAGGAAGCGCGCGGCGAATCCGGGCGGCGACTTTTTCGGGAGTCTCCACTTCGTTGGTGGAAAGATCCAGCACGCCCAGGATGATATTCTTGCCGGGAAGCTTGGCGAGCACCGAACAATCCAGAGACGACTGCGCGGTTTCGATGGAGATGGAGCCCATGCGCGAGCCGGCCAGCTCGGTGAGGAACTGATATTCGGAGGGACGATTCGCGACCATGGCCGCATAGCCGAAGCAAAGATGAACGGCCGTTTCGCCTGGCACTCCTTCCAGAGCGCGGTTGAGCGCGGCCAATCCGAATTGGCGGGCTTTATCCGGGACCGCCTGCATGTAAGGCTCGTCGATTTGGACGACGTCGGCGCCGGCCGCGAACAGATCCTTGATCTCTTCGTTGACGGCGGCTGCGTAGTCCAGGGCCATTTCTTCTTCGCTCTTATAAAAATCGTTGTGCGCCTGCTGCGACATGGTGTAAGGACCGGGCACGGTGACTTTCACGCGGCGGTCGGTGTTGGCGCGCAGAAATTGGATATCGCGAACCTCGACGGCGTGTTTGCGCCGGATTTTCGACACTACGCGCGGCACGAAGTTCAACTTGCCGGAGCGCGCCACCACTTGCGCGGGATTATCCAGATCGATCCCGTCGAGCGCGGTGGCGAAGCGATTGGAATAGCTCTCGCGCCGAATTTCGCCGTCGGTGATGATATCCAGGCCGGCGCGTTCCTGGGCCCGAATCGCGAGGAGAGTAGCGTCATCCTGGGCTTGCTCCAAAAACTCGGGCGCGACGCGCCAAAGATCGGTGGCGCGCACACGCGGCGGCAAACGGTGCGACAGTTGGGCGCGATCGATCAGCCAATCGGGTTGCGGATAGGAGCCTACCAGCGATGTCGGGAACAGAGTGGAATTCATGAACGCCTGAATTGTATCACGCGGGTCGCGATTCCAGCCTCATGCATAATGATAGTCGAATGCAACTGAGCGTTCTGGATCAATCGCCGATCGCGGAAGGTTCCACGGCGGGCGACGCGCTGCGGAACACCATCGATTTGGCGCGCTGGGCCGAGCATCTTGGATATCACCGCTATTGGCTGGCCGAGCATCACGGAACTCCGGGACTCGCCGACGCCAGTCCCGAAGTGATGATTGGACCGGTGGCGTCGGCCACTTCGCGAATGCATGTCGGCACGGGTGGCATCATGCTGCCGCACTACAGTCCGCTGAAAGTGGCCGAAACATTCAGCATGCTGAGTGCTTTATATCCCGGCCGGATCGATTTGGGCCTGGGACGGGCGCCGGGCACTAGCTCCGGTGTCGCCTACGCGCTGCAGCGCGATCGAAGGCAGGCCGCGCCAGACGATTTTCACGAGCAACTCGAAGAACTGCTGGCATATTTCGAGAACCGCGGGCCTTCGGCCGGGCCGTTCCGTCAGACCGCCGCGATGCACTTTGAAAGCCCGGAGCCGTGGCTCCTGGGGTCGTCGGAGCAAAGCGGAATTTGGGCCGCCGAGCTGGGATTGCCGTACGTATTCGCGGACTTTATCAATCCGAACGGAGAAGCCATCGCCGCGTATTATCGCGAGCATTTCCAGCCGTCGGCGCGACTGCCGGAGCCGCGCGTGGGCGTTGCGACGTGGGCCATTTGCGCCGAAACCGGCGAAGAAGCGCAGCGACTTGCGTCGAGCATGCGAATGCTGATGTTGATGCTGTATCGCGGGCGGCTGATTCCCGTGCCGTCGGTGCAGCACGCGCTGGAGTTTCTGGCGAACGAGGGTGTGGCGGCGGAGACGCTTCCCGTCGGGCGCAGAATCACGGTGGGAACGCCCGAAAAAGTTCGAGCGATCATCGAGCAGGTAGCGGAAGACTACGGAGCCGAGGAGGTTTTCGTGGTCAACATCATGCACGATCACGCGGCGCGCAAGCGGTCGTACGAGCTGATCGCACGGGCGTTCGGGATGGCCTAGCTAAAATACTTTACAACGCAAAGTACACTGTGATACAGTGAACTCGTGACGGAAACCGATTGGCTGCGGTATTTCCGCGCGAACTCGGCGGATCCTCAATTGCCCTGGGACGATGGCTACCGGCTGAGCGGCGCGGAACGGACGGTGGTGGTCGAATCCATTCAGCAATTCCAGCTTGGCGAAAACGCGCAAGGCCGGCGGTTGTTGGAGCGGGCCCAGGCTTTGGATGCGGCGTATGCGGGCGCGCTGCGGTTGTTCATCCAGGAAGAGCAGCGGCACAGTTACCTGTTGGGCCGGTTTCTCGCTTTGCAGGGCGAGCGGTGTCTGTCGCGGCACTGGGTCCATGCGGTATTCCGGCGACTGCGTGGATTGGCGGGGCTGGAACTGCGGATGCGGGTGCTGGCGACGGCAGAGGTGTTGGCGATTCCTTATTACACGGCCTTGCGGGAGGCTACGGGGTCGACGCTGCTGAAATCGATTTGCTCACGCATTTTGCAGGAGGAAGCGGAGCATTTGCGATTTCAGGCGTTCACATTTGGCCGTTTGGGATCGCGACGGCCAGCGCTGCTGCGAGGCTTCGTACGCACCGCGCACCGATGGTTTCTGATGGCTACAACGCTGTTGGTTTGGATGGAGCACGGCCAGGTGTTTCGAGCTGGGGGATTTTCGCTCGGCAGGCTATGGGCGCACAGTTTGGCTCAAGGCGAAAGATTATGGGGCTAGGATACGAGCCCTATTGCGCCAGCTTTTGCCGACAATGGCGCCGACACCCCCCACCGTAAGTCCGAGCAGCGGCCCGATCCACAGGTGGTTTAAAGCGCCCCCCAGCGCATCCCAGTAAAGGAAGCTGGACAACTCGGTTTCGGTGAGGGCGCGATGCGCGGTTCGCGCAAACTCGTGGATGTTCGACGGATCTTGCATCAATGCGGCATGAAACAGGATCGCCACGCCCGTGACAATCACGAACACGATGCCTCCATTGATCAGTCCGCTCCAGACACCGACTCGGAGAGCCGCTGCAATACGGCCCGTTCGATAAGCGGCGACAAGGCCACCCATCGCAGTGACTCCCACCGCCCCCAGCGCGAACCAACCAGCCAGCGCATAGATACGCGGATGTACATCGCGGATGTTCCGGAAAACAGACGTGCCGCCCAGATTCCCCAGGATGATCTCACCGAACCACATCCCGCCAGTCAAAAGGCCAAAGACGATGCTCAGCTTCTTTTCCATTGGACTTACTTGTGCAACTCCTCCTTCGGTGGAGGGGGCGGCGGTCCAAAGGGAGGCGGTGGTGCGGCCGGCGAAGGCATCGGGGCTTTTCCATCCAACTCGAAGACGAACAGCAACGGCGGATGCTCGACCTTGGCATCGTTCGGCTCGTTGATCATGGCGGAACGGCCAAGCCCTCCTATCAGCGCCACATATTGCTTCCCGTCGATCTCATATGTGATGGGCGGGCCCATGCCGGTGCGGCCGGTCTGAATTTCGAAGAGCTTTGCGCCCTTATCGGCGGTGTACGCCATTAGCCGGCCATCATTGGTCACCTGGAAAACCAGGTTGCCGGCCGTTGTGACCGTCCCGCCGCCGATGCCGCCTCCGCCCGGGGTACGCCAAACCAGTTTCTGATTCACGGGATCCCAGGCCTCAAGCACTCCGCGTTCCTTGTCCGGAGGCTCGGGCCCCATGAACGGCATTGAGTTCGGGCGAGCGCTAGGAAAACCCTCCGCGAGTCCGGTGTCGCCGTATGGATGGGGAATTACTTTGTCACCCGCTGCGTAGGTCCAGCTTCCGTACGTAGTGGGGATATAGACGAGGCCCGTGAGGGGACTGAATGACATCGGCGCCCAATTGTGGCCGCCGCCCGCGGTTGGAAAAACGGTGATGGGCTCCTTATCGTAGAAGGCTTCCGGGTTAATCATGGGACGGCCCGACTCATCGAAGCCACGGGTCCAATTCACTTGCGTGTAGGCTTGTCCGGAGATGAATTTTCCGGTGACCCGGTCCAGCACATAGAAGATGCCGTTCTTGGCGGCCTGCATCAGCACTTTGCGCGGGCGGCCGTTGATGGTGAGGTCGGCCAGAATCATTTGCTGAACGTTGTCGTAATCCCAGTTGTCGTTGGGCACGGCCTGATAGTGCCACTTGAGTTCTCCGGTGGAGACTTGAACGGCCAGGATGGTGCAGGTGTAAAGATTGTCCATGCCCTTCGCGCCGCGAAACTTCTGCACCCAGGGTTCGGCATTTCCGGTGCCGACGTAAATCAGGTCGGTTTCCGGATCGTACGCCATGCCGTCCCACACCGATCCGCCGCCGCCCATTTTGTAGAAATCGCCGCCCCAGGTTTTCGACGCTTTGCGCATGGCCTCGTTTTCGTACGGATCGGCGGGGTTGCCGGGGACGGTGTAGAAGCGCCAGGCACGGCGGCCGGTGGCTGCGTCATACGCATCGAAGAAGCCGCGAATGGGATGATCGCCGCCGGAGACGCCGATCAGAACCTTGCCGTTGGCAACGCGGGGCGCCATGGTGATGGAGTAAAAGTTCTGCGGATACGCCACGCGCGATTCCCAGATCACTTTGCCGGTGAAGGCATCCAGCGCTTCCAGCCGGCCGTCGATGACGGGAGCGAAAATCTTACCGTCATAGATCGCGAGGCCGCGGTTGACGATGCCACAGCAGACCTTGGGCCGGACAGCGGCCTGATTCACTTCCGGATCCCAGCGCCAGAGTTCCTTCCCGGTGCGGCCGTCGAGAGCGAACACGACGCTCCAATTCGTGATGCCGTAGATGGTGTTGTTCCAGACCAGCGGCGTCGCTTCCTGATTGCCGCCGCCGGCGCCGACGGCATAGGTCCAGGAGAGGCCGAGCCGGCTGACGTTGGACGGATTGATCTGGGTCAGGGGACTGTAGCGCGTTTCGCCTTGGGTGCGCCCGTAGCTAAGCCAGTCGCCCTGGAACATGTCCCGAGGCGTACCGGCGTTCTTCAAAACATTCGCGTCCACGTTCTGCTGGGCGCCTGCTGTGCCGACGCCGATCGTTAGCGCGATCGCGATTGCGGTGATTCTGATGACCATAGTTTTGCCCTATCCGAGAAAGCTTTGCCTATCCGAGAAAACCGATAGCGCGGCCCGCCAAGCCAACTCCGAACCACAGGCACAGCGCGATGCCGGCGGCGATTTTTCCGCCCAGAGGAGCGGTCACGCCTTCATTTTTCACGATGCGGTTGTAGATGGTGAACTGGAACAGCAGTGCGAAGAACAGAAAGAGCATCTTGACGCGGAACGAAGTGTTGCCGTAGCACTTCATCGCTTCCGACAAAAAGAGCAGAATGCCGGAGGTGAGCATGACCGCGAGTCCCCAGCGGTTCCAGGGACGGAGCGCGCTTGCCACCTCGGAAATGCTCTGGGTCTTCAATACCAGCCCGAACTGGCGCAGGCAGAGAATCACGATGGTGCCAAGCAAGACGGTGAGCGCGAAGAGATGAAAATTTTCGATGACCGGGAACGCAATGCGCGAGTTGCGAATGGCCTGGGCGACGGCGGTGTCGTCGCACCATTGAAAGAAGGGGATGATGGCTTGCATGCTAAAAAGTGTACGCCATGGTGCGGCCGCAGGTAATGATGGCAGCCCACAGGATGAGCGAGGCCCAACCGGCCACGCGAGCTTCCATGGGCGGCACCAGCGCGTTGTCCCATTGACCGATCTTGCGGTAAATGCCACGCTCGAACGCGATCGCATTAATGGCGGCGACCACCAGCAGAATGACCTTGGTTTTGAAAAAGATACTGTTGTAGGCTTTTACGGCCTGGCACCAGAACAGGAAAATTCCGGTGATCACCATGATGGCGAATCCAATGAACATCCAGGGCTTGATTTGTTCGTAGACTTCCGAGGCCGGACGCTTTTTCATGATGACGCCCATGAGCCGCAGGTCGGACACCAGCAATAAGCCGACGGAGATGGAGAGACCGAGTACGTGGATGGTTTCAATGATGGGGAAGACCCAAATTGACTCGCGGATGGAGGTGCCGATAGTGGTGTCCTGAATCCACTGGCACATACTCAAGATGGACATCGACTGTTTGGAACCTCCCAGGGAAACTCATAGTATACGCGCGATCGGGATGTGTCTATTGAACGACGAGCTTGCTAACGCTGGAGGTTACAGCCGTAGGGGAGGAAGGGTGGTGGGAATGCAACACCGGGAGCGGAAGCCTAAGCCTCCGTCCCGGCGCGTAGAAAGTTCTGAGCTAATTAGCGGGTGCCGGCTTCGGCAACGGCAGCATCGCCGAAGGTGATTTTCGACTTGGTTCCGCCCAGGTCAAGCTCCTTGAGCTGCGACTGGCCGTTGACGCTCTTGGTGCTCATTTGCGTGTCAGAAAACTTGGACGCGTTGGTTTCGACCTTGGCGGGCGCCTCTACCACGTTCTTGCCCATCTTGAACGTGACTTTGCCGGCGTCCACTGTGACGTTATAATCTCCAGGCTTCAATTCACTCTGTCCAACCCACGTAGGATCAGCGATCTTGACGTGGTAGGTGGAGGCAGCGGTAGCGATGCCAAGAGAAAAGACACAAACGGCGAGCATGAGTTTGGTGATCTTCATGTAATTTACTCCCTTTAATTTTTTAATGCGTGTGGTTGAGCTCTACGAGGAGTGTGGTTGTTTCTTGCATGCAACCCACACACTTGTATTACGTTGCATCGAGACGAAAGGTTACTCAGCCAGCCCTAAACCTTGCAAACACTTAGCAATGTGTGACTTAGCTGCTCCACTACATTGGATGCAAGCTTGCTCCCGTTGGTCGCAACATAAAATACGTCGATTGCTTTGTGCCCTTCGGTGTCGATCAGCACCACGTCGATGTTGCAGCCCGCGGCGGAGAACGCGGCCGAAAGATCGTAGAGCAAACCGGGCCGGTCTTCTGCAATAATTTCGACCAACGTGGCGCTGTCGCAAGCGTTGGGATCGAAATGCACGCTGGGCTCGACGGTACGTTTCTTCGGGCGGGAGCGGTCGGCGTCACCGCGAACGCGGCCACCGAGAAGCGCCTCGGGGTCGAGTTGGCCCAGTGCTATCTCTTCGAGGGTTTCGCGCAAGCGGCCGCTCTCGGTTGGATTGAGCTCGATGGTTCGCTTGGGGTCGGCAAAGACAAATGTGTCGAGGACCAGGCCTTGCGCATTTGAGAACGCTTCGGCTTTGAGGATATCCATTCCAAAGCTGGAAAGGCCTCCGGCGAGGGATGCGAAGAGAGCTGGGCGATCGCGCGCGATGATGGTGGCGCGATGGACGCCGCCCGAAGCATCCAGTTGCACGGCGACACCGGTGAGCCGGCTGAATTCGTAGAGTTGGAGGTGGGCGCGGATTTCGCCCGGGGAATGGGTGCGAAGATAGCGCGAGGGGAAGCCCTGGAGGAAACCTTCGGGATCGGCCAATCCGGGCGGCAGATCTTTCGGGAGATCGGTGATGCGTTCGGCTTCGAGATCGTGGAGCAAGCGCTGGTGCGTGACGCGGTAGGTTTGCCAAAGCTGTTCGAGGCGCCAGGGAGTCATGGCGGCGGGGTTCACGGCGGAGATGTCGGCATAGGTTAAGAGCGTGAGCAGCTTCAAGCGCTCCAGCGTGCCTATGCGGTGGGCCAGTAGGGCAGCGGTGGCGGGATCGTACAAATCGCGTGAATTCATGACGGCCGAAAGATCGAGATGATGTTCGATCAGAAACTCGACCGCGCTCTGTTCCTGCGCGGGCATTTGAATGCGCTGGGCGGCGGTGCGCGCGAGCTGGACCGAGACCAGCGCGTGGTCGCCGCTCTGAACGCCTTTGCCGGAGTCGTGAAAGAGCAAGGCAAAGCGCAGCAATGCGAGGTCGTCGATCTCCGAGTAGATTTCGGCGAAGCGCCGCCGGGCGGGGTCGATGCTGCCGGGGGTGAGCTCGGCAAGTTTTTCGATGGCGACAAGCGTATGTTCATCGACGGTGTAGCGATGGTAGAAGTCCGGAACCACCAGGCAGGAGATGGTCTTCCATTCCGGAAACATCGCTAACAGCAGATTCGTGTCGTGCATGGCGCGGAGCGCGGCGGCGGAATGCGGGAGCGAAAGAATGTTACGGAGTGGCGGCCATAGGGCTTCCGGCGGTGATGCGCACCAGGCGGCGAAAGCGGAGGCTGCGTGTTCCAAACGGCGCTCTGTTTCCGCAGCCAGGGGCACGCCGTGACGGGCGATGAATTCAAGCAGGCGCAGGACGATGGCCGGATCGTTAGTCAACTGCGCCGGCGATCGCAGATAGACACGGCCGTTAGAAACGGTAAATTCGTGGTTGGAGAGCCGCGAACGCCAATCGCGGAACTGCGCCGCCAGCGAGCCTTCGCTCTTTTCGTTGGAGTCCAAGGCGCGGCGCGCTTCGCTAAAGATGACACGCGCGTTGCGGAAATATTCGCGCATCAAGGCCGCCGGCTGGGCAGCCGGCTGGGCGGATGGTTCATGAAATTCGAGATACGGTTGCGCGGCGAGCGCTTCCTGCGCATCGAAGGTCAGGAGATTTTGATCGCGGCGAGCTTGATAGTGCAGGAAACAGCGCAAGGAATGCAGGAATGCGCTGGGAACGCGCAGGCGGGCGGCCACTTCCTCATCGGGCTTGCGTAGTTTGCCCAGCCAATCGATCAGGTGCAGATCGCGCAGGCCTCCAGGCGTCTCTTTCACGTTGGGCTCGAGATGATAGAACGTGTTCTGAAATTTTTCGTGCCGCTCGCGCGCAAGCTGGCATAGCTGGCGGATTAAAGCGCGGCGCTGCCGGTTGAAGAAAGCGGGCAGCTTGTCTTCGAGCCTGGCGTAGCGGTCCAGGGACCCGGCCAGCATGCGGCGATCGAGCAAGCTGATACTCAGCTCGATATTGCCCTCGTGGATTTCGGCGCACTCGGCTACGGTGTGTACGGAATGGCTCAAGCGCAGGCCGGCATCCCAGAGCAGACGCACCAACTCGGCGAGTTCGTTCTTGATGGCAGCGGCCTGGGACTCGCGCTCGACGAGGATCAACACGTCGACGTCGGAGAACGGAAAGAGCTCGCGGCGTCCGAAGCCGCCCACCGCAAGCAGGGCGACACCGGGATCGGCGAGAGTGGCGAAGGATAATTGGAAAGCTTCGATCGCCATTCGCTCGATGAGTTCGGAAAGTCCCGCCAGCACGGGCGCCGCGTCGCCTGTGGAGAAGAATTGTTGTTGAATTTGTTGCCAGGCAGGGTGTGAGTGCAGCTTCTCCATACTTTTGGGACGGAAATCTTGCGGCGGTTCGATTTTGATTGTATCGTCTGAGGGATGCTGCTTTTTAGTGAAATAGTTCCATCGCGATTCCTGGTGTTTCTGAGCGCGGCGCTGGTACTGGCAATAACGCCGGGTCCCGGGATCTTTTATGTGCTGGCGCGCAGTTTGCGCGGAGGACGCCGGGAGGGCGTATTATCGGCTGCCGGAACATTTCTGGGCGGTTTGGTGCATGTGGGCGCAGCGGCGTTGGGGCTCTCGGCGATCCTGGCGGCTTCGGCGGTGGCGTTCGAGACAGTTCGGTATGCGGGCGCCGCGTATTTGATTTACCTGGGATTTCGGATGATTCGCATCCGTCACGAACAGATGAGCGATGCGGAAACGTCCGCGCGCGCCGGCCGGAACACCTTGGTGCAAGGCGTGATGACGGAGGTATTGAATCCGAAGACGGCGCTGTTTTTTCTGGCGTTCATCCCGCAGTTTGTTTCGGTGCGGCAAGGCCACGTGGCTGCGCAGTTTTTCGCGCTAGGCGCGATTTCAGTAACGCTGAACACGCTCGCCGACCTGGTCGTGGCCTGTTTCGCTGGACCGCTAGGATCGAGAATGAAGCGCAACGCGAGGTTTCGCAGCAGGCAGCGCGCGGCATCGGGCGCCGCGATGATCGGGCTGGGCGTTTATGTGGCCACGGCGCGGGCCAGAAACTAATCGAGGCAAGCGTTGGCACGAGTGCCAACGCGGCACGCAGGAGTGCGTGCGCCCCAAAACGAAACTCATCTCGACTCTGTCGGCGCTTTCCGCAGGAGCGGGATCAGCAGCAGCGCCGCGACCGCTGCGAACACGATGGATGAATGCCACGCCAGATTCGTAAGCGCGCGGCGGGTGTTGAAATGATCGAGGATCTCGAGCTGCACGCGTTCCGGAAACACGCGCGAGCCGAAGATCAATGCCAGCAGGATGACAAGAAAGCCGATTCGCAGGATGTTCTTCACGCCGGCGGCCGAGAAGCGGCGCGCGAGAATCGCGCCTAAAATCGCGATCGCGATGGATGCGATCAGGCTAAAAGTTAAAACCGCGGCCAGAAATCCCCACGGCGGCGCGAGAAATCCTCCACCCCGCGCAATCAGATTGAGCGTCACGATGGCGGTGGTAAGAATCACCACCGTAATGCCCCAGCCCCAAGCGACGATCAATGCGATTCTTCCCAGGATGGCCGCGGGCGGCGCGTCTTTGCCCTGCGCGGCCGCCAGTTCCGCGCTCGCGGGCGCAACGAACAGCAGCGCCAGACACGCATAGGCGGCCAGGATGCGCGCATCCAGGAACCCGAAGCCCTTATACAAAGGAACCAGGACGCCGAACGCGATGACGGCGATCAAGATGACGAGGGCTTGCCGGACCATGAGCGAAAGTGTGCCTTGTACGGGCCGGGCGAAGGGAGCTACGGATTTACGGGCGGGCCCGCGCTGCCTTTCATATGTTGCGAGTCCTGCTGGTTCTCCTGGCAGATGTATTCCATCAGCTCTTCTTTCGGCCGGAGGCGCGCGGTGAAGGTCAGCGTGAAAGGCTTGGAGTAATCGCCGGGATCGATGATGGTGACTTTGTTCTCGAGCGTCCCTAAATCCTTGCGCGTGTAACGCTCGATAGTGTGCAGTTGCTCGGTATGCGGATGGCCGCGAAAATCGAACCAGAACTTGTCGTTGAATCCAACCGTGTCCACCACCAGCGTGTCTCCATCCCAGCTTCCGATGGAATGCCCGTACCAAGTGGGATCCGGATCGGCGGGATGCTTGCGGCCATCCATGAAGATCTGCCGGTAGCTGTGAATATTGCCTTCAAAGAGGAAGTAAACGTGCGCAGAATCCTGTACGATTCGCCACGGATAGGGCGCGATGCGCGGGATGCCGGTGGGCAGACAATTGGCTTCCGGATCATCCTTGGATTGTCTTTGATCCATGATTGCTTTGGCCGCGGGCAGCAACGGAATGGTTTCGCCTGGCGCGAGACCCTGGGCCAGATCGCCTATCGGGCCGCCGCCCGACCACACTCCGGATAGGTCCGGGTGCCCATCGGGTAGCCGAGGTGTCGGACCATGTGGCGCGGCATCGCGCGGGCGCGGCTTAGGAGTTTCAGGATTCGCGCTGCCCCCCGCTGGAGCAGTGGCTTCGGTGGGCGTAAGGGTTTTCGCGGGGATGGTCGCCGGCGCCTGAGCTCGCGCGAGCGCCCCCACGGTCAATAAGGAGGCAATCGCTAAAGCTGTCAGATTCGGTTTCACTGCGGTTCTCCTTGGTCTACTGGTTCGGAACTGCGTCGCCCGCAGGGCCGGAGAAAACCTTCTTGCCATCGGCCAAGACAACGCTTCTGGCGTTGGCCATCTGCGATCCGTCCTTGGCTTGGGCGCCTTCCACGGTCACTTGATCCCCTACGTTCAGAGAGTGTCTGGTCCATCCATTGCGCGTCAGCACATTGGGACTGGCAAGTTCAAAGTTCCAGTTTGTGACGTTGCCGCTTTCGTCCTTCACGTCGACATAAAAGCGAGCATGCGGGTTGGTCCATTCCACCTTGGTGACCGTACCCTTCAGCGTGACGGGCTTCTTCGCGTCATACTCGGCGGCGAACGAGTGATGCGCCAGGGCCGCAGCCGGGGCCAGCAAACCGATTCCAGCAACCAAAAAAGCGAACGCAGCTTTCATCCGAACCTCCCTTGGTAGATTCTGTCACAGATCTTACTCCAATGGATAATAGGAAACTAGCATGCGCCGTTTCATATCATACGGATCGTCTTTCGAACGCGAGATCGGGTATTCCCGCGCTGTGGTGGATGGCGACTGGGTCTTCGTTTCGGGCACCACCGGCTTCGATTACGAAAGCATGACCATCTCCGACAACGTGGTGGAGCAAGCCGAGCGATGTTTCGTCAATATAGAGAAGGCCCTGCTGGATGCCGGGAGCCGGATCGCGGACGTCGTGCGGGTTCTTTACATCCTTCCGAAAGTTGAGGATTTCGAGGCGTGCTGGCCGGTACTGCGGAGGCATTTCGGCGAGGTGCGGCCCGCGGCTACCATGATTGCGGCGGGCCTTTCGGACCCGCGCATGAAGATCGAGATCGAAGTGACGGCGCGCAAGAGCGGTAGTTCGATGGAACCAGGTACCTAGCATTAACGTATACTAGGCATCGGGAGGGTACTCGAACTAGCGTGCAGTATTCAGATGAGGATCGGGACCGGCGGATTACGCAGCTCCGCAAGGGGATCCTGGAACTGGCTGTCATGGGAGTCCTCTACCACGAACGGCATTACGGCTATTCGCTGGTACGGGCGCTCACCGAAACGGGATCGATCTCACTTAAGGAAGGGACCATTTATCCGATTCTCGCGCGGCTGGATCGGGACGGGCTGGTTCGTTCGGAGTGGGTGGAGTCCGATCAAGGACCTCCGCGCAAATACTATGAACTTACGACGTCGGGGCGGCAGCTGTTCGATGAGCTCAGCAAGGAATTTGAGCTGCTGATTTCCCTGGTCCAGCGGAAATGGAAGAGCACGGAGCAGTCCGGGCACGCCGGCAAGAAGCTTTTCATTCGAAAAGCGTAAGATCCAAAGAGGCTATTGATGAACGATTATCCGGAAGCAGTGGCGAAGATTGCAAATGACTATTTAGAGCGCGTCAAGGCATGCCTTCGCGCGGTTCCAGGGCGGGAACGGGACGAGTTCCTGCGCGAGATCCAGTCGCACATTCATGAGGCCTACCGGCAAACGCCGGGCGAGGACGACGTGGCGAAAATCCTGGCGGTGTTGCGAAACCTCGGCGAACCCTCTGAAGTGGTGGCAGACCGGCTGCCGGGAGCGATGGTGCGTTCGGGCGCCAGGCGGAATCTGCCGCTATATGTTCTGGCCGGAATAACCATCGCATTATTCGGGATTCCGCTGGGATTTGGCGGCGTGGGCGTGCTGGCGGGTCTGCTCATCGCGCTAATCGGCGTGGTCTTCGCTTATTACATGGTTACGGCGAGCTTCCTGCTGGTGGGTGCATGCTTCCTGTCGTTAGGCCTGATTCGGGTGATCCTGCCGGAGCTGTGGGACAAGCTGGTAATGCTTGGCTTTATCCGGTTCAACGGTCCGGTTGAATTGGTGAATCACTTGTCGCCCACCGGTCAGGCGTTTTTGATGATCGTGGTTGCCAGCGTCTTTATTGCGGCCGGGCTGGGCTTGCTGCGGCTGGGCAAGTACCTGCTGCGCGGGCTACGCTTCCTGTTGAGCCTGATCTTCGACTGGACTCGGACGTTTGCGCAAAGCGTCCGCCGTAGGCTGCGCCGAGACCGGCATGCAGAGGCTCCCGCGAGCCAAGTTTCGTTTAGCCGGCAATAAACAATTTTTCTTGAACCTAACTCCCGCGCGTAACGTACGTCTATCAGAGCTGAGCGCGGGGTTCGATCCCGGGCGCTCGGGAAGGAGTTTCCGTGGAACAAAACGCGCCGCCACTGATCACTCTCAAAAGCGTTTTCAAGGTTTTCACAACCGACGAGGTTGAGACGCATGCGCTCGCGGGCATTGAGCTGAACGTTCGCAAGGGCGAGTATATTTCGATATCGGGCCCCTCGGGGTGCGGGAAATCCACGCTGCTCGCGATATTGGGCTTGCTGGACACGCCGTCCGACGGTTCCTACGTGCTCAACGACACGCGCGTGGATCAGATGAAGCTCTCGCAACGGGCGCGAGTGCGTAATCGGGAGATCGGCTTTATTTTCCAGGCTTTCAATTTAATCGGCGACCTGACGGTTTATGAGAATGTCGAGCTGCCGCTCACCTATCGCAATATGCCGGCCACCGAGCGAAAAACACTGGTGAAGGACGCGCTGGAGCGCGTGGGCATGTCGCACCGCATCAAGCACTATCCATCGCAGCTCTCCGGAGGCCAGCAGCAGCGCGTGGCGGTGGCGCGGGCGCTCGCCGGACGTCCGTCCATCCTGCTCGCCGACGAGCCGACCGGCAACCTGGATTCGGTGAATGGCGAAGCTGTAATGTCGCTGCTCAGCGAATTGCACCAGGAAGGCGCAACCATCTGCATGGTCACGCACGACCCGCGCTATGCGAGCTGCGCCGACCGCACCATCACGCTGTTCGACGGCCGCATTATCGAAGAGAGAATTCAAAAAGCGGCGCGAGCCTAGCTGGAGCTAGCGCGTTGGAGCGGCCCCCGGGATGGGCGCCGGCGGAATGGGCGAATGCGATCCGCGCACAAATTCGAACCCCGCACGAACCAACACGGGTTTCCCGTTCTGTGTTGCCGGGCGAAACCGCCAGCCTGGGAGGGCTGCGAGCAGATCCTTCTCCCATTTTGGATCGGACGATTTCACCACGCTCGCGTTAGCTGGAACGCCCGAGCGCGGGATGTCGAATGAAATTGTTACGGAGGCGTTCTCCTCCTCATCCACGGTCGGCGGAAATTTCGTCTTGACGAGCACCCGCCGCGCAGCACCGTCGGGGAGAATAAAAACCGCGCGGACCGTGTGCCAATCCCATAGATTTCGCTGCGTATGGAAGAACACTTCTTCGTTCGCCCGCACCGCCACCGGGCTCCCGGCTTTTGTGCCCGGCTTGAACTGCCAATGGCGCACGTTTTCAATCGCGCTTTCATCCAGGCCGAGTCCGAGCGGCCGGTCGACGTGGATGTCCCCAGGCTGGCCGGCGGCGTCAATTACTACCGACAGCAGGACGCTGCCTTCCAGCTTCGCCAGCAGCGCTTCTTCGGTGTACTCCGGCTTGGCCTTCGCAACCACAAAGGGCGCCGCGATGCCGGGTGCCAGGCGGAACACCGGAGGCTGCGGGCTAGGAGCTTCTTGCGCGGCCGCTGCCACGCACGTCAAGAACACCAGTCGGCGAGCAATGTTGGCTGCGTCCACGCTTCAGTTATAGCGCAGCCGGAAAAAGTTGAGAACCGGTTTTCAAAACTGGTTTTCAAAACATGGTGCGCGAATACACGCCGCTGCCCGATTCGGCCGACGTCAAATAGCATTCGGCTGCATAGGTCACTTCACCGGGTTTCAGGTTCGCGGGAAAATCGGCGGCACGCGCGGAAGGATCGTTGGCCCAGTCCCGGACCTCACCGCTGGCTTGATCGACGGACGCGGGCGTGCCGAAGGAGCTCGCGCGCAGCGCCTGGTTTCCCAAGACGTAACGCTCGATCACCACCGCATAGCCCTTGTTTCCGCATTTTTCAGGGGGGCTTGGGCAATCGGAAGGATGCACTACTCGAATCTTGCTGAGAATCAAAATGCCCTTGCCGCCGCGCACGTCGATGCCTTTGGCGTCGGCTACGCTGAGCGCGATGTTCTGGTTGGCGCGCTGGGAAAACTTGAGGCCCTGCGCGTACATGCTGGCAACGTCGTGGCTAATCTGATAAGCGTTGTCGTTCTGGCTGGCGTTGCTCGACACCAGCAGCACGCCGATGGACAACGGCACCAGAAAGATGGCGCCCAATGCATAGAGCCGGATCGACGTCCCATCGGGCTGTTTGAAGCGGCGATGCATGCGTGAAGCTCAACCATACTGCATACCGGGTACAGTTTCCAGACGGCGTTCGCGGCGATTTTCCGAGGAATCCGACTTAGTACTTCACTGAGGTTTAGTTTCAGCGGCAGTGGCCGCATATGCCTTCCAGTACCCCGATGCGAGAAGTCATCCGTGTGGGAGCGTCCAGGTGGGATGGGGGAGCGGCCTGCGATCCGCAACTATTCGGTTGCATTTGTCGCGCGATCTTGGTAACCTGCAATCGATCTCTAACCTGCAATCAGGAGGTTGCATATATGAACGATCAGGACCGCATAGAAAAACGCATTCTGCTGCGTGCTCCCCGGGCCCGAGTCTGGCAGGCGCTGGCGAATGCCGAGGAATTTGGCCAATGGTTCGGTGTTAAGCTCAGCGGACCGTTCACTCCGGGAGCTCGGCTGCGGGGACAAGTCACACACAAGGGCTATGAGCACGTTGCTTTCGAGATCACCATCGAACGCATGGAGCCTGAGCGGCTCCTTGCCTGGCGCGGGCATCCGCACGCGATCGACCCGCAGGCCGACTACTCGGCCGAACCCACAACACTGGTGGTCTTCGAGCTCGCCGACGCCCCAGACGGCACGTTGCTCACGGTTGTGGAATCGGGGTTCGAGGGGATTCCGTTGTCTCGCCGCCTGGAGGCGTACCGCGGCAACGAGCAAGGTTGGGCCATGCAGATGAAGGCCATTGAGAGGTACATCAGCGAGAAATATGTCGGCGAGAAGCCTTAAGCCCAGGAAAGCGGCGCCTATCTTTGCCGCTCTCGGCGACGAAACTCGTCTGCGCATCGTGGCGCGCCTGTCGGCCGGCGGACCCATGTCCATCGCGCACCTCACCCGCGACGCGTCCGTCACGCGCCAGGCCGTCACCAAACATCTGCACGTGCTCGCCCATGCCGGTCTTGCGCGCAGCGCGCGCCTCGGCCGGGAGAGCGTTTGGGAACTCCGGCCCGAGCCTTTGGACGCCGCCCGCCATTGCCTGGACGGCATCTCCGCCCAGTGGGACGCCGCGCTGGATCGCCTGAAAATCTTCGTGGAGGGCTGACGGCTCCACGGCCATCAGCTAAAGTAGGATTTGGCGTGAAAGGATGCGGCCATGCCCTTATACGATTTCAAATGTCTGGACTGCGGCGAGCAATTCGAGGCGCTGGTTCTCAAAGCCAGCACGCCAAGCTGCCCGGCCTGCCAGGGCGCCCGCTTGGAACAGCTGATCTCTATGTTCAGCGTGGATTCCGCTTCCACACGTCAGACCAACATCGACCGCGCCCGCCGCGCCGGTGTCAAAGTCCACCGCGATAAGGCTATTGCGGACGCCGAAGCGATCCGCAATCACGACGACTAACGCACATCAACCGCCCCCCTTGCCTACAGCGGTCGCGAAAGTAGTATGATGACCAAGCTATGAAATCCACAATGAAGCTGTTCGCAGGGTTTTTGGCGCTCGTTGCGGGCGTAGGACGGTTGCCGGCGGAATCCATCAACCCGCCCACCACGCCGCAAACCGCGCCGATGGACAAGCAGGAGAAGAAAAACCTGGACATGGTGCTGGAATGGTGGCGCGTGGTGATCCAAAATCGGCAGATGGATGAGGCCGCCAAGTATCAGGCCGAGGATTACATCCAGCACAATCCCAACGTTCCCACCGGCCGCGCGGCATTCATTGCGTTCTTCAGCAAATTGCCCAAGCAAAACGTCGCCGATCCCAATAAGCTCGCTAACGAACCGGTGGTGAAGGGCGCGAAGGGCGATTTCGTGTGGCTGATTTTCGAAACGGAATCCAAGGATCCGCGCGACCCGTCGAAAACATACCACTCCAACAGCTTCGACGTTCTGCGCATCCAGAACGGCAAGGTCCAGGAGCACTGGGACAGCGCACAGAAGATGCCCGGGTCCGGCAATGTCGCCACGGGCGTTTCTCCCAAGCCGCCATCGGAATGGAACACCGGCAAGCTTTCCAAGCAAGAAGAAATGACCCTGTCGCTGGCCACCGAGGAATTGAAGGACATGTTGCAGTACGGCCATCTGGAACTGGCCGACAAGACTATGGATCCCGGCTACATCCAGCACAATCCCAACGTCCCGCAGGGCCGCGACGGTTTCAAGGAGTTCATGAGCCGCATTCCCGGACGCCGGGCGGAGGACGCCAAGCCGATCAAGGCCGAATGGCTGAATCCGCCGGTCTTGACGTTGATCGACGGCCCGTATTCCTTGATGATGTGGGATCGCACATCCAAAGATCCCGACGATGCGAGCAAGGAATACAAGTGGAATCACTACGACGTGGTTCGCATGGAGAATGGCCACATCAAGGAACATTGGGATGAGGCGAGGATCGCTCCGCCGCGCCCGAACTCGGCGAAGCAATAGCGCCCAGACCGTCGCCATCCTAACGCAGTACCGGAAAGTGACAGCTGATTCACGGAATTGCGAATCAATTTTCACGCTTCTTTAACGCAAGATTCTTAAACAATCGGCCGTTCATTGAGTCTACTCTGCGGAGGTAGATGAGATGAATCGCCGGAACTTTTTGAAGACAACCGCGGCCGTCACTGCCGCAGGACCTTTGCTGACCCAGAAACTGTCGAGCGCTTCGAGCCTGGATCTGGATATCCAGCATATTGTAGTCGTCATGATGGAGAACCGCAGTTTCGACCATCTGCTGGGATGGCTTCCAGGCGCCGATGGCAAGCAAGCGGGACTGAAATTCCCAGAACCGAGCGGGATGCTCAAGCCGACGTATGAACTCGCGCCTGATTTTACGGGCTGCGCCTATCCCGATCCCGACCACAGCTACGCAGGCGGCCGTATCGAGGTTGCCGGCGGCAAGATGGACGGTTTTCTGAAGGACACATCCAACGGATTAAATGCGATCGGTTACTATCGGGAAACGGATCTCCCGTTTCGTTCGGCGCTGGCCCGCAACTATACAACCTGCGACCGGTATTTTCCGTCTATGCTGGGCCCAACCTTTCCCAATCGGATCTTTCAGCATTCCGGCGCGGCGGACCGCCTGGATGACGACTTCTCCATTTGCAGTTTGCCGACGATTTGGGACAATCTGGCGGCGAAAGGCGTGAGCCATAAATATTACTTCAACAACATCCCATTTCTCGCCCTCTGGGGTAAAAAGTACATCGATATCTGCGCATTATATGCCGATTTCCTGGTGGATTGCGCCGCCGGAACGCTCCCGGCTGTTTGCTACGTCGATCCAACATTCACGACTTTACATAACCTGGACGAGGACGATCATCCCTTCTCGGATGTCCGCAATGGCGATGCCTTTCTCGCCAAGACATTTAAAGCCGTTTCCAGCAGCCCCAACTGGCCGAACACGGTCTTGATTTTTAACTATGACGAATGGGGCGGTTTCTACGATCATGTGCCGCCGCCGCGCGCGCTGGCGCCGAACCACGTCGATACCGATTTGGTGGACGGCAAGGCGCTCCTTGGTTGCAGGGTACCTTGCATCGTGGCCTCTCCGTGGACATTAGGGAACCCGGACAAGCCACGAGTTAGCCACAAAGTATTCGACCACACGTCCGTGCTGAAGCTGATTGAGACGGTCTTCAACATCCCGCCCTTGGCCGCCCGCGAAAGCTCGAACGATGTAGGTAACCTTCTCGAAGTCCTGGATGGGAGCCGTAATCAGCCGGAGGTTCCGGACCTTCCCGACCCAGGTTACGTCATTCCATCCAGCTTATGCGAAAGTAGTACGAACCCGAGCGGTTCTTCTTCTCCGGTCTCCGTTCCGACCAATGATGACGAACCAACTGTGTTTCTCGAAATGATCGCGAGCGGCATGCTGTCGGGTTTTCCGGGTCAGCCTTAACCCAGGGAATTCTTGGCGCACCGTGGTCGCATTACCCTGGTAATATAAAGCAATGCGCATCGCTCGTTCCCGTCTCACGGCACAGGGGCAGATTTCAGTCCCCGCCGACGTTCGCCGCAAGCTCGGAGTCGGCCCGGGTTCCGTCCTGGAATGGGATGAGGATGGCGACAAGATCGTGGTGCGCCGCTCAGGCAGATTCTCATTTGAGGACATCCAACGGGCGCTGTTTCCTAAAGGACCGCCGAAGGCACGAACGCTCCGAGAATTGAAGGAGGGGATTCGCCGGCATACGAAAGAGCGATATGCGCGCCATTGACACCAACGTTCTGGTGCGCCTGATCACTGCCGACAACGCCAGCCAAACCGCCTCCTGTGTGGAATTCGTCCGAAAGGGCGCCTGGGTCTCTGTTCTAGCGTTGGCGGAAACTATGTGGGTTCTCGCGACGGTGTACGGTCAGACTTCAGCGGGCGTTGCCGCAGCCGTTGAAATGCTGCTCGACAACACGCATCTGACAGTGCAAGATTCGGATGTAGTGGCTGCGGCGCTCCATCTGTTTCGTTCGCGGCCATCCCTGGGCTTTTCCGATTGCCTGATTCTCGAGCTCGCTCGGAAAGCCGGACACTGGCCGCTCGGAACGCTGGATCGCAGCCTCGGCAAAGTCGGGGGAGCTCAGAAGCTATAGTGAGAAGGCAATGAGTGATCAAAGCTTGGAGGACGCGCTGCAAACCGTCCGAAATCCTGTGGAGCGGCTGCGTAATTCGCAGATCGGACCGTATGCTTTTCCAGTGGTGCGTCCCGAGTTCACGAACTGGAGGGACGAGCAGCGCGCCTGGAAGGAAACCTGCGCGCTGTTCGACCAGTCGCATCACATGACGGATCTCTATATCGAAGGTCCCGATGCGCTGAAGATATTCTCCGATCTCGGCATCAATAGCTATAAGAGCTTTAAGGTAAATCAAGCCAAGCAGTTTGTCGCGTGCAACCATAATGGCTATGTAATTGGGGATGCGATTCTCTTTTATCTGGATGAGAATAAATTCAATCTGGTCGGGCGCCCGCCTGCTCATAACTGGGTGCAGTATAACCTGGAGACCGGCGGCTACAATGCCTCCGCGGAACGAGATGAGAGATCGGCTGTCAACCAGGGCCGCAGGAAGGTCTACCGATATCAGATTCAGGGCCCGCACGCTCTTCGAGTCATGGAGCAGGCGACCGGGAAGCCGGCGCCGGATATTCGGTTCTTCCACATGGATGTATTCACAATCGCGGGCCGCACTGTCCGCGCTTTGCGGCACGGAATGGTGGGGCAACCCGGCTGGGAGCTGTTCGGCCCCTGGGAGGACGGCGAAGCGGTCCGGGACGCGATAGTCAAAGCCGGTCAAGAGTTCGGGATCCGACAAGTGGGTTCGCGAGCTTACCCCACCACTTGCCTGGAATCGGGCTGGGTTCCGTCGCCGCTTCCAGCTATCTACTTGGGCGAAGAGATGAAGGGATACCGGCAGTGGCTGAGCGCTAAGAGCTATGAGGCCACGGCGTCGCTCGGCGGCAGCTTTTACTCCGATGTCATCACTGACTATTACCTTACTCCTTACGAGCTTGGCTACGGGCCTTTCGTGAAGTTCGACCATGATTTCGTCGGGCGAGCGGCACTGGAAAAGGTGGCTAACCAGGAGACGCGCAAGAAAGTAACGCTGGTCTGGAACGGCGAAGATATCGCGCGGGCTTTTGGGTCGTTATTCCATACCGGCGATATCGAGAAGTATATCGACTTACCTTTAGCGAATTATTCAACATTACCCTTTGACAAAGTGTTGAAAAACGGCCAGATGATCGGCGTGTCGACTTATACCGGCTACACCTACAATGAGCGCGCGATGATCTCGCTCGCAATTGTGGATATCAAACACAGCGACCCAGGCGAAGAGGTCACGCTGCTCTGGGGTGAAGAAGGGCGCGGATCGTCGAAGCCGACGGTCGAGCGCCACCAGCAAGTCGAAATCCGGGCGACTGTGGCGGCAGTGCCCTACGCTGAAGTTGCGCGCGTTGCATACCGGCCGCACTAAGGTAGTAAGCGACCATGTATAGTAAGCGAGCATGGCGTACATTTTTCACCAGGACGATCTTCCCAAGCTGGTGGCGGTGGTTCCCGGCCGCGAGCGCACCTTCTTTGTGAACAAGGAGCTGACCAACATCGACGACATGCTGGCCGGAGTGATGGAGTACAAGGCGCACGGCTCCTCGCCCTATCATTATCACGAGGTTTGCGAGCACTTTTACTTCATCATGGAAGGTAATGGGACGGTGGAAACCGAAGAGGGCGCGCGCCCGGTGGGACCCGGCGACATGGTCTTCATTCCGGCCGAGGCCCGGCATCGCCTGCGCGCTAGCGAGACCGGCCTGTTCTATTTCGAATTCCAGGCGCCGAATCGTTTCAAGACTCACATTCTAGATGGCACTCCCGACGATCTGCGATGGAACCGCGTGGACGGCCGCGTCTGGGTGCAAACTTAAAGCAAAGGGCCATGACCACCACCCTCACGTTCATCGACACCAACCAACTGCCGCGCGTGAAGACGCCGCAAGGCGAGGCGACCGAGATTCTCAATCAGCAACTGGCCGGCGCGAAGAATGTCCTGGGAACGCTGCGCTGGCTTGCGCCCGGCGAAAAATTTCAGGCCGATCCGCTCGAAAAGCATCAGCTCATTTACCTCATGGAAGGCAGCGGCCAAATCCGCCTGGACAATAAGGACTACGATGTCTCGCGCGGAGCAGGCGTCTATCTGGGACCTTCGGAAACCGCGACCATTCAAGCCACCGGCGGTTCAACGCTGAAGCTTTTCCACCTGGTGGTCCCGCGAATACCGGCTTCGAACTAGGGCCAGCGGCCGAAAACCACCGCCAACGGTGCCGCGCGGCCATCGCACAATTCAATTCCAACGCAAACTGAATCACTTACGAATGGAAACTCGCGTGCCTTCCTACAGTGCGTAAGGAGGACAAGAAAATGAAAACGAAGATTCTGGCGGGTTTGCTTCTGGCGGGCAGCGCGGCGTTTGCCGCACCGAGGATTTCTTTCGGAATTGGGATTGGCGTACCTGCTCCCCTGGTTGTGGCTCCTGCTCCCGTGGTGGTGGCCGAACCTCCGTGCCCTGGACCTGGCTACGTATTCCTGAACGGCTATTGGCAACTCCGGCCCGGATGGCATGCCGGTTATCGCGTGGGACCGGTGGCTCATTTCGACGCACATCGAGATCATTTTCGCCGCTAACGGGGAAGCGGCGAGCGCCCGGCCGATACGCGAGGCTTCCCGGTTTTGATCCTGAGCCGGAGGTGGCCCCGTATCGGCCGTTGAGTGGCTGTTGTATGATCGTGTTGAAAAGCCCCCGTCGTGGGTATTCATCCGGATTCGCGGAATTCGGACGATCCTTGGCTCATCACGGAGGTTGCCCTGAACGAGGTATTGCGTGTTCTGCAGGTGGAAGGTTCCATCCTCGACGCCTCATCCAGCGAACGCGCGCTGGCGAAAGCCGGCTACTCGCTGCACTGCGAGCGCGTGGTGAATGCGGCGGAAATGCGGGCGGCGCTCGCGAGAGAGCGGTGGGACGTCATCATCTCGGATTATCGCCTGCCGCAGTTTGATGCACCCGCCGCGTTGTTATTGCTGCATGAGAGCGGCCAGGACATCCCATTCATTGTCGTGTCGGGTGCCATCGGTGAAGAGCTGGCCTTGGCGATCATGAAATCCGGCGCTCAGGATTACCTGGTCAAAGACGATCTCGTACGCCTGGCCCCGGCCGTGGAGCGAGAGCTTCGGGACGCGCGAACCCGGCAAGAACGGTCGATGGCGCAAGGCGCGTTGCAGCAGAGCGAGGAACGCGTGGAAGAGCAGCGAGCCACGCTCGAGCGTCAAAGTGTTTCTCTGCGGCAGCGCGAAACGATGCTCCGGGAGATTCATCATCGCGTGAAGAACAACATGCAGGTGCTGTCGAGTCTGCTCAGTCTGCAAGCGCGCGCGGCTGTGCAGCCGGAAACTCGCCGGGTGCTGGAAGACAATCAGAACCGGATTCAGTCCATGGCTCTGCTGCATGAGATTTTGTATCAATCCGAGGATCTCTCCACGGTGGATTTCCCGAAATACGTCTCGCGCACGGTGGATTATCTATTTCGCTCCTCGGGAGCGACCGATCGCCAGATTAGCCTCCACACCGAACTGGATCAACTGGCGCTCGATCTCGACGATGCGCTTCCGGTCGGGCTCCTGGTCAGCGAGATTGTTTCCAACTCGCTGAAGCATGCGTTCCCGGAAAGGCGCGGCGGAGAAGTTTCCGTGGTGTTGCGCCAGCAATCCGACACCACAATTTCACTGATCCTGTCAGACGATGGAATCGGATTGCCGCCGGAGCTGGATTGGAACACGTCGCGCTCGCTCGGCTTGCGGCTGGTGCGTGCCCTGGCTCAGCAATTGCGGGGCACCCTTGAAATCCGGTCGCAGCGCGGCACCGAAGTCCGGCTTACATTTCAGGTCCGCCACAGCGATCCAAACTCCTCTAGCCGGCCGCTCTCTCAAACCGCTTGATTATTTTCCTAAGTACCCGGCCAACTTCCGTGCTAGAGTTGAGAAGTCTGAAGTGTTTTGGCATCTTCGCATTCGTCCGGCCCGTCCGCCCTCGTTCGAACCTGCCCTGATTTACCAATCTGTAAGTCCAAAGGAAGAAAAATGAAGAATATTTTTGTAGGAAACCTCAATTTTGGAGCAACCGAGGATGCGGTTCGGTCCCTATTTGAGCAGTATGGCGCCGTCGAACGCGTCAGCATTGTGACAGACCGTGACACCGGGCAGCCCAGAGGGTTCGGATTTGTCGAGATGAGCGCCAACGCAGATGCGGATCGCGCCATTGCAGAGTTAAATGGCAGGGAACTGGATGGCAGAGCGTTGAATGTCAATGAAGCGCGACCGAAAACCGAACGTTCATTCGGTGGTGGCGGCGGTGGTGGCAAGCGCGGCGGCAACAAGCGCTGGTAACAGTTACAAGAAGGTAGGCAAAGAGGCGTGGGTGATCCACGCCTTTTTGCAATTTTAAGCCTCGAGCGCTCTGCGCAGCGTCATGTCGCCGGGATTTTCGCGCTCAAAAGCGCTCAGAGCAACCCTGAGCGGTGACGTCCGTATCGGACTCATCAGCCACGCCTGTGACACAGGCAAATCGCTATGATCGATTTCACGCCATAGCTCACCATCCAGCCGGCGCTGGTCAATTCGCACCACATTATCTTCGATGCGAATGCGCAGGTCGTGCGTTTCAAATGTGCTGTTCTTCATACTTCCATTCTCCCATGCGACGGGCGTGCGCGTATAGGTTTGTCCGAAACTGGCCGCAATAACCGTGCTATTGGTGTTACGTGCGCCTTGCGCTGTGGCTTGAAAGCGCTCTTCATGACGCCCGTTTCGGAATTCGAATGGGCCGCCACAATCCGGGCGTCGCTGCCTTGGCGGTGCTTACGCTCGCACTCGGCGTGGGCGCAACCACGGCGATCTTTAGCGTGGTCAAAGCCGTCCTTTTGAACCGCTTGCCGTACCGCAACCCGGATCGGGTAGTCGTACTGGCAGAGGTGGATCCGACCGGGCCGGCCGCGGAATGGGTGGGCGGCTGGACCGCGAATGAATGGCGAATACGCACGCAGTCGCTGGAAAACATAGCGCTGTACGGCGATGGACAGCGCACTCTGATTGAGAACGGCGAGTCTGAGATTCTGCGCGGCATGCGAGTAAGTCAGGACTTTTTCGAAACTCTAGGAGTGACGCCGCTGCTGGGGCGCAGCTTTCTGGCCGGCGAAGACCGTTGGCCCCGCGCGAACGTGGTGATTCTTAGCCATGGGCTCTGGAAGCGCCGCTTTGGCGGCGATCCGAACATCATTGGACGAACCCTCAACCTGAGCACCGAGACCTATCGCGTGATCGGCGTGCTCCCGCCCGATTTCTATCCGCTGCGCATGAGCAATCCGGCGGAAAAACCGGAGATCTTCCTGCCGCTGGGTTATGATCCGTACCAGGCCAGTGCTTGCCGAAGCTGCTTCGGAGGAAGCGCCATTGGGCGGCTCAAGCCAGGCGCCGGAGTAAACCAGGCGCGGGCCGAACTGAACGGCATCATGCGCGAGATCGCGCGCCAGTATCCGGCCGATTATGCTCGCGATACCTCCGTGCTCGTGAAGCCGCTGCGGGATCGGCTGATTGGTCCGATCCAAACTGCACTGTGGATATTACTCGGCGCGGTTGCATTCGTTCTGCTGATCGCGTGTGCCAACATTGCAAATTTGCTACTCGCGCGTGCCACCGCTCGATCCAAAGAAATGGCGCTGCGTGCCGCGCTGGGCGCCGGCCGATGGCGGCTGATTAGCCAGTTACTTATCGAGAGCCTTTTGCTGTCCGCAATCGGCGGCGCGGCCGGCGTGTTCCTGGGTTGGCGAGGAATGTCGGCGCTGGCATCTCTAGCTCCCAGGGAACTGCCCCGTTTCGATGAGATTCGCATGGACGCCACGGTCCTGCTGTTCGGTGTTGCCATCAGTCTGGCTACCGGGCTCATCTTCGGAATGGTTCCGGCCTGGCGCGCCTCGCGGCTTCCGGCCGGCGCTGCCACGCGAGGCGGTCTGCGCAGCCTGCTGGTGATAGCGGAAGTGGCGCTTGCGTTCGTGCTGGTGGTGGGAACAGGTTTGTTAGGGAAGAGCCTTTTGCGGCTGATGGCAGTGGATGCCGGATTCGATTCGCGCCACATCCTTACGCTCACGCCGACGGCCGACGGCGGCCACTACGCGACGCGACAACAGGTGCTGGGCTATTACCGTCGGGTGGTGGAAACGGTCCACGCGGTGCCTGGCATTCGCAGTGCCGGCATGATCAGCAATGTCCCTCTTAGCCATACCGAGCCGATGAAGCTTCGCATGGAGGGCGGTCCAAGTTTGAGCGATTCTGAAGCGCCCAGCGTCGACGTTTTTTGGGCGTCGCCGGATTATTTTGGCGTCCTCAAGATTCCCTTGCAGCGCGGGCGATTCTTCACCGATCAGGACTCTGTGGGCGACCCTCCAGCGGCGATTGTGAGCGAGTCCTTCGTGAAATCGAGATTGGCAGGCTCCGAGGCCATCGGCCGGCGCGTTCAACTTGGGCCGCAACAGGAACGCGGACCATGGTTCACCATCGTCGGAATCGTGGGCGACGTGCGCCAGAGCGGGTTCGACCGTGAACCGGATGAGGCGGTCTATTTGCCACAGGCAGCCGACCCGGAACATTACACTCGGCTGGTGGCTCGTACCGCCGGTGACCCGATGAGCTTCGAGAAGGCGGTCCGCGCCGCGATCCGCGAGATCGACCCGCTGCAGCCGATCTTTCACGTTCAAGCCATGGACGACTACGTCGCCGCTTTTCTGGCCGATCGTTCTTTTACACTTACGCTGATCGGCATGTTTGGAACGATAGCGCTTCTGTTATCGGCCGTTGGCATCTTTGGCGTCATCTCTTACACCGTCGGCCTTCGTACCCGCGAGTTCGGAATTCGCATGGCGTTGGGAGCTGATCGCTTAGCGATCTTGAAGATGATCCTTCAAGATGTGCTGGCGCTGCTGGCTTGGGGACTGGCCGCCGGGCTTCTGTCCGCGCTGGTGCTAACCCGCTTCCTTTCGCACATGCTGTTCGAAGTTCGTCCTACTGATCTCACGACCTTGGCCAGCGTGGCTTTGGTATTGTCGTGCGTGGCACTTTTGGCGGCTTACCTTCCAGCGCTTCGAGCGGCTCGGGTTGATCCGGCTCGCGCGCTGCGGTCTGACTGAGGAGATTAACTACTATTAGTGAAATCGCAAGCCGCCTTAGGCCGTCGGTACCTTGACAATCCGATTAACTTAACTGATACTGGTAAACGTCTGAGCACTTCTGCCCACCCGCGGATCGTCTGAACTAAGTCAGGCGTTCTGATTCCTGTTCATCTTAGGCTTGTATTCCTACAACCGAGGAGGTTGCAATGTTCAAGCGAACTATCCCTGGCGCGTTGAAGCTGCCATTTCTAATCATCGCGCTCGGCTTCAGTTTGTTTGCAGCTACCGATCTCTCCAGTTATCGCGGCTTCCACTTCGGCATGAAGCTCTCGCAGGCTGTGGAACAGGCTGAGATGAAACCCAGCGACGTGAAGTTGACGTCCCAACGGCCGGCGATGATCCAAGTGTTGGATTTCGAGCCGAATCTTTTTCACAGCGCCGTCGCGAAAGGCGATCCCGTCTCCGCGATTTCCCTCAACTTCTTGGATGGCGAGCTGTTTCGGATCGCTGTTGTGTATGACCGCTACAAAGTGGAAGGGATGACGGCGGACGATATGATCCAGGCGCTTTCGGCGTCCTACGGAACCCCCACCAAGCCCAAGACCGAGATCGCCTATCACTCCTATTACGCCGAGAGCGCGCCGGTGATCGCGCGCTGGGAGGATTCCGAATACTCGTACAACCTGATCCGCGCCGAGGATCGTTCAACTTTTGCGCTGATTCTCTATTCGAAAGCTTTGGACGCTCGGGCGCAGACAGCCATCACCGAAGCGGCTCGCCTGGACGCTTTGGATGCCCCACAAAGAGAAGCCGACCGTCTTAGCAAGCAAGCGGCGGATACTCAGGTTGAGCAGGAAAAGGCCCGGCTGGCAAATAAAGCGAGCTTCCGTCCATGAATCCCCCCAGCACCAGCGGCGAGATTACGACGGACGCCCAGTTGGGTGACCTTCAGGCGGGAACTGTCTTTATCGAAGCGAAAGCCATCCTGCCGGAATCTTTCAGCCTCAAAGGCGCCCCGGATGCGAACGGGTGGCGATCGCTCGCAAGCGCGGGACGGTCCGCGTTCGAGCAAAAAGTTCGGCAGGCCGGGTGGATCTTCTTTCTCATGGACGCGGAAATCACCGCCCGAGTTTACGGTTTTGACGCGCAAAAGGGTTTGCGTACCGCCTTCGAGCGGATCAGTGCGAGTGTGAAATCTCAAAAATGCAACAGTCTTCAAATTACGCGGGTGGAAAGCAAGTCGTTCCTGAGGGTGCCCTACGTCAGCATCACAGCCCACTCTCGGCATCTACAAGAACAGCCGTTCTTCGCTGGCCAATGACGAACTCGAGCGGTCCGCTGAATTTTTGGCGCTTATTCAGGCGGCGCGGGTTGGGGAGAACTCATGGACGGCTGCTGATCGACGGAAATAGCTATTGGAAATAATCGCATGCCGCTGATAACCATAAAACTCACCGACCAGGAACTCGGCTTGTTGACGAATCTGGCGGCCGATCAGTTGTTTCGCCGGGAGTTCATCGATCCCAAGATGCCC
>Ga0302324_100003174_pt1 | contig 37175 bp, 29 predicted proteins | sample Palsa_T0_1_FD_201949 | JGI IMG/M metagenome (GOLD analysis project Ga0302324, IMG submission 201949) | Peat permafrost microbial communities from Stordalen Mire near Abisko, Sweden - Palsa_T0_1 | ecosystem: Environmental > Terrestrial > Soil > Palsa > Peat permafrost | place: Sweden: Abisko... | reverse complement strand
CCCACGGTGATCGCGACCGCCCGGGCGATGTCCTGGACCCGGCACAGCGGTGTCGCGTCGATGACGAGCATGCCGTTCAGGCTCGCGAGACCGACGCCGCACTCCTCCTGCAGCCGCCCGTCGACCGTCCCCCACAGGATCGTCTCGAACCTCACCAGGTCATCGAATACCTGCCGCAGGTCAGTCACGTCGTCTCCCGTCCTCGGCCACCACCGCAATCTAGCATACAGCTAACTAGCTTGACATTAATTATATTAAGGCTAATCTAAATTGTGTGCGCGGCCCGGCTACCGGGGCACCCGCCCCGTCCCCCGCCACGATGAAAGGAACGGCAATGACCGCCCAGCAGCGCGACATGATCGACCAGACCCTCCGCGACGCCCCGTTCGATCTCGGCGGGGACGTCGCCGCCCAGCGCCCCCTCCTCGAGCAGATGCTCACCTCCCAGCCCCTGCCCGCCGACGTCCGCACGACGCCCGGACACCTGGGCGGCATCCCCGTGATCTACATCGACATCGCCGGCGTCGAGCCGAGCGGCACCATCTTCCACATTCACGGCGGCGGCTTCGCGCTCGGCTCCGCGGCGGGATCGGTGGGGCTGGCGTCCAGCCTGGCGCGCAAGACGGGCATGCGCGCCGTGTCGGCCGGCTACCGGCTCGCGCCGGAGCACCCCTACCCCGCCGCGCTCCAGGACGTCACGGCCGCCTACCGCGCCCTGCTCGGGCAGGCCGACGCCGACCGCGTTGTCGTGTCGGGCGAGTCGGCCGGCGGCAACCTCGCCATCGAACTCCTCATCGCCGCCAAGGCGGAGGGCCTGATGATGCCCGCGGCGGCCCTGCTGTTCTCCCCGATGACCGACCTCACCGTGACCGGCAGCAGCTACGCCGGCAAAGCGCACGCCGACCCGGCCATCAGCGCCCAGGCCATCCGCACCCGGGCCGCGGACTACCTGGCCGGCACCGACCCGGCCGACCCCCTGGTCAGCCCCATCTTCGCCGACCTGTCCGGACTGCCGCCGCTGCTGATCCAGGCCGGATCACACGAGGTCCTCCTCGACGACGCCACCCGCCTCGCGGCGAAGGCCGCAGCCGACGACGTGGCCGTCATCCTGGACATCACCCCCGGCGTCCCGCACGTCTTTCAGGCATTCGCCGCCCTCCTCGACGAAGGCGACGCCGCCCTCAACCGGGCCGCCCGATTCGTCAAGGACAACACCACCGCCCAGAAGGCTGCCGCCTGACGAGCGCCATCAGTTCGCAGGGAAACGTCACAGACACGGGCACCCGGATAGCGGCGTCATCGCCCCATCCGGGTGCCCCTGTCCCCGCACCAGGGCAGCTCGCCGCCACCAGCCGCGCCTGGCTGCCGCACTGCAGGCAGGAGCGGGAGCGGGCCTTGGATGAGCCGCGGGAAGGGCGGATGGTCGGCCTGGAACGCGACGCCGAGGGCGCGGACGCGCTGCGCGGGTTCGTGGCCGGGCTCAAGGACCGGGTTGAGGCGGGCGCCGGGCTGAGCTCATGGGCTGAGCTGGCCGGTTGGACCACCGTTACGTTCGGTGCCGTGTTTGGTGATGTCGGGGACGAGAGACGGCTTCCCGAGAGGGAGGCCAGGGCCGCGGACACGGTGGCGCGGGTCGTGTCCGGGCTGGCGGAACTCGGCGCGGTCGAGCCGGTGGCTGATCTCGCCGCGCTGCGGCTCACCCTGGGCCTGGAACTGGCCGGTGACCTGCCGCGTGAGGGGCGGTTCGGCGCGGGCGTGCTGGTGGCTCCGCTGGGCTCGGCCATCGGGCTGGACGCGGACGTCGTCTTCGCGGTGGGGCTCGCCGAGGAGCTGGTGCGGGCCCAGACCGGGCAGGTGCAGGTCCGGTCCGAGCTGTCCTTCGGGATAAGGGACCACGCGGCGGTGCGGGTGCGGCTGGCCGATGATCGCGACATCTGGTTCCGAGGCGGCGCCGACCGGGTCGACCGCGCCGGGTGCACGCTCGTGGTGCTCGATTACAAGACCGGCAGCTTCCGGCCGTTCATGATGGACATTCACACGAAGGTCAGAGGACGATTCTGTTCGACCTCGTGGGAAACGGAACGGGAACCCGCCGGTCCCGCGTTGTGTCCGGCCTGCTCGATAAGCTGGGATGGCACGCGGCAACCGGTAGGAGGTTAGGCGTCGTGACCTTCCAGCGACACGACCGGCCCCATCCGGACACCGAGCGGACCTTCACAGCCGTACGCGCGGCCTTGCCCGCCGCCAACGTCGCCGCGTTCGATACCGAGCTCGTGGCGGTCACACATGCGCCCGTCATCGACCTGGCGGCGCTGGATGAGTTCCTCTCCGGCTGGTGGCGCATCGCCAACCGGGCGGCCGCCGATCCGATGCCGGGATCGATGTCCTCCTGGAGATCTACGAGGTGCTCACTTCCGACAACGGCCCGAAGAAACCGGGCTTCGGTGCATGAGTTCGCCGAACTGCCGCCGCTTGACCGACCGTCAGCTCCAGTGGTGTGGGGGTGAGCGGTAGCCGTAGCGTTTTAGCAGTTCCGAGACGTCGCGCCAACGATCGTCGTCGTCATTGCCGACCGCCTGTCCTAGCTCGGTCAGCTTCTTCATGACGGCTCTATCAACATCGTCGACAAGGGCGGCATACCGCGAGTCCAGGAGATAGGAACGCTCATCGGACGCTGCGTTCATCGCTACTTGGTCGAGGAAAATGTCGAGAAGCCGGGACGCGGCAGGGGAATCAGTTTCCGGCGTGGCCATTGCCACGTGCCGTAGGTCTTTTCCCCATAGCGCGGTAAGCATCGGCTCGTGGCGCAGGGTCAGGACGGTTCCTACCACCCGGTCGAGCTTCATGCGGTCGAGAAGAAGGCTGACATCGCGTCCGAGCCGGACGAAATTCTCATCGTTGAGGGAGAAGCCGACGAACAGGACGTGCCGCGTCATCATTGCCGTCTGAACCATGCTGGCCAGCGGTCGCACAGCGCGTCGAAGTTCGTGGTGATCGCTTCAGCTGTGCGCAGTGAGGCCAGCAGCGCATGGCCGACGGCGTGCAGGGGCCGGCTTAGCTCGAGACGGAGGCTCTCACGGAACTGCGGGCCGAGGTCTCTCTCAAGGAGCAGAGCCGCGTCAATGGCTGGGATCTCTAGAAGTTCGTCGGGCCTGTCAGCGTATGACCGCGACCGTTTCGCCAGCTGCCGGATCAGGTCGGTCCAGGAGGGCAAGCCGGCGGGCTGGCTGATGCCTGCACCGAGGAAGAGGGCTAGGCCCCCCGTCCTAGCGACCTTGCCGAGTCGTTCAGCTTCCGCCAGCAGATCGCCGTGCGGAGCCGGAGATCCAGCGTTCTGCCGCCGACGCCGGGCCTGCAGGGCCGCGTAGTCCGAGCGCAGCCGGCACGTGATGACGAGGTCATACCCGTAGCGAGCGGTCGCAGCGTCACATTCGGCGAGGATACCGTCGAGAACCTCACCGCGAAGCGCGTCGAAGCCCCCAGCGCCAGTGCCGAACAACGGCAGCCCGACGAGCGGGCGGGTCCGGGCATTCAGGGGCGGCCTGGCGCTCACGCTCCGGCCGGCGGCGTCGAGTGCCTGGCGGACCCCTTCCAGTAGCCACTGCACCTTCGCCAGCGACGGGATGCTGCCGGTGTTGACCCAGCGCACCAGACGGTCTTGCCCGAAACCGCATTCGGGCACCGCATCTGTGACCCGGACGCCCGAGTTGCTCCAGCCAGACGGTGGGCGAGGCTGGCCTAGGTGCGTCCAGTGTTTCCTTACGTCCAGCCCTTCGTCGGTCGGGAGCAGGACGAGGTCACAGGCAAGCTTCCCGAGGTCAGCCTGCACCACGAAGGTATGCCCAGCATTCATCTTGACAGTCTGGACCTTCCTCGATGAGGCCCGTGACCCCGGGCAGATCAAGCCGGGCGCAATCGTCGTTGCCGGGGATCAAGATGCCGCTGCAGTGTGCGAGGTGATCGACCTCGCGCCCGCGGGCGACGGCACCTGGTCCCTCGGCGGGCCTACCCTGTCGGGTGTGGGAGATGAGGAGTTCGCTGACTACATCGCCAGCAGGCTGGCTGGCCTGCGTGGCGTGGCGGCGGTATCCCTGGGGGGCTCCCGGGCGAGCGGTACGAGCCGGCCGGACAGCGACTGGGATTTCGCCGTGTACTACCGCGGTCGTTTCGATCCCGATGACCTGAGCGGCCTCATAGGCGCGCATTACGGAGGATCGACCACTTCGGCGGCTGCTTCGATGATCTTCCAGAGAGGGCTGTCGGTACGGTCGTAGTAAACGCGCCGAGCGTCGTCTGGGCGCAGTTCCTCCAGCATGCCTAGGCGGACGAACCGGCGGAGTTCCTTGGCCACCTCTCCCTGCAAGATCACCTCGCGGGGTGGTTCTGACTGGTAGAAACGTGACTTGTGATGCCCGGCTATCCAGAGCGCCAGCGCCAGGCGGCACGGGCGCCCGAAGAGTTCCTTGCCTACTTCTCTCGCATCCAACGGCGTGTCCACCTGTACGAACCGGTAACTACTATCTAAAATCTAAATAGTAGAAATTGCCTCTCATGCGAGTACAGCATGCATCCCCCTGCGATTACCAGTTCGCCGGCTCCGCTCGCCACCCCTGACGGAGGCGAACCTGCCGTTCCGGTACAGGTCATGTTGCTCGGGGTGCGGATCACTGCCTACGCGATCATCAACATCGCCGAACACCGGCGCCGCGAAACAGCAGGCTTGGGCGCGGTCATCAATCCGGCTTTGCTGGACCGGTTGATGGACCTGCCCACGGGAATCCCGGTGACCGATGCTGTGGTGCGGGCAGAGATGGCGGATCAGCCGCGCGGAGTAGCCGAATGCCATGCGGACAGCGCACGCGTCACGCGACGCCTGGAGTCGCCGCTCACGATCACCGACGTCGTCGTGGACGCAACCATGGGCAAGGAACTACGCGCTGTCCAGGACGCCAGCTTGTTCGCCGGTTTCACGCGCCGCTGGATCGCCGCCACGCCCGGCCGGATACCAGACGCAGCGATGCTGGAGGCAAAGCTGTGTGGCGTCGGCATCATCGATCAGCGCCGCAGGCAGCTACTGGCGGCCGACAAGCCGCAAGGTCTGACCAGGGACGGGTGGTCATGGCTGCTGGAGGAGAAGGCGTACCGGCGCTGGCTTACCCGACGGGCTGGCAGTCGTGAGAAGGAGAGCCCAGCTCGAGCCACTGACGGAGCCAGCGATGCGTGGGCAAGCTGACGCCGCTCTCGGCTAGCGAGGCGATCGTCTGCGCCCCGGCGTTGCAGGCTTCCCACCACGCGTCTCGCGGATCGGCGGCGGTCAGAACACGTCTCGCGAGCTGCTCCGTACTCGCCAGGTTGTGCAGGCACGCGAGTATCTGGCCGTTCCGGAGATCGGTCTCATACAGGTCGGCGATCCTCAGCAGGCTGTCGCCGCGGCATACACGATCGTCGCAGCGGAGCACTTCCCGTCGCCGGATACGAGCGAACACGGAAAGCTTGCTCGTCTTGAGGTAATCGTTCAACGCGGGGACGAGTACCGACGGGGATTCGTCCCGCTCGTCATCGCCCTGCGGCCGGCGCATGGGAAGAGGCCCGTGCCTGCTATTTGCCGACCAGCCGACGAATCCGGCGAACGCTTGATGAGCAACCGCGCCGATAGCGGAGATGTCGCTGCGCAGCAGAACCACAGGCAAAGGCTTTACGGCGGCTATGAACTCCAGGAGGCCCGCTACCGCCCGGGAGATGTCGAGGCCGTTATACCGGTGCAGCAAGGCGAGCGCCACCGGCCGGCCGGCTGAACGGACCTCTTCGATGAGACGGGGAAGCCCTTCCCGGAGCCACCAAGCTTCAAGGGCCAAGACCACCAGGGTGGGTTCGTCGATGGTGTCCCACCGGGCCAGCGCCTTCTGCAGTTCCGATATGTCGTTGTTCATGATCCGGGGCGTGTCGGTGATGATGAGCGGAACGCCTGCCGCCCGCTGGCGCATCAGCCACTCGTCGTAATCGAAGAGCGGTTCCGGCTCCGTTTTGGTCTGCGGGGCATACGCGGCCGGATCGATTAGGACGCCGGGTATCTCCGCAGCCAGCTTGGCTCCCCGCCGGCCAGACACGATGACACTCTCGTACGCCATCACGACAGACCGCAGCTGATCAGCGCCGACGGATCCGCCGAGATAGGGAAAGATTCCCGATGCGAGGCCGGCCAGCGGCGGCTTCGGGCAGAGCTCGAGGGGGGTGATCTTCAACTTCGGATACCTCGGAACGAACGACCAACAAAGCGTTGTTTCGGATCTTAGTTGCTATAAGTGCCTCATACCGGACGACACGCCGTTACCGTTCGGCGATTGTAAGACCGGGCCCGACGCTCTACCCTCCGCCCAGCATGCCTATCCATCCGTGCCGGTTCGGCGAGCCGCAGAGGTGGGCTGTCCTGCCGGCCCGCCTCGCAATTGGCTGATCCTTCCCTTCGAGACGCCCAGCAGCACGGCCGCATCGCCGACAGAAAGCTGCGCAGCGAAGCGGCGCAAAAGCTCGGAGGTGTCACTGGCGATCTCGGCGGCGGCGCGCTCCTGCTCGCGGCGGAGGGCGCGCAGCCGGCCGGCCCGCTCGTCAAGCGCCGGGTCGCCGGTGTGGTAGTCCATCTCCAAGTCCAGGACCGCCTCAGCGCTGCGCGGAAGATCCTCGACCATGCCGATGACCTCGCGGACGCTGCGGTCGAGGGCCCGCAGGCTCTTGGCCCAGGTATGCGTGCCCGGCAGCACGGGTACGTCGGCCATCCACCCGTCGCCGTCACGAGTCACCACGACGTGATACTTCATCGCCTCTTCAACCATCCTTTCCCGAACACCGGCTCCAGGTCGCGCTCGATCGCTCGCAAAGTACCGGGCCGCACGTCGCCAGCTTGCTGGGCGACGGTGGTGCTCCCTGGCTGTCATCAGTATAGTTTAGCGGATAACCATTTTAAGTGTTTAGTCTCTAAACAAACCGGTGCGCGACTCAACGACATCGGAGGTGCGCGAACGTCCGCTGCGATATGAGCCGTTGCGCACGGACCCGTTGTCCGGGGACGTCGTACGGTAGGGCCACATTCCTACCGCGAGCTACCGTGGCAGCATGACGGTAAGAAAGCTGTCGATCTCAGTCCCTCCCGAGCTCGAGGAAACGATCAAGGCCGCCGCAGCCGAAGAAGGCAAGACGGTATCCGCATGGCTGGCCGAGGCCGCCTCCGAGAAAGCCCGCGCCGCCGCCCGGCACGCCGCGGGCCGCGCCGCCGCCCGTGAACTGGTCACGGAGTACGAGAGCGAGCACGGACCGCTTCCCGCAGCATCCCGGCAGCGTGCCCGCCAGTTCCTCGCCGAGACCGGGCTGATCGACGACGAGCCCCAGCGGGCCGCCGGGTAGTGCCTGCCATCGTCTACGACACGGGCGCGCTGCTCGCCGCCGGACGGCGCACCCCGGACTTCCTCGCCCTGCACGACGAACTGACCAGTGCGCGCATCCGGCCGCTCGTCCCGGCCGTCGTCCTGGCCCAGGCCTGGCGCGGCGGTCCCCAGCACCAGATCTCCCGGGTCCTTAAGGCCTGCGACATCCTCCCCGACGACGAGCGAACCGGGCGCGCCGCGGGCATCGCCTGCGCTGCCTCAGGGACCGCCGACGTCGTCGACGCGATCGTCATCGTGACCGCCGTCCGCCACCAGGCCCCCGTCGTCACCAGCGACCCAGGGCTCCGGCGTGTTCCGTGAATGTCCCATTTCTGTCTAGTCAAGGCAGTGGAGACGGAGGGTCTCGGCGGGGGTTGTGTGGTCACGCCGGCCTTCGGGAACGTGCAGGTAGCCGGCGTCCTTGATGGCCGCGGTGATCGCGGCGCGGATGGTGGCCAGGTTGGCGGGCCCGCTGCTGGTCCGGCTGGTCGCGGAATCTTCGCCGAAAGTGACATCACGGACATGATGGTGCGCCTCGACAGACCAGTGCTCGCGGACCAGGCGGCCCAGGTCCGGCACGGTGGCATCAGCGCTGGCCAGGCTGGTGACGGCGTAGGCGGTCTCACGGGAAACCTTGCCGGTGCCGGTGTCCTTGCGCCAGCGGGTGACCTTGATGGCCTGGCAGGCCCAGGGGAAGTCCAGGCGGCTGACGTGAGCGGCCTTCACAGTCCGGGTCTCGGTGCGGCCGTGCCCGGTCTCGCGGGTGACGCTGCCGGCCGGGACCTGCCGCCAGGGCAGCGCCTTGACCCGGGCGTGCAGCAGCGGCTGGTTCTGCTTCACCACCGCGATGTAATGGGCTTCCTTCTCCCTCACCAGCCAGTCCAGGTTCGCCCGCACCGTATGCAGAGCATCGAAAGTCACCACCGCGCCGGCTAGGTGACCCCGAGCTCGATCGGCTGCTGGCAGCGCTCGGTGCTCCGCAAGCTAATTCCCAGTACGCTAGAGACAAGATCTGGCGAGAGGAGGACTGAGATGTACCGCGTGGACATCACCGCAGACCTAAACGATGAAGACGAGACCGGCTACGTCTGGACCTTCCTCGATGAGGCCCGCGACCCCGGGCAGATCAAGCCAGGCGCCATCGTCGTTGCCGGGGATCAAGATGCCGCAGCAGTGTGCGAGGTGATCGACCTCGCGCCAGCTGGCGACGGTACTATCGTCCACCTCCGGCTTCTACCGGGCCTGGTCGAGGACTACCGCGCTCTGGTCGAACGAGCCCTGGCCAGCTAGCGTCGTTCGAGGTAGCTACCGGAGTGCTCTGAGCCAATCTTCATGGCATTAGGGCGAGACCGACGGGAAGCCTCGATCATGTCCGGCGCGCAGGCAGAACCCGACGCCCTAATGTTTCCAATCCTCACCTCTTGACAATTGCTCATGACGGTGCGGAAGGGTAGAAGCGTCCGGTCATGGACTGGGTGCGGCGGACGGACAGCACTTTAACAGACCCGCAACTGGTGGGCACGTTTGGCGACGCGACGCACTCTGATCGGGTGATGAAGACGTGGGTCTTGTGCCAGTCGAGGCTTGTGGGCAAGCAACTGTGCGTCTTCGAGAAGCAGTGCCTCGCGCTGGCATCTTGCCGAATCCGCTCATGCCCCAATCAACGGGTTACGCTATTAATGGCATTACCGTCACCTGGCTCGCGAAATCCACAAAGGGGATGCCATGGTGCAGTCGCCGCAGCCTCGCTGGCTGGAGGAGCTCATCGGCATCGTCCGTCTACTCTGCCCGGCGCAGAAGTCCCCAGGCAGACAGGACACCACCAAGGAGCATGCCGGGGCGGACACCGCGAAGCCCCGTGGCCCGGCCACCCCGGACGAGGAGCGCGGGGCCGGATGGTTCTCGGTCCCGCTTGTGGGCCAAGCGTTCGAGAGCGACCAGCTTGAGGCGGCGTATCTGGCTCCCAGGGAGGGAGGCCACACCCATAAGTTCCAGCTGATCGAGACGGTGCATGACGGCAACGTGCTGCGCGTGCGTGCTGCCGAGCACGCGCCCCGGAGCGGGCTGTTCCTGTGGATTCCCGAGCGCGACACCGGGCGGCTTTACCTGTCGCTGCTTGAAGGGCTGTCGTCCATCACCCAGTTCAACCTGATCGACCGAATCGCAGCAGGCCACGCGAACCCCGTGCCCGTCACTAGGCCCGGCGAGAAGGAAGGCGTCCCTGAGGTGCCGTTCGGCTAATGGACAGGGTGCATGCGACTCTGGAGCCGTCACGCGTCCGGCTGTCAGGCGTCTGGAACGCCGATGCGGTGGGCAAAGGCACGGAGGTCGGGCAGGGACCGGCGCCGGTCTGCTCGCAGGAGATCTTTGGTCATGCGGTGGACGGGCGGACGATAACTTACCTCGGCGGGGGCTGCCCGCTCGGCGGCCAGCAGCGCACGATAACAGTGTTCAGGTCTGTTCCACTGATGGTAGGCCCGGGCGACATCGATCCAGTACCGGCCTTGCCGCTCCGCAGTAGGAATCATGGCCGGACGGAGTTTTCTGGCGTATTCGATGGCGGTCCCGCTGTCGCCGAGAACCTGAGCGACACTCACCTGGTAAAGGATGACGCCGGACGGGCTGAAGGCGGTGAACCGTTGATTGGCGTCCGAGCCGAGCCGGGCGGCGGTGACGGTGGCCTCGCCGAGGTATTCCGCGGCGGCATGACGGTTACCGTCGACGGCGGCGGTATAGGCGGCGACCTCGAGTAGCGTGCCGTACATCGATAGCTGGTCCGGGGTGGGACGATGACCGGGTTCGATGGCACCGGCGGCAGAGAGCAGCAGGTTACGGGCCTGTGCGGGACGGCCAGTGCGACGCAGCACGGTCGCGACCGCCCGGCGGGCGTGGGCGAGCGTTAGCGGATCATCGCCCGCTTCGGCGGCCTGCAACGCCCGGTCGGCGGTCGTCCACGCGAGCGGGTCGTCGTTGAGCTTGACCATGAAGCTAGCCGCGGTGATGTAGGCCTCGGCGAGCAACGTGCTGGCGGTGGCGCGCTCCTGGCCGTCCGCGTGATCACGGGTGGCGATAGCGGTGGCGATCAGCACCGGGAGGCTGGCGGCCATGCGGCCGTAGCGGGCGTTCTGAAAGTCGGCGCGGGTCCTGGTGACGGTAGTGCGGAGCACGGCGAGCGGAACGGGTTCGGCTTTGGCAGTGCTGTGATACAGCATGTCTTCAAGGTCGGCGCCAGGATCGGCCAGCGTCCTAGCGCGGCCGACGGACGGCCGACCGAGTGCTGCGGCGCTGACCAGCCCTGCGGCTCCAGCGAGCAACTCGCGGCGTCGCACCGGGTCCTCACCGTCCTCCCACTGAGGCTCACGGCTTACCCTAGGCCAGGCGACGCTAGGGATGCCGTCTTTGAGCTCGACGGCGTGTCGACTAGCTCGCGAGCCGTTTGACGGGGTTAGGCCGAACGCTTGCGGCGGGATGGCAAGCACCTGGCTGAAGCGGCGCAGCAAGGTGATGTCGGTCAACGGCTGGATGCCGCGTTCGTACCGAGAGACCTGCGAGGCCGAATAGCCGCAACGACGGCCAAGGTCGGCAAGGGTGAGCCCCGCGGCGAGGCGGGCAGTGCGGACAATAGCGCCCGCGTCCTGGTTCTTCAAAGGTCCGATGGACAGCTGGCGCGGCGCCGACTCATTCGACTCCATCGACTTCTCCGGATAGACATCCCCCTCGACCATAAGCGCATCTCGCGCTAAGTGCACGCGTACTTGCATGCTGTGCAAGCCATTGCCACGCCCTGCCAGATGGTCTTCCCCTGCCGCCGCATGACGGCTGTGCTAGCGGTATCAGCGCCAAGATGACCGGAGTGATGAGGGTGAGTGCAACAGTATTCGCGCCAGGAGAGACTGTAGGCGCGGTTGAGCTGGCGCGGGCGGGCCTGCTCTTGCTCGGCGAACAGGTAACCATGAACGCGAATGCGGTCTTCATACCGGCCGACGCCGAAGGAGCAGCGCGCCGCATTGAGATCGGTTCTGGTGTGCGGGTCGGCGCGTACTCGCTGATCTACGGAGGCGCGTGTATCGGCGAGGACGCTCGGCTCGAGGAGCATACGATCGTGGGCAAGCCCGAGGAAGGTTACGCAGTCGGCCACGTCTACCCCGGTGCCGGGGCGCACACCCAGATTGGCCGCGGAGTTGTCGTGCGGGCGGGCGCGGTCATCTATGCCGGGGCGCGGACCGGGACCGGCACTGTGATCGGACACCATACTCTGCTGCGGTCATTCGTCACGGTGGGAGAGGACACCCAGCTCGGCCATAACCTCACCATCGAGCGGGCCGTCCGTATCGGCCATGGCGTGCGGTGCTCACCCGGCTCTCACATCACCAGCTCGTGCGTGCTGGCCGACCGGGTGTTCCTCGGCGCCGGAGTCCGAACTGTCAATGACCGGGAGCTAATCTGGCGGGAGGCCGGGCGGGAACCGGAGCTGGTGCCACCGCGTTTTGAGCGGGGCGCGAAGGTCGGCTCCGGCTCGGTCGTCCTGGCTGGTGTCGTCATCGGCGAGAACGCACTCGTCGGCGCCGGATCGGTAGTCACCCGTGACATTCCCGCCGGTGCGACCGCCTACGGGGTGCCCGCCCGCGTCCGTGACCGCCACGGTGGCCGGCAGCGCAGGACCTCGGAGGAGGCGACACTGCTGTGAACGGCGGTATGAGCAGCACCTTCAGCACCGAGGCTGGCGGGCCCGGCGCGTGGATCGCCCCGCTGGCCGCGGGGTTGCCCGAACTTGGCGAGCTGGACCTGGGGCAGCTGCACCGCTTCGATGCGGCGCTACGTGATCTGCGGGTCCGGTTCCCGATCGACGCCGGAGTCCAGCCGGCACTGAGAAGCGAACGGCTGCTGCGCATCCGGCACGAGCTTGCCGCCAGCGGGCACCTCGCCGCAGCCGTCGCTACCTGCGACGGCGGCTGCGGCCGACCCGGCCTGGTCCAGACAATGATGCAATTCATCTGCGGCTACCACGACATCGACCTGCGGGATGCGACCGGGCTGGGGCACGGCCGGCTGATCGCCTCCTATGCCAGCGCCGCGGTACGGGACCAGTGGCTGCCGCGCCTGCTCGGCGGCGCGCTCGCCGGGATCGCGATCACCGAAGCACACGGCGGCAGCCAGGTGCATGCCACCACCACCGCGGCGGTCCCGCGCCGGGACGGCAGCTGGGCGGTGAGTGGGACAAAGTCCTCGATCAGCCGCCTGGACGAGGCCGCGGTGTTCTGCGTGTTCTTCAAAGATCCCGCCGGTCACTTGACGGCAGGCGTCGTCGACGCCGGCGCAGCCGGCCTGCGCCGGCGACCCGTCACGCCAGCGGGCTTGTCCGGTTGGGCATGGGGTGAACTGCATCTGGATGGGGTGCGGCTGCGGCAGCGCGACATCCTGGCCCGGCCCGGGACGGGCATGGACCTAGTGCGCGAACACTTTGCGCATTACCGGCCGCTGGTCGCCGCGACCGCGCTCGGAGCGGCCGCGGCGGCCTGCGACTCCGTGGCTGCCCACCTGGGCACCCGCGAGAAGGCGGGATTCATCACTGCCCCGCGGGACAACGCCCTCATCACGCTCGGCCGCGCCTACGCGCAGATCAACGCCGCCATGCTGGCCGCGCTGACAGCGCAGCGGCTATCTGAGGCCTGCGACGAGGGGGCCAGCCTGTGGGGATGCGCCGCCAAAGCGCACGGTGTAGACGTCGCCTACGCCGCAGCGTCAGAGCTGGCTCTGCTGGCCGGCGCGCCCGGTTTCGCCGCCGACTCGCAACTGGCAAAGGCCCGCCGCGATCTGAACGGCTTGCTGTACGCCGATGGCATCCATGACAGCCTTTACCGGGCAGTCGGTCGCACTCTCACCGTCACCGCCGGGTTGCGTCGACCCGACGCGCGAGTTCCGCTGCCACGCATCGCACAGGACCAACAGTCGAATTTCATGCCCGGAACCGGCCCTTGGGCCCGTGATCAGGTCACCGGGCAACCGCCTTCCAACGAGATAACCGTCCCAGCTTTGATCGCATCCACGCACGCGGCGATCCGGCGAGCCAGCAGCGGAATTACCCGCTCCGCCACCTGACCCGGCTCAACGAACTCATACCCGGCCAGCTCGCCATCCTGCAGCGTGATCGTTGCGACCTCGCCCGGCGCCAAGACGCCGCCGTCATACACCACGATCAGTCCTTCAGGGCGTTCCGGCAGCGAGGGCACCCAGTCGACCACCAGCACCCGCCCGGGTGCCCGGTCCAGGCCGAGTTCCTCGGCTACCTCCCGACGACACGCGGCGTGCGGCGACTCCTCCTTCTCGACGGCCCCGCCGGGAAGGTCCCACGTCGGCTTATACGTCGGATCCACCAGCAGAACCCGCCCGTCCTCGTCACGGAACAACGCACCAGCCGCCATCCGCTTCCGCGCTAGCGAAGCGATGTACTGATCCGGTGGGAGGAGCGGTGAAACTCCAGAGGCCATCCCGAGAGAGTAGCGGGAAGAGCCAGAAAGCGTCCGCCGAACCGCCGCCGTCGTGGCAGTGCTGGGGATCAGTGGACGAAGACGTGGTCTTGTGCCAGTCGAGGTAGTTGCGGGAGGTGGCTGTGCGTCATCGGGGTGGAGCAGCCTGTCGAGTAGCGGGGGCCTTCCGTAATACTGCCTGGTCAGGGGATCTCCCGCGCTGGGGCTCACCCTGGGCCTGGAGCTGGCCGATGACCTGCCGCGGCAGGGGCGGTTCGGCACGGGCGTGCTGGTGGCGCCGCTGGGCTCGGCCATCGGGCTGGACTTGGACGTCGTCTTCGTGGTGGGGGCTCGCCGAGGAGCTGGTGCCGGGCGGCTGCGGGAGGACGCGCTGCTGCCTGAGCGAGTCCGGGCGCTGGCACCGGGGCAGCTGGCGCCGTTGCGTGACCGGCTTGACCGGCAGCACCGGCAGCTGCTCGCCGCGCTGGCGGCGGCGCCCGAGCGGATCGTGTCGTTCCCTCGGGGTGACCTGCGCCGCAGCACGACCCGGCTGCCGTCGCGGTGGCTGCAAGCCGTCCGCCGACGACCTGCGCGGCCGGGAGGCAGCTGACGTGGCCGCCGCGGTACGCACCGCCCTCGCACAGCGGTGGCAGGTCGCCGATGCTCCAGACGGATCATGCTGGCGGGACGTGAAGCTCGGCGACATCGCCGTGCTCGTACCGGCCCGCACGTCGCTGCCGCACCTGGAGGACGCCCTCGACGCGGCGGGCATCCGCTACCGGGCCGAAGCCAGCTCCCTGGTCTACCGGGCCCGCGAGGTCCGCGACCTGCTCACCGCGGCCCGGGCGGCAGATGATCCCAGCGACCCGCTCACGCTGGTCGCGGCGCTGCGGACGCCGCTGTTCGGCTGCGGGGACGACGACCTGTGGACCTGGCAGCAGGCCGGCGGCCGGTGGAACATCTTCGCGCCGCGACCTGACACCGTGCCAGCAGGGCATCCCGTCCGGGACGCCTTCAGCAATCTTGGGCGACTGCACAACGACCGGACCTGGCTGGCCCCCAGCGAGGTCCTCGAGCGCCTCGCCGTCGACCGGCGGATGCTCGAGGTCGCCGTCGGCGGCCCCCGGGCCCGTGACGTCTGGCGGCGGCTGCGGTTCGTCATCGACCAGGCCCGCGCCTGGTCAGAGGCCGAACACGGCGGGCTGCGCGCCTACCTCACCTGGGCCGAGCGGCAAGGACAGGAAACCACCCGCGTCGCCGAGGCGGTGCTGCCCGAGACCGACACCGACACGCTGCGGATCCTGACCATCCACGCGGCGAAAGGACTGGAATTCCCCGTCGTGATCCTGTCCGGGATGAGTAGCCGGCCCGGCGGGTTCCAGGGCGGCTTCGAGGTAATCTGGCCGCCCGAGGGCGGCTGCGCGTTCAAGCTCCGCAAGGACATCCAGACCGGCGACTTTGACACGGCCAAGCCGATCGACGAGCAGATGGACTATCACGAGCGGATACGGCTGCTCTACGTCGCCTGCACCCGGGCCCGGGACCACCTCGTCGTTTCGCTGCACCGCAAGGAGCGGCAGGTGGCGCCGGATGCTGACAGCAGCTGGACAAACGCCGAACTGCTCGCTGGGGCCTGTGACGGCGCGCCGTCCCAGATGGCGCTCGACGCAGCGCCGGGCAGGTCCGGAACCAGTTCCGGTTCGCGTCCAGCGGACCAGCCGCCGAGGTGGGAAGACTGGCTGCGTGACATCACGCGGATGCGTGAACGGGCGGCCTGGCCGGCGGCGATGAGCGCCTCGCAGCTCGAGGGATCCTTGCTGACCGCGGCGCCACGCCCGGCCGCCACGGACCGGGTCGGTGAGCCGGCCGATGCCGGGCTCGCTAAGGACGGGCGGGACCTGGAACTTCCGCCTTGGAACAAGGGGCGGTACGGGACTGCTATCGGGCGCGCGGTCAATGGCGTGCTGCAAACCGTGGACCTGGCCACCGGGCGGGGGCTCGACGATGCGGTGGCCGCTCAGGTTCTGGCCGAAGGCGTGGCGGAGCATGGCGGGATCGTGGGGCAGCTAGTTCGGGCCGCGCTTGGTTCGGCTGCGGTGCGGCGCGCGGCGGCATGCCGCACTGGCGGGAGACTTACGTCGGGACCGTGGTCGGGGAACGGGTGCTGGAAGGGTTTATCGACCTTATTTACCGGGACGACGGGCTTGTGATCGTTGACTACAAGACTGACACCGTGCCTGCTGTCGCGCTGGACCAGCGGGTTGCCTTTTACCGGCCACAGATGGCTGCATATGCGACTGCGCTTTAGGCGGCTACGCAGGAACCGGTCACGCGGTGCGTCCTCGTTTTCCTGTCGCCGGGCGGCGCTGTTGAGCGGACCGTCGAGGGCATTCAGGAAGCCGCAGCCCTCGTACGGGACACCGTCAGCTCGGAGTGAACGGCGTGAGGATCTCCTGGTGGCCTTGGTAGCTGGACTCAAGGCATGGTGCCCACTAAAACGAGAGGTAGGACTGAAAGCGGAGGGACTGAGTTCGCAAAAGTCGCAACCAGGCCGCCGCCGACGACCCCGGTCACTCCCACTGCCCACCCGACCCGGCGCCGGATCTTCCGCCAGCCGCCCGCCCGCCCGCCCGCCCGCAAGAACCTAACCAGCGCGGGAAGGGCGGCCAGCCCGGCATCCAGGACCAGCGCACCGATCAAGGCGACTGCAGCCGGCGCCACAGCCAGGGCCTCTGCCTGCCCCGCACGCGCCGCCGCCGACGGCGACGTGAGGCCACCGAGGCCAAAGCCGCAGGCCAGCCGGGCCGCGAGTATCGTGCCCCATCGGTCCAGACCAACCCAGGCGCTTGAGCGAAGCCGTCGCAGCGTGCCGCGCCTGGCGGCCTAGTTCGCCCAGATCACGCTGAGCTGCAAAGGCCACACTAGGCCAGAGAATCGCTGCGGACGGCGTCGGCCAAGGCCTCGGACACGTAGATCTGTGTGCTGGCCGACAGCAAGCACACCGGTGTCAAGGCGATGGTGTGGCTGGCTAGGCGGCCAGGCCGCTCCGGTAATCCAGACGCTCGGTGGACAGGTGGCTATCGCAATCCCCAGCGGCCATGAACTACACATTGATCTAGCCTTATGCCAGCAAGCGTTACCTTAGCATCGCTACGATCAATTGTAATGGCGAAGCTTCGGCTGCGCGCCGTTGATCCCGGAGGGATGCTTATAGTCCCAAGCTGGGCCTGGGCTGTGCTTAGGTCAGCCATCTGGCTGAATATTGAGGTAGGGATTTCAACAAGCTCGTAGAAAACTTGAAAATTACCTCTGCCCCTAAAGCCGCGAAGCATAAAGATAGCCGATGTGGTCTGCTGGTATTCTTGGAACAGCTGGATGATTCTATCCCGTCTCTCGGCCTGACGACGGGCATCCTGAATCCATGCCCCTTCAGTCAGCTTAGAGATATGAACCTTATCATCTCTCATGTCCTTGGCCGAAGAGGCCTTTAGGGATAGCTTTTTCTCTACGCCCCTTCCGTCAGAGATAGTTGTGTCGAAAAATCGCTGAGTAGCTGACTCTGCAGCTTCTACATGCCAGCCTGCGGCTTCACATGCATGATTGAAAGCTGCCTCGAACTGAAGCGTACCAAGCGGCTCGGTACTCAATGCATGATAACCTTGAAGCCACGCAGTAAAGGCATCTTTCCATGCTGTCGTGGCAAGCCAGGTGGGCGGAAGAGACTCGCTATGTAGTGGTGTAAGAACAGCATCCACGAAAGCCCACACTACATCGACTCCACGAACCGTCAGCTGATCGATCTTCTCGTGCAGGGGGGCTCGCAATCTATCTTCACTCGTCACACAACAGAACTTACACCTACCGCGGTAAAGATTGCCGTAGTTTACGGGAGATCGTGAGCCGAGCTGCTACCATCGCGACAGGTTAGGTAAGGGTCGGTCTTACGGGAATCTTATCGGCTGTTGTCATTTCTAGCGATAGGGCAGGCATGCCCCACCCCTCCGCACGGGTCTGAGCGGGCTGACCACCGCTGGGATACTTCAGGTATGTCTGACTGAAGATCGCTGGGTGGACTGCGGATGGCCAAGTAACAGCAAGAAACCGGTGCTGTAACGAAGATCACCGACCGCCAGGTAAGGCTCTTAGTATCCTACGCGGGACCCGCGGACCACGCCCCGATCGACCCTGAGGTGAACCTGACCCTTCTTGGACCCGCGACCGTAGCCGGAGTGCCGGGGGAAGCGTACCCAGAAAAGCTAGGGTCCGCGATCTGGCTGCAGCTGGTGCGCGCCTGATCAAGCGGACGATAGTGGCCAGGACGCCCCTTCGCCACCGGAGTATTGGACACCACCGACCATACCAACCGTGAAGAACTGGCTAGCGTGATTCGCCAGCACATCTCACGACAACCGCGTCCATGGCGAATGATCTCACTACATCACCGACCGAGCAAACGTACTTGAAGCGGCAGTAACTTAGAACGGTAAACACCAGCAGCAGGACTCTGCAGCGAATTCCGTCAAATCCTGACTACATCAGATGGACGAAGATGAGTATTTGGCATTATAAAATTATCAGGATTCGGCTGCGCGCCTCCGAGTATCCAGGAAGCCAATGCCGCGAGCTGGAATGAGATGAGAGGCGGAACAGCATCGCCGATATGACGGTACATATTATTGATGCTTCCGGCAAAAGTATAGTTGGCGGGAAAGCCATTAAGGATTGCTAGCTCTCGAACCGAACAAAGCCTGTCTTGCTCAGGATGAGAATACCGACCATTTCCCACGTGAGAACATTCACGCTTAATAGTTGGCGCTGGTCGATCCCACCACATCCGGCCGTATACATCTGGATGGCTACCAAGATCATCCTTAGCAAGGCGATCGCGCATCGTTGGCGTTAGGAGCTGCGAAGCTTCAGGATGCGTCGCCAGATCGAACCAGCTACCTCCATCTGCGGGAATTGCATTTAGACGCTCAAATACGACTTTGTCTCGAATTGCTGGAGCAATGTGCATCGGATCCGCCGTAGACGCACCGCCGGCCTTAAGAGCCGGCAACTCCCATATCGCTCTTCTCACATGTGTGGCTTTAGGATCTACGGTGTATCCTTCCCACAAATCGTCAAGCGTTCGCAGCGGAAGTCCGCGCTTTACAGCTATTAGAACTGCCCGCTCACGCTTCTGCGGCAGACCGAAACGATTCAGAAAGTGAATCTCCGGCTTGACCTCATAGCCGAGCCGATGTTGAAGGTCTTCCACGAGAGAAGCGAGATGAACATTAAAGCGTCCCATCACAAGCTCGCGCGCATTCTCCATTATCAGTATTTGCGGCTCAAATTCAGCCACGAAATCAACCGTCTTTCCAACCAGGCTGTTGCGGTGATCGTCTTCGAGATGATTCTTGGCAAGAGTGCGCGAAAATCCGGTACATGGAGGACACGCTATTAGGACGGTAGGGGAATCCTTAATTCCTAGCTTTTCCGCAAGCGCCGAAGGATCTATACTCCCGAGATCTGCTTCTACGGGCTCAATTCCGATATTGAGAAGGTATGTGGCGTTACAGTCCAATGTTCCATTACCACTGCTAGGCTTGCCGAGTTGAGCGTCGGCGGCCCCGACAATCTGAAAATCCGGATGGGCATGGAATCCGGTGCTCGCGCCACCGCCGCCGGAGAAGAGATCAACCACACTGCCTGCCATGCAGTTACCATAGACCAGCGGTCTGACATCTTGGCTTAGCACGGCCGAAACCCAGGGTAGTTTTTTTTGGCAAACCCTTGCCACTGAGAGTAGGCAGCAGCCAGCACCGCCAGTCCCTGCGGCCTTGAAGCCCCGAGCGGATTCAGACCACAGCTGACAACAGGAAGGTGGCTGTGACACTCATCTCCCAGCCAGGCGATCCACCTGCCCAACTGCCGCACCACTCTCTGTTACTACCCGGATCCCCAGCGCACGCATCTGCTTTACGTCAGACCTCGGATTACAGACAAAGCATCTTTTGTCTAAATTACGCGGATCTGCGTGCTTACCAAAGGGCGAGCGCAAATTCCCTTCGTAGATATTCGCTCAGGCGCCCCAGCCTCCGTGGCTTAGCGGCCGGGAACATGCGCTAGCTCAATAAACTCATCACGGGCCTAGTCAGAGATGAAAACATAAAGAGCCGAGAATCAGCGCTCTATGACTGCGAGCCATCGTGTTCCACAGCGCGCTTGCCGAACACATGGGCATGCTCCACGAACTGGACGCGTACCTGTTCAGAGATGAAAACATAAAGTGCGACCCGTGCCCGCGACGCACCTACATACACGGAGACCAACCCGTCGGCAGACGAGAGGTCATCCACATCCACGAGAAGCACAGCCTCGGCCTCAAGTCCTTTAAACGACGAGACCGTGGAAAATGTGATCTCGTCGTCACTTGCGGAATCCAGGCCTCCCCGCGAAATGTCTTTGAGGGGCATTCCGAGGCCTGCCAGTGCTATTGACCTTTCAAGGCGGTATCGCGACAGGATGGTAATTTGTCGCGCAGCGAATCCCTTACGGCGCAGCTGCTTTAGCCTACCTGATATCGCCTTTTGCTGATCGTCGGCCGATGTGTACCAGGTTAGCTCGGCCGCAGGTCCTTCTGGAGCGAGGACTTCGAGCATGGGAGCACCGGACAACAATGCGACCTGTACGGCTATCGGCCGGGTGTTGCGGCAGTTGACGGTGAGCGGCCAGTCGACCGGTCGCGCTTCCTGGAGCCGACGCAGGGCCACTGGGGCAATGCCGCCCACGATGTTCTGGGACGAATCGAGGAAACATCTCCACGTGCCCTCTTTGAGCTCGCCTTCGACCAGTGCTTCGATCACGTCGAGATAAGGCTCGCGCAGAAGGTCCTGCGCCTCATCGAGAAGCAAGGCGTCGAAGCGCCTGCTGCCGGGTGTCTCAAGAAGAATGTCCAGGGCCAGCTCAGGGAGGAAGACCTCCAGCAGGTCGTTCTCGTCCACGTTGGGAAGCTCGGAATTGCGTCCTGCTCCGTCCACGAGTTCCTTCATCAGCGAGTGGAGGGTCCGTACGGTAACGGCGGGCTCGTCGACCACCGCATGTGAGACATATCGCGCCAGGTTACGGCTGAAGCAGGTGTAGAGCACTTGGCGGCCCTGTCTGCCCAGTCGCCTTGCTTCCTCCACTGCGATGAGAGTTTTGCCTGTGCCTGCACCGCCTCTCGCGACGACGCGGGGGTTTGCGTCAAGCCGGGAGAAAAGCTTACATTGCTCATCGGTGAGCCGGACCAGCTCCCGCCCGGCAATCTCGGCACTTGCACGAAGTGAGGGAACCAGCTGGAAGTCACCACGGATACTCTCGACCACCGCCTGCTTGTCGTGGCGGCTGAGCGTCTCGAGAGTCCGGCCCGATCCGCTCAACCGGGTGTTCCAGCGCTTAGTGACACGTTCCATGAAGCTGGCGAATGGCCTCAGGCGATCACGCTGGTCGTATACGAGAGCCAGGTCGATATCCGGGCCGTTGATCGTCCACTCCACCTCTGGCACTGCCACTGCATAACCCGTGATCGCCTTAGCCGCCCGCGGATAACGCTGCTGAAGGAATCGGTGCAACTGCGCTGAAGCCGGTCCGACCTGCTCGAACGGCGACTCGTTCAGCCTTTGGGGCTGTCCGGCATGAGGGCCGCGCTGCGGCGTCGTGTACCAGATCCCGTTCCTCCGGCTGACCAGCCCTCCCTTTACTTCTAGGCAGATGACACCCGGCGGCCCGACCAACACAAAATCGATCTCCGCCCACGGCTTCGTGCGGTGAGTCGTCAGGCCAAGCGAGTGCAGGACAGTCCACTCGCTGGATAGCTCGTCCCGCATAAGGGTGAACATCGCGTATTCAGCGGGACTGCTTGTCCCTTCGCGAACCACGGACGGCAGCATTTTGGCCATAAGTTTTCAGACCTCTGATGCGTTCAACCGAAGAAATCCAACCTCTGGTTCCGCCGGCAACCCAACGAGCAGGGCCCGGTCCAGCAGGATGTTCATTTCCTCGCAGCTGCTCTCGGGAAGGAGAATACACGAATGGCAGGCCGCGAGGTTTAGGGCATCGACGCCGTTGGGTCCGCTCTCGATGCACAATGGGTCCGCGGAACACCAGGCGGTCCTCGACGCCAGTTCGCGGTATGACGCCTCCAGACGGTCCGGCTCAGCCTCAGCGATTACGCCGCCGAGGCTCCCGGCCGAGTCAGAGGTAGCGGTGTAAATAAGGAAACTGGCCATGTCGTCATCAACGTAGAGCCGCTCTCTAAGGGCCGATGCAGGATATCCGGAGTCAAGCGCCCACTGGTCGATAAAGGCGTGAGCCAGGCTGTGGACAAGCATCAGCCTCGGCGTGATCTCCCTGTCGGGCAGCCCTCCATGTTCGGTGAATCGGGCCCGGTAGTTTTCGTTAATCGGACTGACTCGTTTGACGACGCGTTCTGTCTTCTCCCAGCGCTCGAGAGCAGATTTTGCCAAAGTGATGAATACGCCTTCGCCATTTACTTCGATGGCCGGCAGCCAGCCGGAGTGGGTATCGGAAAGGGGCGGCCGGGAAATCGGCTGGCTGGCATCTGGCGGAGTGATCCTAGAGAATGATTCCAGCACCCGGACTTCTCTGAGCTTCTTGACTAGCATTACGCGCTCGATAGTTCCGGAAAGCGAATCGGGCAGTTTTTCGGCAGGTACACAGACGAATTGCTGGTCTATCGTCTGTTCGGCTCTCCCATGATGGAGAGCGGTATGTTCGTCGCGCTTCAGCGACCGGGTCACGTCGTCATCGTCGGTCTCCTCGCCTGCCTGCCGCTCGATGACCGCCGTTACCAGGTCGTCCGTCGAGAAGACGGTACCCTCGGCGAGGCGCATGCTCTCAAGGACTGCCCGCAATGCTGCTCGGTCGCGCAGGTGCCGCAACATCTCCCAGTGCTTATTCAGCACCAAGAATGCTCCTTCTGACCATGGCGGGATCGAGATGGCCGAGTGCATGAGCGAAAACCACACGTTGGATGCGCCACGTTGCAACGTCCTGGGCACCTGATCGCATGAGGCGTCGGGCGCGGAAAGCCACGGGCGACGCCCAGAGCATTGCTTGACTCCTTTCATCGCGTTCTTGGAAAAAGCGTTTTCCATCGTCGCTACCTTCCGACAGGTGCATCTGATGATAATGTCGCCCAGTGACGCGCTATCTCCCGCTGACTCGATCGACATGCGGTGGTCGCCATCCGTTCTAGGCGAGCCGACGTGGACCCAGTTGAAATATGGGAAGTCATCGGCGTGTCCGTTCGTACAACAGATTATGAAACGGCTTGGGATGAGCGCGAGACCACAGGCGTTGCATTTGTTGTTGGAGATACTGGTGAGCCTGCTATGCTGATCGAGTCGCTTGCAAACTGGACAATGCGCCCACGTGGGAAAACGGACTACGGGGATGTCGGAGCCATTCTCGCTGGCCGGCGGAATCCGGAAGCCGTTCACGTGAAGCTGACGCTCCAGGCGTGGTTCGTGCAGGTCTGGTGGCCTCGGCTCCCAGCGGTCGATGCCTGCCACCATGAAGGACTCATCTTCAACGGCGATAATCGAGCCGATCCCGTACGTGGTGATGAGCTGGCTCCGGCGGATCGAGCCCTTGGGCTTGCGTGGCATGGTCAGATCACCTGGTAGAGATTGGAGGACAGGTCAACATCACGCAAGCTCCAAACGGTCGGGAAGGTGCTGGGGAAGTCTTCCCCAGCCAGCCCGGCGTCACCGAGCAGTGCCTTGTCGGGATGGCGTGCGTTGGAGTAGACGAGGTCGGGCTCGTCCTTGGCCCGGCTCACCCACTTGGCGACGATCTGCTCAAGCTCGGCCGCGGTACTTTCCACCTCGCGTTTGTCAACCCGCCGGACCCGGTCAAGGATGGCTGCCTTGGCCGGCTCAATGCTGGCCAGCATCCTCTCAATGCTTCCCGCGCTGTCGTTAGGCCTGAGGGCCGGCACCGTCAGCCTGACCAGGGCGACCAGGACAGCGTGCAAGGCCCGCGAGCGAGCGCGGGCGGAGAAGGGGGTCACGCTGCTCGATTCCACCTGCCGGTAGAGTGCAGCATGGAAGTCGCGGAAGGATTCGTAGTGTGAGCGGTCCCTGGACTTCGCCGCGTGCAGCATCGTGATGACCAGGCCGGGGTAGCGGCGACCGACACGGCTCGTCGCCTGGATGTACTCCGAGGTCGACTGGGGCTGCCCCATCACGGCCATGAGACCCAGCCGGTTGACGTCAACGCCAACGGATATCATGTTGGTCGCGAGAATAACGTCGAGGGCCCCCGGATCCGGATACTTGATATCCATCCGGCGCAGGTGGTCGGGAATGTCGCTGGACGGCTCGCGGCTGGTTAGCTCGATCCGGTTCTCTATTTCACGCTTCTTGGCCGAGTGCTGGCGGCTCAGCAGGTCGAGGCGTTCATCGACGTCGTCCTGAACCTGCATACGGGCACCGCCGAGGACACGGAGGCTGTTGAAGTAGCCGATCAGGGTCCAGTAGGGATCTTTGATCTCGGGCGGGCCATCCAGCTCGGCCACAGCCTGCAAGATCGCGGCATAGGTGCGTACCAAAAGGGTCGTTTGGCTGGTACCGGGGGCTATGACGCCGACGTATAGGCGAGTTCCCTTCTCCTCGGGAGGTACCTCGACGGCGAAAAACGAGTCAGCTGCGCTAATGCCGGGAGGCGGGAACTGTCTTGCGCCGCGGTCGAACAATGCTGATATCTGCGCGTCCGCACGGCGGATAGTGGCCGTGGAAGCGATCACCTTGGGCTTATCTCCCATTCGGCTGCAGAGCAGGTCAACCGCGGTCTCGTAAAGTCCGGAGAGGGTGCCGAGTGGTCCGGATATGAGATGCAGTTCATCCTGGATGATCAGTTCCGGCGGACGGACCCCGGGGAGGTCGCCGTTGAACAAGCTGATGCAAGACTCGCGCCAGGGCATGCTGGCGAATTTGTCCGCGGTAGCGATGATGAGCATAGGATGCCGTGCGTAGATGTCTTCGTCAACGACGCAGACCGGAAGTCCGGCGGAGAACTCACAGCCTTCAGCGCGACATGCCATCACCAGTCGTTTCGGGGACTTGGCGATCCAAACATTATTCGGTCCGATGGGACTAGCACACCAGGGACAACGGTGCAGCTGGAGCGGGTTCTGCTCCTGAAGTCGGACGCCCTGACGAAGCTTGTCGATCGCGACCTTCGCCTCATCCAGCCGGTTCGGCGTGGCGCCCTGACCAACCCAGAGACCGATCTCTATCGGCTGATCACCTAGCTGGCGGGGGTCGGCCCGGCGGATCGACTCCAGGCAGCAGATCAATAGCGCGGCCCGGTCGAACTGCTGAATGGTGAGCAGCCGCATCGTATACCGCATGATCACCGCTACCCCGTGCCCGCGACCAGGCTCGCGGAGCCGTCTCAGCATGGCGGTGAACGCAAGGAGACCTAGGTAGGCTTCGGTCTTGCCGCCGCCGGTAGGGAACCACAGCAAGTCGGTGAGCTGGCGGTCATCCGATTTCGGGTCCGCGATTCCCTCTAGGCAAAGCAAGATGAACGCGATCTGGAACGGTCGCCACCGGTGATCGCCGTCAAGGTCCGGCGCGTTCGCTCGGTTCGCAGTGGCGAGCCACTCAGACTGGGCACGCTGCATCAGCATAGCCCTGTTGGCCAGTCTGAATGCTTCCCACGCATCGCTGTCCGAGGCGAGCAGGGCAATACCGGCCCGCATTCTCTGAAGCGCCTCTCGGCACCTGGCCAGGTGCCGAGAGGCCGGATCCTGGAGCGCTGAGTGCAGCCGGGGAACCTGTTCGCTTGTCTTTATAATCCACTGCTCGTACTGGCCGCAAAGACCCGTGAGACCTTCCAGTGCCTGCCCCCGGGGGGCTCGGACGAGGTGTCTCATCCCGAGCGGGGCAGTGTCTATGGCCGCGTTGCTGTCCGCCAGGCGGAGCTCGAATTGCGGGATCATGCAGGTGAAGATCGTTGAGGCGCGGCCAGGATCGGTTGGGTCGCTCTCCCAGTCCACAGCGGTTCCGTGACCGGTAGCCATCGATACCACGTCGCTGTAGAGAAGCTGATCGGTCTCGCCGTCCTGGGTGGTCACGTCCATGCCAGTGCGGTGCACGAACACTGCCCTGTGGGCCGGAGCCTCAACGCGCAAAGCGGCCTGGAAGAACGAGTCGGCGTCGCGCGCGAAGGCAACTGGTTTCCTGGTATTGATGAGAACGAGGGTGACGGAAACCCGGCCAAGCTCGTCCGCCGGACGGATCCGCTGGAAGAGCTCCAGACCCTCGCCGACCGGTTCCGATCTGCCTGGGGTCGGCCTTGTTACGTCGATCTCGATCGGATCGGCTACAAGCGGGGATCTGCGCCAGGTCGCCTGCTCGCTAGATGGCGCACGCCGCCCGATGAACTCGGGCGCACCCTGCCCGTGGCTCGCTTCTTCGCTCTCCTGCTCGAGGAGAACGTATCTGGCCCCGCTCACTTGCACTATGATCCGCTGCGCTGCCTTGGAATCCACCGCCATCGTAAGCCCCATCGAGCACGGGTAGCGGACATAGCTCATGGAGACGGCAGGATCCCATGCCCCGGAGTCATCTGCGTTTGTATCCGAGGCCGATCCCTCGTCAAGGTCCTGTGCCGGGTCGACGCGATCCGAGTCGCGCGGAAACAGGACGCCGGCGACGTATTTCATGGTCGGCGGACCGGCAATCACTTCCTCGTCCGCTCCCGGGCCGAGCAGGTCACGCTCAAGTACGTCAACTAGATTCCGTCTGAACTGGTAATACTCATCCAGCATCGTCAGTCCCCTCCAAGGTGTTAGCGTCACCGAACCGGAGTACGCCCAGCCCGAATATCCTGATGCGGAGCCAAAGCCCACAGCTGCCCAGGCCGTGGGCAGCACCTGACGAGCCGTCGCCGGCCACGGTGTCGACGAATTCCACCCGCAGGCCGTCGATCTGCTGCGGCCAGCCGACGAGATAGCGGCCGCGCAGCACGCGACCGAGCAGTTGCCCGAACTCGTCAGAGGTCAGCCCAACGGACCTGTTTCCGTGCCATATTGCATAGTGACCCACCCAGGCTTCGCCGATCCTAGGGTCGAGGAGCTTGAGGGTAACAGGGTCACCCGGCTTGACTTCGGTCCCCAGGTAGCGTTGTATCTCCGGTACATCAGCGTTCGGCAGCCACGAACCGGCCGGATGTATTGCGTAGGTATCACGTCCCGTGACCTCGAATTCACGTATCTTCCACCGGGCCGTTCCGAATCCACGTCTGACCCACCGGCTCGTCCCCGGATCCCGGCTGAGGCCCGACGTGTTGGGCCGATCCACGTGAAAGATCTCCCGTCGTGCGCGGCTGAGCGCTACATATAGAACCCGGTTTTCCTCCCGGATATCGCCCACGTCGCGGTCTGCGGGACCGGTTAGCAGGACACGGTCGAACTCCAGACCCTTCGCCCGGTGGATCGTCGATACGACAGTTGGCGAAGCGACGACCGCGTTGAGTTCCTCCGGCAGGTTTTCCTCGCGGATCCGGTCCGCTATTAGCCGTAGATCGATCTCCTGGCCACGACCAGAACCTAGCGCTCGCAACAAGTGGTACAGCGCATCTTCGTCCGTAGACAGGGCCGCGGCGGTCCGCTGGAGCCGCGGAGCCAGCATCGCTTGGGTAACACGCGGGTCCGTGAGGCCAGCGGCCAGCTCGCCAAGCCAGGCGGGGGCCGCTTTGTCTTCTCCGCGCCGCTGGTAGCGGTGCGGGATCCCGGCCTCGAAGAGTGCGCGGGACAGCACCAGCGCTTCGCCGTTCGTCCGGGTCAGCAGCGCGTTGGTCTGACCGTCCTCCCGGATCAGCATCCGTCTGGAGGCCGTTAGGCCGACCGCGGGGAGGCCGAGCAGAATCGTCCGGAGTTCGTGTGACACGGCGTCGTGATCCGGCTTCGGCTCGCGCAGGCTGATGCCGACCTGAGCGACGTTGCGCGTCTGCGTCGTCACCGCACGGTAGTCCCTGGTGAGCTGGACCTCGACCAGATCGGCCGCAAAATGGTCCCGAGCCCACCCGAAGAGGTCGGATTCGGCCGACTCGTCACCATCCGGCCCAGCCTGGTGACTGTAGATGGCCTGCGCCGGGTCGCCGAACAGCGTGAACCCCGCCCCGGCCTGCTTCAGCAAGGTGATCACCAGCTGGGCCCGCGGACCCACCAGGTCCTGGATCTCATCGACCAGGACGTGCCGGACCAGCTTTACCTCGTCCGGTACGTCCTGGCCGGACAGGAGCGTGGCAGCGGCACGGATCCGGGCGTCGTAGTCGAGGCCGGGCCACGGACCACTGGGCTCGGCCGCCGCGAGGATCCGGGTCGCGAACGAGTCGAAGGTCGCGACCCCGACGTACCGCGCGTCGCCGGCCAGGCCCGCGATTCGCCGCCTCAGCTCTGCCACCGCGGCTCGGGAGAAGCTGAGGACAAGAAGCTCGTCACCGGCGCTAAGCCCTTCACCCTCGACGAGCCGGGTGAGGCGACCGGCCAGGGTATGCGTCTTACCTGTCCCGGCAGCGGCGCTGATCAGCGCATGCGCTTCCACCGGAAGGCTGACGACGGCCGCCTGCTCCGTCGTGAAATTCCCGGCTGTACCCAGGTCGTTCATGACGATTCGTCGCGCTGCCACAGACGCTCGAATTCATAGAAGGCGAGCTTCTCGCCGTAGGTGATCCAGTTATCCCGCACGTTGACGATCAGGCAGCGTTCCTTGCCGCCGTTCCGGGGACCGCGCAGCCCGCGGCCGATCATCTGCTGGTAAACATTGGGCGAGAACGTCGGCCGCGCGACGAAAATGGCGCGGGTGGCAGGGGCATCAAAGCCCTGCGCGAGAACGCCGTAGTTGGCAAGAACGTGGAGATCGCCGCGGCGGAAGCGGTCGATGCAGCGCCTCCGGACCGATGGCTCGGTCCGGTAGTCAATGGCCGCGGCGGATACTCCCTCCAGCGTGAGCAGGGCAGTCATAGTGTGAGCGTGCTCAATTGAGACGGCGAACAGCAGGATCGGCCAGTCACGCGGGCGGTCGAGGATGGACCTGAGCAGGCGCCGGTTCCGGTCGACGTCCTTGGCGATCGTGTCGAAGACACGGCTGGGCAGGCCGCCCAGCTGGTCGAAGGCGTTTCTCTCGTCCGGCGAGAGCTCGTGCTCGATGTCGATCGTGGTGCCGGTCTCGAGTTCCTCTCCGTCCACCCGTGATAGCACGCCCATTTCCTGCAGCACGCGGTAGGTCGCGCCGTAATCGTCATTCTCACCGAATACCCGGTCGAGCCGCCGGTGGCCGAAGCGGGTGATCAGCCGCCTCGTCTGCTCCTCGCTCGTGCCCCTGAAAGGCGTGGCGGTCAGGCCGAGAAGAGGAGCCCGGGTCATCCGGGTGCGTCCTCGCGCGCTGATGCCAAGCCACCGCAGCACCTCCGTGAACTCGGGCGTGGTGGCAATGTGCGCCTCGTCGACGACCACGCACGTCGCCTCGGAAAGCCACTCGTATCGATCAGAATCGACCCGGTTCTTGAGTTTGTCGACGGTGGCCACGACGACCTGGTTCCCGCCGACCGCTTCCGGTACCTCATTGGGGCCCCAGAGGCGGCCGACCCGGAGTTCTTTTATGGAGCCGTGGGCCCTCCACACCTCGCTCCAGGTCTGCACGGCCTGCTCGCAGAGCTCATCAGAGGGCGCGATCCACACGACCGGGCTGCCCAGACCTCTTTCCGAGAGCGCCTCCACCAGGGCCTGGACCGCGACACGCGTCTTGCCGGCTCCGGTGGGAAGGGAGATCAGCCCGCGCGGATGCTCGCCGGCATCCAGGAGCAGCTCGTGAATCTGGTCGACGATCTTCTGCTGGTATTCGTGCAGCGGAGGCAGGTCCGAAGGACCGGGCACCACCAGCTCGGGATCTCGGCGCTCGCCGGGAGCGCCGGCAAAGTCGTCGGCAAAGCCGAGATCGCGGACGAAGGTCCGGGCAGCGCGGCTCCCGGCCCAGCGGTCGGGCGGCTCTAGGCCCGCATTGCGCAGGTCATCCCGCAGATAGTGGAGGGTATCGTCACCCTGAACGGCGAGCATCAGACGGGCCACCTCACGCTCGCCGAGCGAGCCGTGAATCTCCGTAACGGCGTCGTAGAGTCCGAGGGGCAGGCGAGCCCTGAGCTTGTCGACGCCGAGCGCCTTCACCAAACGATCCTCGTCGCTAGGCAGGTCACGTATCGCGGAGAGCTGGTCACGGCGATCCTGTTCCCACCGGCCCTGGGCCAGGTCCTCTATCTCCTCGCCGCTCAGCTCGAACGGCAGGAACCCGGCCACGCGTCGGAGCGCTTCTTCCAGGCCGAGCTCGGCCTTCCACAGGAACCGGTTCCCGAGCTTCGCGAAGTCCTTGGTCTCAACCCTGGTGCCGAGTTCCGTCGCGACAACCTCGAATATGTCGGCGCAGGGCACCATTTCCGCGCCTGTCAGCTCGTCATCTTCCTCGAGGTCGGCGCGTAGGGTCGGGAACGCGTCGGCCAACGTGACCGCCGCGCCGCTTGCCACGTAGTTAGTTTCCTGGCGAACGAACGCGGTCTCGGGGATTAGGTTCCAGGTATCAACAAGGAACCGGCCGTCGTCGGCCGTTGGCACCAGGATTCCCGCTTGCCCTAGGTCCTTGAGCGCCGTAAAGGCGGCGCGATCTTGCGTCACCGCTACCTCGTGACGCGGTCGCATCTCGTGAGTGGTGCCTACCCTGCACCGAAGTGAGGGCGGGGCCGCGATATCCGACCGGGCCGCAAAGGCGTAGAAGTCGCCGATGACCGAATCGTTGGTGCTCTCAGCTAGCCCGCTGAACGCGTCGTTCCAGTGCTCTGGCTTCAGTTCGGCTTCGGCCAGCGGTACGCCGAGGGCCTTCGCCGCATCATCGTCAAGCCATTCCACGACGCTGGCTATTTCCGCCCACCTCGCGAAGGGCCGCCCCCAGGCGATCTTTACCGAGGCGATCCCCTTACTCGTTCGCAGGCGCCCATCCACCTGGATGGCCCAGGCGGCAGCCGACGGCAGATGCCACGGCTCGTATACCGCCGCCCTGGTCTCATGCTTGAGCGTCCAGTGGCTCCAGTCGCTGGTGTTTCCTATCAGTTCCTTCGTGAAGGCCGCACGGCCCTCCTCTGACAAATACCTCAGCGGCTCGAGCGGTCCGACATGGGTTTTCTGCTCGAAGATCAGGTAGCCAGGGTCTGGCCTGGCGCCCCCGGCGCGACGCGAGTTAATGTAGGCCTCGGCGCAGGCCCTGCGATACTCGTCGACCACCGGGTCCTTCGCGACCGGATAGCCAGCGGTGGGTCCCTGGCCGACTCCAAGGAGACGAAGAACCTCTAGGTCCGGAGCGTGAAAGTCGACGTCTATTGCCACCTCGCGATCGCGCGATCCGTCGCGCGGAACGACGGAACCGGGAATCAGGGTTCTCGACAGCGGACGATAAGCGCCCGCGATGGTCCGGACATGTGGGGTCTCGTTGCCGAATTCGCGGGAAATTATGCCGATCGCGTCATTGACGTCGGCGAAACCGCGGACGAGGGTCCAGAAACCTTCCCAGGCTCCAGTCGGAGCGGAGCGAAGCCTTCCCCGTATGAATGCGGTCAGCTCGAGCGTGGGCGTAGCCTGCTCGATGCCGATGAGCTTGAGGGCCTCGGGCACGCCCGGCTGGGCCATGAGCTCATCACTGACGAAATGAAGGAGGTCGGAGTGCTGGTGGCTGACCAGCGGAAGGTAGATGCTGGACGGACTGGCTAGGCTCGGAGCTCCGCTCTCGTCCAGGAGGATCCGGCATCGGTGGATTGTAGATCGTCGTCTGGCTTCTCCGTCGGAGTCTTTCCCCCTGATGAAGGCCGCGGCCGTCCGGATCGCGTGAGCGAAGTCCTCCATCCGGGCGTGGCCTGCCGCTACGAGCGACTCGATCCATTCCACCGGATCAGTGGCGCTCTTGTCCGCACTCTCGAACAGGCGCTCAACCCTCGACCGACGAGTCGTACTGCTGAGGGCACTGGAATGGCACCATTGTGCAGGCCGACGCGGCGAGTCAGCCCAGGCTTCCAACGCCGACCGGGAAGCCTCGGCCGGTGGCAGCCTGAGCCCGGATACTCGGCGCAGCCTCCCGTCCTGGTCGGGTACGAGGGGATAGCCGGGGGCGAACTCGTAGAAGGTAGCGGTGAGGTAGCTATCGCCCCAGCATCGAGCCTCGCTGCCACGGGCGGGGATGATATCGAGGACCCAGCCTGGGTCCTGCTTCCTGGTAAGGGCCGGAATGCTGGTCAGGACGAGCCTGGATAGCTCGTTCAGCAGTTCCTTGTTTAGCTGGCTCCCCTCCAGCAATCCGACCCTGTCGTCGTTGACCTGCCATGGCGCATTCGCGATCCCGGTCAGCGTCGTCTCGTCCCGCAAAGGGAAAAAGGCCCAGAACCGGCCAACCGACACCCGTCCCTCAATGGGAACTGCCCACTTCACAGGCAGCTCTTCACGCGCCGACAGTTCCCACGCCTCTGTCTTCGCTTGTTCAGAAGGCTTAATCGTGGAGGAGAAAACCCGCCAGCGCCGGGTGTCCTTTCCTTCGTTGATGGTGACCTCGTCGCCAGCCTGGCTAAGCTCGATCTCCCGATGAAGGCCGGTCGTCCGGTCTGACAGGACGAGCTCGCCCACGTGCGGCGAGAAGAGCATGAAAGCAGGGTCGAAGCCCTTTATGTCACTGCTGAGCCATGAAGACCCGAAGATAGTGCGCGGGAGTCGGACCACGGTCGTCGTCCCGTGCGCCATCAGATCGGCGAGCAACGGATCCGACGCGCAGGCAGCTCCCAGGTCGATCACCTGTGCTACCCGGAGGGTAGGATAGCGGTCACGGCCCGGTGCCACCTGCGAGATCTGCTCGCGGGCCCACGCCGCCTCGAATCCGAATGATACGGGCCGGGAGTACAATTCCGGCTTGTCGGTCACACCAAGGACGGACTTGAACCCGAGGCCGAACCGGCCGATTTCAGCGCCGCGCTTGTCCGACAAGTAGGCGTGCAGCAACGACCTGATGCCCGCTTCACTCACGGGATCGCCATCATTGGCGCAGTACAGGTAGTCGGCAGTCAGGATGACTTCGATGCGCCCGCCGGGTGACCGGATCATTGCATCTGCGCCGTTCTGCACGAGCTCCAGGAGCTGCCGTCGACCATAGCCACCATGAGCTAGGTTCATTTCCTGCCCGGCGTCTTCGTCTACTCGTGTCGGGCTAGCGGCGTAAACCTGGAGGTTCTCCTGAGTCTGTGCATAAACGACCGCTTCCAGGGATCTGCCGATCGACAAGGGACCCGCCTTTCCCATGCGTACCAAGTAATTTCCTGCATGACGCCGTGAGACCATCGTGCGGGAACCGCTGACGTGTTCGAAGGACCGGCCAGCTGGCCAACTGCGCGCCCGGCGATGCTCGGATCGCCTCCCGCAGCGATTAGCCTGTAATTCATACTATTCCTACAGAACCAATGCATGAACCACCCGCCGCAAGCGACCTAGCCTCGATCCACTGTCGGCGCCTGGTGCCGTTGCCGCCGATTTTTATAGTTTTGGGCTGTTTCGGGCTTACTTTATAACTGCTCGCCTGCTGTGCGTCTTGTCCGTTTTTCGGATTCAAGACGAAGTTCAGGATTCCTTGCGACGCGTTCCGTAAATGTCCCATTTCTGTCTAATCGAGGCCATGAAGGGGCGGTTTCGACGGGGTCGCGTCGGCCTTCGAGGATGTGCAGGTAGCCGACGTCTTTGATGGCCGCAATGATGGCGGCCCGGATGGCGGCCCGGATGGCGGCGGCTTCTACGGCGGTGCGGCATAGTCCCGGGACGACGCGGCCGGCCACCTCGGGCGGCAGTGAATCATCGGCGGCCAGCGCCTTGGCGTCCTGCAAGGCCTGCTCGACCGGATCCAGGCAGGTCCGTAGCTGGACGGTGGAGCCGGGCCGGCGGGTCACTTCCAAGATGGAGGCCGGGATGCTCAGCTGGCGGACGGCCTGCGCCAGGCGGTTGTCGTGGGTGAAGACGATCACCTGCCGGCCGGACGCGGTGCTTTCCAGGACGCGGGCGAGGCCGTCGACCTTGGCCGGGTCCATCGCCTGCACCGGGTCGTCGATGACCAGGAAACGGAACGGGCTGCCGGGCAGGGTCGCGCGGGGCAGGAAGACGCTCAGGGCCAGCGCGTTGATCTCACCCTGGCTCATCACGCCAAGCGCAGAGCCGGGGGTGCCGTCGACGCTCACGTCGAGTTCGACGTGCCGCTGGGTCGCCGAACCTGACAGCCGGATCGCGCCCAGGTCCACGTTGCTCTCCTGGCGGAGCATCCCCCAGATGGCACGGGCCTGCTCTGCGAGCGGAGCGAGACGCTCGTTGCGGATGTCGTCGGTGGCGTCCTTCAGCCATTTCTCGGCTGTCTTGATCATCGTTACCGGGGCCATGCCGTCGGTGGCCCCGGCCGCGTCTGCGCACCAGGAAGCCACCTCGACGGCAACCGGGGCCCACCGGTCTTCCCTCCGGGCAACCTCAGCGGATGCCAGGTCAGACAGAGCACGAGTCTCACGTGTGAGCGGCGTTATTTCCTGGTCCAGATGATCGGCCAGGGCCCGCAGGCCAGCCGAACCGGCCGCTGTCCCCGCATCGGGCGGGTTCCCCATCGCTGCCAGGTCGCCTGGGCCGGACCGGCGTCAACGTCTGGAAGGGGCGGCTGGGCCAGGAGCACCGCCGGCACGGGCTGCATCAGTGCCGCCGCCCGCTTTCTGGTGTCAGCCGCGGGGGGTACCTGCCTCGGCCAGGGTAGTATTGAATCCGCGCCGGTATGCGAGCAGGTCTGCGAGGGCATCCCGGGCCGCGGGTCCCACGCCCGTTGACCTGAGCTTGCACTCAATCACGAGCCACCGGTCGTGTTGGTCTTTATCGGTCCATTGAAGTACCAGGTCCGGCCGGAGATCTTGCTCGCGAGGGAACCCGTGTGCAGCCAGGACTTGCTTGTACTGCGACGGCGAAGCAAGGCCTGGCGGCGTCAACTGGTACCAGAGCTGGATACGCCGATTATCTACCCGGCCGCCTTGGGTATGTACACGCCCATGGAAAAGAGAGAAGGGACGCAGCCGCCAGCCCGCCAGGGCAAGTTCATCGACGAGGCGGAAAGTGGTCAGCAGTTCGAACAACGTGGCTTCTTCTGCAGTGACAAGGCCAACGCGCTCAATAGCGTCGCGGACCGCAGTATCAAGCGGCAAGTCAGGTGCTGGGTTTCGGTAGCCGATTCCTAGAGACCTGCTGGCCCTACGGCCGAACATGGCCTCCTTAAAGATCCGCCCATTCCCTGATGGCAGACTTAAAGTCTTCCCAGTGCTCGGGATGGTCCGCCCGGCCAGAATCGTAGCCCCATGCGAAATACAGGTTGAAAACATCGTGGAGGCGCCGATCGGAGCTAAAGAATCCCGTCTGGCCAACTATGTTAGGATCAACGAGGTCTGGTGTAAGAATGGCCATAAGCAGGAATTGGAAAGCGTGTGCGGGGGCACGATTAATACGCGCGCTAAGGGCAATCCGTTCATGTTTATTAGACGGATCGAGAGAGGTTTTCACTTCGCCAACCGCAGCCTGGTACAGACCCACGTTCCGGTTTGCGCCAGTGCCCTTATTCAGTTTGGCCCAGTCTTCAGCGGCTTCCTGGGCTGACTCGTAACGCTGGCCGCCAGTCCTCGAAATTATCGCGATGTCGGGATCGGCAGAAAAGACTACAGCTCGCTGCGAGGACAGCAGAATCGACTCTGGCTTAACGTATCCGACAGAGGTAATCTGACGCACGATGCCGCCGGGAGAGTTATCCGCATAGGGTGGCATCGTCCCGTACGTGTCGACCACGGCGCTTGGCGATATCTCAGCCAGCGCATCCCACACAGCAACTACCGCACCAGCAGCACCTATTACCCCGGTATGGTTTCGGTTCTGCCCATCTGTTTTAAGGTCACCATTATAGGCGATAACCCGACCTCCGGAGAAACCCGATTCCGCAACAAGGCGCAGGTAGTAGTTGAGAAGCCTCGCCTCGTCCATGAGCTGCCCACGGGGAACATCTCGCGGCTTTCTCCTTTTCCGTAGATTTGGGAATATAATCTGGGTCATCTTGTCGCTAACCATTGAGATAGCAAGGTAGTCGCGCACATGCCGCCACCTAGCGTCAAGCGTTATGAAATCCGGGTGCATCACCACACGATGAGGAAGCTGAACATCGCGTAGCCACGAAATATCGACCCCGACGGCACCCAGTTGACCGGCATTCCCCCAGTCAAGCCCATCCCCGATACTGTCAAATTTCTGAACGAATCCCTCGATCTCAGCATCGACTTCGTGGGTTCGAGCGAGTTTTAGCTGCGTGAGAGCTCCATTGAAGTCTCCAGCATATTTTCGGATCTCAGACTTAGACATTTCCGTGCGAGCAGTGCGCGTTTCGAAACTTGACATCAGATGACACTCCTTTCTGGCTCATCCGGACCCTCATGACCTGCAGCCGTAACTAACTCTTTTGCACAAGGCGGTCCTCGCGTCCGCCACCTGTATAGCAAGATACAGCAACTCATAGGTACTATTGCATACGAGCGCAGAACCCAGGCCGTAAGTTGTCACGATCGCTACCGCGACGTTAGCTGAGAAACTGGTGATCGGCTGTTCGATTCAGTCATGCACAGGGTTACCCCTTCGGAGATTTACTGTCCCGGAAGGTAGGACCGGAAGTTCCGCTCTTATGGCTTCCTTAAGCCGAGGTTCCCCCGTGCAGCGGGAACCTCGGGTTAGGGATCCACATGAAGACCACTGAGGGGCGCGCGCGGTCGGCGGCTACGGTATCGCTAACCTCCCGGCGTGTCGGCTGCCGACGCAGCTAGATCTGCTGACGGCGCTTAGGCGCTGCGGCCGCCCTGGGAGTTCGACGTCGGGTTCCAAGACTCGCGTCTGGCGTGGTGAGGTGCGCGAGGGCGCGCGCTCGAGAGGTTCCGCGGACGAGCATGGCGTCGTGGACGTCGCGCGGCGGAGGTGTGTGGCCCAGGCGATGACGGAAGCCATCGGAATTAAGAGGCAGGCCGGTCGGACTAGGGATCAACGTAAACGACTGCGGGAGGCTTATGCAAAACCCGCTATTCTATCTATTAGATAGAGTTGCACGATTGTAATTCTTGAACTGGCGACACGCCGGGTCAGATCATGGCAAACGACCTCTCCCTCCAGTAGAAC
>Ga0302324_100003173_pt1 | contig 37180 bp, 24 predicted proteins | sample Palsa_T0_1_FD_201949 | JGI IMG/M metagenome (GOLD analysis project Ga0302324, IMG submission 201949) | Peat permafrost microbial communities from Stordalen Mire near Abisko, Sweden - Palsa_T0_1 | ecosystem: Environmental > Terrestrial > Soil > Palsa > Peat permafrost | place: Sweden: Abisko... | reverse complement strand
CTGAAGGCTGATCAATAGTGCATGACGGAATCGAGGCGCTCGCGGGAATCGTTGATGGTTAATTTGGCGGAGAGGGGGGGAGTCTTCCCCACGGCATAGCGGTGAGAGTCCATGAGATATCGTGAGAAGCCGTATTGTATGCTAACTGCGATATTTAGCCTCTTTTAGTTTCCCGCAGTCTTTTGATCCTTCGAGCCTTAGAAACACCCAAATCGTGCCTTTTTGTTAGCACGTATTAGCACGGCACTCTATTTGGTCGTGGCACGATTCACTGCTAAATGAGCCGAGTGGACATTGCGTGCAATGTGAAAAGCCGAAAGTTTGGTGAGCCTGTAAGCCGGATTCGCCAGACTGAAGTCCCTTATCCCGCAATTCTCTCAGTAACTTGCACATTCTGTTGAGCTAAACATCTCTCGCGACAAACATGAAAAATGTCGTCAGTGTCACGGATGTCACACTTGATTGCACAGTTTTCGCACAGTGTTTTTCTTCGCTGCTCCCCAGTCACGATCTAGACCAAAAGATCGCAGTGCCAATAACTCGAAGAGTGGAGTCTATGAAGCTCTCGGTGTGAGGAGAACTGATTTTGCGAAAGAATCTCGCGACGGGGTCGAACGCTACACGGGGTAGCAGGCCGAGAAGATACAGTGCTGACACCGAAGGTAACAGTGCGGTTATACGGGGCAAGATTTACCGAGCGATGGGGTTCATCGAACTGCCTGAACATCCGCGTTGCACAGTGTGTTCCCATCCTAGCCGGGCTTCTATTGAAAAAGGAGCAGTCCACGGTCGCTCATTGCGCAAACTTGCCGACAGATACGGCCTCACAAAAAGCGCAATTCACCGCCATAATGATCATTGTTACTTCAGATTTCCCGCGTTGATATTTCCCACCTGTATTTCGGGGGAGGTTCGCGGCAATCCTAATAAGACGAAGCCGTTCCGCTGGAGGCCGGGGGAATCGGGAAACCCTAACGGACGACCGCCTGGCAGGAAGTCCGCACTTAGCGAAGCACGCGAGCTGAGGAAAATGCTCGGTTGAGCACCGCGAGGGAGACACCGCCAACTTCGCGGCTCAAACGGCCGGCTGCCTTCAGTGAGATCAATGGCATAAGCAGAACAAATGCGAAATACGCGCGCACCGATCCGTTTCAGTCCTAAACCGCAGATTGAGGCCTTTCACTGCTATCAGTGAAGAGTAACAGTGCGAGTAAGCGGGACAGGACTTGCAGGGCGATAGGGTTCACCGAGATATTCGAGGACCGGCGCTGCGCGGTTTGCGAACAATTTCGAAAGCTTTCCCACTGCGATAATTCTCATAAGCGAGAAGGTCGCGGCGGTAAACTCCGCAAAGGAGCCACAACATGGAGACCTGGAATCGCGATGAGCTTTATGCGGAAGTGTGGGAACAACCGTTGGTGAAATTAGCGCCAAAATATGGCATCTCCGCAGTCGCACTTGGGAAGGTCTGTCGCAAACTGCAGATTCCGATACCGGGCCGAGGATATTGGGCCAAAAAGGAGTTTGGCAAACCAACTACGCGCCCACCACTCACTGAGGGTAAAGACATTCCTTTCGTACAGCGCTTGAAGTTTCCATCTTCGGAACCACCCTTGAGTTCCGCGACAGCTGATGCAGAAGAGGTGCCGACTGACCCTGAATTTCTTCGTATCGCCGATCTCGAATCTCGAACGATTCTCATAGATCCTACGGGTGCCCGTCACAAATTCGTGACAGCTACTGAGAAGACAATGAAGCGGGCTCAGGCCGACGCGAAGTGCATTCTCGAGCAGAGCCGCGACGGGAGTTGTCTCGACATTGGCGTTTCCATGGGAACACTACCCCGAGCACTATCGATCATGAATGCTGTGATTTCCATCCTCGAGTCTGAAGGATTCCCGGTCACCCTGCAAAATGGCCGTCACGGTACCGGTGTGCAGATATTCGGTTATCGAGTGCAGTTCTCTATTGTCGAGAAACTTCGTGAAAAGGCTCGACGACAAGTGCAGGAATACTCTTGGAGTAGAACGATCATTGACTACGAACCTACGGGAATTCTTGAGTTTCGCGCAGGCGAGCCTCTGTATAGCCGGAAGTGTCGCGACGGAAAAACCCAAAAACTGGAAACACAATTGTCGTCCTGTGTAGGAGCGCTTTTGCGCGAGGGCCGTTCGCAACTTATCTCTGCAAAGTTGGCGGCGCAGCGGAACCTCGAGCGCCAGGCGAAGGAACGCGAGAATGCAGAATTGTCTCGACAAATTGCCGACGAGGAGCAGAAGGTGCGAAATCTCGAAACCTGGGTCTCGAATTGGGCGCGCGCTCGCGAGATGCGTGATTTTATTGCCGAACTGGAAAATGTTTGGACCCGAAAGGGCCACGATCTCTCTCCTGAGACGAAAAACGGACAGCAGATCGTCTGGATGAAGCAACAGGCTGATCGCCTTGACCCCATGTTGCCCAGCCCTCAATCAATTCTCGATCGGAAAGACGAACTGAATATGTGGTAGAGGGTACTCACCCGGAAAGGAAAATCCTGCCGGTTTAAACTGAGCACTACGACAGGCGGACCAACTCAATGGAGCGCGTGATCCGATGTCAGGCGCAGTAATTGACCTTCAAATATCAATCACAACTACTGCGGCTTAGCGAGCGGCGCGACCTTTACATTTGAACTTCCATAGTAAGAATATAGGAGGCCAAACGGGTTGCTGAAAGATGTCAGATATTTTCGGCGGACTTCTAAGAGGCTCTTCGATACTTGAACTCCCTTAGCCATCTCAGTAATCAGATCATTTCCGAACTGATAGGCAAATACGTTCCATACCGGCGCTTCGGTCGCCACAACTCCGCGAGCACCGATGTCAAGAAATGCAACTGGCAAGGTCAAGCGACCGGTCTCTCGCGAAATGGCGCTCGTTCCAGTATCACAGGCATTCAACACTACAATTGGTTGTCGAGACAGGAACAGTGTACTGCTCGCCCCGGTGCCAACAGGAAGCTCTTCGAGGTCATACGGAAGAATGTCCTCGGTTCGCGACAACATCATGCGCGGCCCCTGTACTTCATCTACGATGACCACATTGCCGCTTGGGAGTTTTTCGATGACGCTCCCGCTTGAACCGTGGGCATAAACCAAAAGGAAATCCATCGATTTGTTGTGTTGCTTCATACTGTCCAAAAAAGACTTGCTCGAATCAACAGTCACTACGTTTTCGGATCGTAGGCTACTCCTAAAATAATCTGCCTGCCTCTGCGAAAGCGATTCGACAACCGGGGACTCGTCCACCGACGCCCGATACTCTCCAAAGAGAGAAATATCTCCGGTTTCCAGTTGCATCGATGTCGGAAGCGCTCCGCCGTAGGACCTGGCCAAGGAGTCCACGGTGATCTGGTACTTAAATCCCCAGAACCCATCCCCACTCTGATTTGTGCCCTCATCGTTGTGCAAAAGTTGCCACGGGAACGATATGCCGTCGGTGCGAACAAGAATCCGAAGTGGTCGATCGGGCATCGAGAAAGACTCTAGTTGGTTGGACAAGCCCTCAAGCTCCGCCCCGCTCTCACGGAATAGTTTGTAATAAACAAAACTTCCCAGTGAGAAGAAGGTCGACAGGATCTTGTCTCTGTCTTCCGACTGTAACTGGATGTAGCTGTCGAGATTTATCGTTGTGACTCCGCCGGGGGACCTTGCCAAAACTTCCTGGAGACCTGCGTTTTCCTTATCTACAAAACCTCGCAGTGTCAGCGATGTCCTTTGCAATGCCGCCTGCATCACCTGATCGGTCAGACCCTTTATCTGGAACGACCGCACTTCGCCGTTCTTAAGGAATTTACCGCCTAAGAGCTTGGTCAGTTCCGGCAAGATTGGATCGATCTGGAGTGTCAAAACTCCGCTTTGCTCCCGTCCAACCGTAAGTACGATGTCTGGCACCTCCTCGGGCTGCTGCGGCACAACCCAATCTCCCAACGAATGCGCTTGGGTTTCTTTCGTGGAGGATTGCTCGGTACCTTCAGCTGACTCTTCGATTTGAAGATTGACTGCCAGGTGGTTATAGGGAACTCCTCGACTCATGACGTCTATCAGGATCTGCCCTGTACCGTCTTTACCCGCCAAGTTTCTTTGTGGAATGAATTTGAATATCGCTTCGGAGGACTTCTGGTTGCTTCCCGAAAACGTGATTACTTTAGATTGCACCCTATCTTTAGCACACACTATGCACGTCATGGTTATGCTCAAAGGAATGTTGCCCTTCGTACGTAAGATGGCCGGGTTAACCGTCCACTGAGGAATTGAGAGGGCATTCTCAGAGTTCTCAGCCCCGATGTAAAATCGGAGTTCTGTCCTTTTGCCACTGAGCAGATGGGTTGGCTTGTCTTTAAGAGTGGGTGAAAAAAGCGCATTGTAAACGGGGGGCTCTGAGATACTGACCGATTTTGCCGAAGCTTCGCGCGGGTTCATCAGAACATCCAAGTTTCCGCTTTCGCCAAATCCAACATGAGCAGAAATGACAGTAGTTGCAAAATTGGGTATCGTGACCCTTACTGCGTAGTTCCCAGGTTGAACTCCGCTGAACGTGAAAGATCCGTCTTCAGCAGAATTCGTCTGGAGGATCTTCTCGCCTGTCTCCGAATACAGCTCTACTATCGCGTTGGCCACAGCGGCACCACTTTGATCCCTGATATGCCCGGCTAGGGCCGCCTCTTGCTGGAGTTGAGTTGCCGACTGCACAGTAAACGGAAGTAAGGCATTTAATAATAACAGTCCTAAAAAAAGCCGCATGAACGATGCTAACCACACGGGAACGCCAGTCATAAATATCGTGAAAGCGCGGCACCAGAGCCAAATCCTAAGAACCATCGTTTTCATCGGGAGACCACTCGCCAAGAAGCGTATTCCGGGCTGACGGCCTGGATTTGATAACTAGCCGGACCAGTATGATCGTCCGTGAAACAGTTATTGTTCTGACTACCCCCGTGGCTAACTTCGTTCTTGAGAACTACCATATCTGGCTTTACGGGGTCCCACTTGCCGCTTGACGAGTTGTAATACGCGAGTTGTTCTGCGCCCAAGAACGGCAAAGATTCTGAACACTGACCCTGTTGAAACCATGTTTCGAAGATGCTCCATCCGCGCGGATCGAGATCAAACAGACCGGTGCTCTTGTACAGAGTGTCCCACTGCTTTGTCTGGTAATTGAAAATCTGTGCGTACCAAGTCGAATCGGAAGAGAGGGGGTAGTCTTTGGTAAAAATCATCAAGGAGTACGCAGGTGTGCTCTGGATTTTTGCTCCTGCATAAGTCTTCATGAAATTCGAGTCTACATAAATCGGCTCTTTGCCGTTCACGGGGAACGGCGCTATCCCCCAGTCTGAGTGATTGGATTTGCAAAAATCGTAAACGTAAATGGCAGCTTTCGTGGTTGTCGCACCGAGGTCTGTCGTGTAGGAAGTGCCAACTTCAAGACAACTGCCGTTGGGGGGACGGGTAGTCGCAGCAAACAGGGTTTGAGTTCTAGTTGCACTCGGCGGCAATTGTAGATGAAAATCGTCTGAGGAATAAACTGCGTGCACAGCAAAGACCCCCGTATAAGTCACGCCAAAGGCCCCTTGACTCGTCGATGAGTCGCTGGTCATCTTCTCGCCCTTAGTTTCGATCCCTGCGTCTTCGTGATCGTTGTCGATGGTTGAAGAGAGAAGCTGTTCCCGCTGACGGGACTTTCGAAAACGGTCCCAATCCGAAGCCGGCTGTGACGCTGGCGCCGGTGTCGGCGCCGGGCTCTTGCGGCTCATTGTTATAACCGGTTTATCCGGTGTGTAAGGTACCCCCGCTGGGGGCGACGCCTGTGGCACCGCAAACGCTGTCGTCGCCAGGAAAATCGATACGCTTGTCAGCGCTAGGGACTTCAGTAACAATCGCTCTGCTAGCCTCGACTGTTTTCGAATCGTAAGTTTCATCTTCGTCTCCCGTGCCACCGTTTTTTCAGCAACGCCTGTATTCGCGGATTGGAACATTTGCCCTCGCCACTTCGCCCCTACTTCACTTTCCACGTAATTGCTATCGCTGCGCTCCAGTGGTACTCCTTGGCGATCGGAAGGTTCGCCGCGCTGAGAGAAGTTGTCTGGCCCACCTGTAACCCCCCGAGCAAGCGCTGCTGCTGACCGGCGTACGCGCCTACGGTCAGAAATAATTGTCTCCTCAAAAAACCCCAGGACGGGCCAATCAAGTACTCTGGAGCAGTACCTTTGTCATCTGCTTTGGCCGTAATGCCGACACTGAGCTGGGGAATCCACAGACAACCATGAGAATCCGGATCGCAGTCGTAAAATCTCGAATTCAGCATAGCAATGGGTAGAATTCTCGTTTGTGAGTGGTTCTGATAAGCGATTTGGCCGTTCGCAGTGGTAAATTGGCGGTTCTGCAGAAACGAGACCACCAACCCTCCGCCGATCGTGAAGCGCGCTCCGTACCCGAAGTGGATTGTGGTGTCGAAACTGGCGGGAGGAGCCGTGGCAGTATTGGGCGCTGGAACGCTCGTCGTTTTCGCAGGGCGCGAGGCTGCAGCGGAGCTCGGCCGTGAGATAGCCGCAGGTCCGGCATCTAGCGTAATTTCTTCGTCGCTCTGATTGTCCGTCAGTGCCTTGGTGAGCACGAAGGGATTGCCAGAACTTCCAGGGTCGAAGAGCTTCTCGATCGCGGTATGTGCACTATTCCATTGCCCGTAGATCGTATTCAGCTTGTTAAGCTGGTCGGTCAACGCTTGCGTTTCCGAAGTACCCGAAGTGGGCCCGATCAGGCCATCGATGAACCGATCTTCATCGTCCAAATTTTGCTTGTTTGCATCCAGAAGCGATAAGCAGTCTGAATTTAATACGGCACTTCGTTTGTAGTCGAGGATTGCTTTACGCTGGTCTTTTGCATGGGTTACGAGCTGGGTCACAGCGTTTTTGAGGGCCTGAGTAGGATCATTATCGTCGGGAATTCCACCAATCACGGCAGGCTTCAGTTGGTCGGGACTTTGAACTCCCGCCAAGAACTGGCGTAACGGGATGGCACTTTTCTGTATTCCCTTACAACGTTGTTCTTGCTGGACGACGGACAGGAGGTTAGCGTACGTCGTACCGTCGGTCTTGTACTTTGTCGCGATTGCGTTGATAGCTCTATTAACATCCTGCTCCTCGAGCGTAAGCGCCGTGTACTTCGCGATAAGCTGATTCAATGGAGTAGAGTCACAGACACCGGCCTGCGTGAGGTTTTTGTTTGCGGGCGTAGGCGTTGGACTAGTTGACGCAACGGCTTTGGGAGTTTGAGTAGAGCTCTTTTGCGCGGGGACAAGTCCCGCATCGATACCACCCAAGTCTGTCAAGAATGCAAGTACGGCGGTCTCCGCTACGGGTTCGCGTTTCACTTTGAGGGTGTACGTCGCAACGAACGGATTAATGTTTTCGACGACGATCCACACTCGATCGTCATTGCTGTATTGCAATGTTCCATAGCTGGTCATGGACGCAGCGTCAATCACGAGCTTCTTGTAGCCTGGGGGTGAGGCAGGGTCACAAGTGTATTCCTGAGCTCGTACTGGCTGACTTATCCATAGCGCCAAGACCACCAACAGTCCGCTCACAAGCTTTCCGACTTTTGACATGACGAGACTCCTCGCGCCTTCACCACAAAGGCGGAAGAGTCCGCCCGTCGCTATAAAGGCTTGGAATTTCTGACTGCCAAGAAAGAACGACTTCGCAAGGCAAACACCTTCAGCCCACCAGTAACTTTCGAGTGAATTGTCTGGTTGTGTTGTACAATTTCGATCATTTGGAGGTCCAACCCCCCGGTGGACTACACGGCGCTTCCGCCTACTGAGCTTGTTTTCATTTGCCTCCGCACGGGTGAGGAATCTGCGTGGATTGAATTCGTGCGCCGGTTCCAGCCTCTGATAGCAAGTGTCGTAATTCGCATTGGCAGACGCTGGGGTGAAACTTCCCGCGAAGTGCTCGATGACCTAGTTCAGGACACCTATCTGAAGCTTTGCGCGGATAGACAGACACTGTTGCAGAACTTTCAAGCAGGGCATTCCGATGCAATCTTCGGCTACATTAAAGTCTTCACGGCTAACCTCGTCCACGATCATTTCAAAGCTATTTACTCGCAAAAGCGAGGCGGAGGAATGAAACCCGAACCTGCGGACGATCAAACTCCAAACGTGATCCCCGTTTCATATTCGTCCGACGCTGCATTCATCGAACGTAGCGTGTTACTAGGGCAAATCGACTCTTTTCTGTGTGACACAGAGGGTGAACCAAATGCTGCCCGCGACCGCCGTATTTTCTGGCTGTACTACCGCGTCGGTCTCTCCGCCAGCGGGATCGCTGCTCTTCCGTCCATCGGGCTCGGTACAAAAGGCGTCGAAAGTACCATCCTTCGCATGACGCGCATGGTCAGGCAGAAATTCGCAAAAACAGACGGTCCCAGAGGACTGGGCACTATTTCCGACAAAGGGATTCGGTCAGCCGAATCGTTATGAGAGGGAGTAAGAAGCAGTGAATGAAAAATCTAATCACCTGAGCGAGGAGCAGTTCAATTCACTCCTCGACGCTCAGTCGACAGCCATGGGCGGTGCTACTACGCCTTCAGCGGTCTCAGAGAGCCGCAGACATCTGGACGTCTGCGGCGACTGCCAAAGACTGTTCCACCGGTATGAACAATTTTCGCGACAGCTCTTCGCACTTAAAGACACAAGCGGAGCGCAAGCTGAGGGCGAGTGTCCAACTGAAGCGGATTTGCGCCGGCTGGCACTCAACATGCCAAGTGCTGAAACCGAACAATTTATGAATCACGTCATGAACTGCGATAGTTGCAACACAAAGCTTCGCGAAGCTGTGGAAGATCTCGTCGCCGAGCCCAACCTATCTGAAGAGCTTGCACTTAAAGATCTTCAAAGTTCAAAATCGGAGTGGCAGCACCATCTCGCGCACCGTTTGGCTGAGGCGCGTCTTCGCGAGGTAGGCACGATAGACAAGCACCCTCGCTCAATTTCCGGAGGAAATTCACGGCTGACACTCGCCCTCCGGGCACTGCTCGCAATAGCAGCCCTTTTACTCATCGTGTTCTCAGGTACAGGTTTGTACCTCTTGTTGCACAAGCCATCTCTAGAGCAACTCCTTACGTCAGCCTATTCCGAACGACGCACCCTAGACTTCAGGATTTTGGGGGCATCTTACGCCGAGATGGGCGTGAAACGTGGAGATGGAGCAACTGCATGGAAAAGACCGGCCTCTCTACTCGAAGCCGAAATAAGACTAGAGCGAGATTTCCCAAAGCACGCAAACGACCCCGCTTGGCTAGCTGCAAAAGGTAGGGCTTCCCTACTGAATAATGATTTTGATGACGCTATTCAAAATCTGAATGCTTCACTCGCAATTTCACCCACTTCCCTCTCCACGCGGATAGATTTAGCTAGCGCCTATTCCGAGCGCGCCAGAACGAAAGGGCAGCCGTGGGATAACGCCGAAGCGGTTGAAATTCTCATGAATGTTCTGCACGAGCAACCGCAGAATCAGGTCGCGATCTTCAATCTTGCACTCATCCTAGACCGACAAAGTCTTGTCCATCAGGCAGCTGAACAGTGGCGAAACTACTTGAAAATCGATCCCAACGGAGGCTGGGCAAATGAGGCGCGGAAAAACCTCCAACAAGATGACGAAGAAATCAGGAAATTGAACCGGCAGCTCCCATTGCTTGACGGTCCACAGATCGCAGCTGAGAAATTGGATCAGACTTCAGCAATTGTAGAAGCTCTCGATGAGCGTGCCGAAGACTATTTGAGGGAAGCCACTGTCCGCTGGCTTCCACAGGCTTTTCCACTAAGGTCGACGTCGCATTTGGCAGCCGACTATCGTTCTGCGTTGCGCATATTAGCCGTGGTTCTACAGGAACATCATCGAGATACCTGGCTGCTCGATCTCTTGATTCACACAGATGCTCCAGAATTCGCACTCGGAATCTCCTCACTTGCACAATCCATTTCTGCAAATGAAGCCGGTGACTACGAACAGGGGGCGAAGGCGGCACATCTCGCCGCTGCGCAATTTCTCCACGCCAAAAACCCAGCAGGCAATTTGAGATCACGCCTTGAAGAAGTTTATTCCGCTCGCCTATCGAACGCTGCCGCACGGTGCAATCGCCTCGGCGCTTCTCTCGCGGACGAAGTGGCGCACACGGATTACGCGTGGACGACAGTACAAACAACACTCGAGCGCCAAGAGTGCCTGAACATGCAGGGCGAGTTAGGGCAGGCACTCTCGCTGTCTAATGCTAACTTAGCCTCCGCTCAGTCTGCTCGTTATCCCCAGCTCTATTTACGAGCAGTCTTGTTTGCAGCCGATACTGAAGCCTCGCTCGGAAATGTAAGAAGTTCATGGCGACGCACCAGCGACGGACTGGCCAGTTCTTGGCAAAGCGCGAACTCCCGAATGAGGACCTACAGCCTTGACACAGAACTCGATTTCCTCGCCGATCAGACAGGAAGAACGCGATTCGACGAAATCGTACTCAAAGAGGCATTGGCGACACTCAGCACAGACAGAGATGTTCTGTTGCGCGCGATGGCGAATGATCGACTAGCACAGGTTGCATTTGCCGCAGACGATCTAAAAACTGCCGCAGAACACTTTCAAACCGCTCTGGACCTATTTTCAGTCGCTCCCCCGACATCCGTGACCGCAAATCACCGAATGGAATCGGAGATTGGCCTTGCTCGAGTAGAATTTCAGCAAAAAAGGTTTGCAGCAGCAGCGCACCGGCTGGCGGAAATGCAGAGCGCCATGCAAAAAATCTCAAATCGCTATCTAAGAATTGACTTCCTGCAGACTCTCGGCGAAGCAGATCTGAACCTGAACCAGACTCTGGATGGCGAGACAGCCATCTGCTCCGCCTTGGAGCTCACGGAGACCGCTCTCGATACACTTCATTCTGACAACGACCGTTTAGAGTGGGATCACGCGGCTGGCAAAACTTACCGCACGTTGGTCGAGCTAAAACTCCAAGAACACGACATCATCGGCGCTCTTGAGTATTGGGAATGGTACAGAGGAGCCACCATCCGGCGACCGCAGCCGACTAGCGCGCGGCACGCTTTGGTCAAGACACGTGTAAGAAACGACTCTGCTGAGAGTTGCCCCGGTCGAAGTCTTCATGTAGTTCAGGATCAGTTGTCCTCTCTTTCCGGAACAATCGTGATCTCGTATGCTGTGCTCCCCCGAGGAATCGCAGCATGGGCTTATGATAATCGCGGTGTCCGCTTTCATTGGATATCACGCGAACCAGCAGTAGTGTCACAGCTAGTAGACCGCTTTACGGCACTTTGTTCCGAACCCACTTCGGACCGCCCGACACTGTTGCAACTCGGACGCGCTCTGTATGACCAGCTGCTGGCGCCATTCGGTGAAAATCTTGCGGCCGACCCGATCATCATTTTAGAGCCGGACAGCACTCTCTGGTCCACCCCGTTTCCAGCACTGGTTCGCCCGGATGGGAATTATCTGTCGGACTCTAATTCCCTGTCGGAGGTTCCTGGACTCTACTACCGGAGCTTGATCCGAACGAGGCACGCAATCGAGTCCACGGACGAAGCGCTTGTCGTGTCCGAGGACGTTGCGATCCACTTTCAGGACACTGACCTGCCCGCTCTTCCAAGCGCTCTCACAGAAGTGCGGTTCATCGCCGATCAATTCCGGCACGCGATACTTCTTCGCAATCAAGAGGCGACCGCCGAGGCTATCTCTAAGAGTCTCCGGGAAGCCGTCGTCTTTCACTTTGCCGGTCACGCCATCCAAACCTCGGACGGAGCTGCCCTTCTCCTTGCCACTCCAACAAAAGCATCCGATCTTCGTTCTAACCTCGGCGTAGCCACTCTTGGCTCCATGCATTTTCCTCATCTCCAGCTAGCTGTTCTCTCGGCGTGCTCTACTGAAAGGGGTGTAGACGGAAATGGGCTCCTCGACTCGGGAAGCCTAGCACGCGCTTTTATCCGTCGAGGGGTGAGTCATGTAATTGCAAGTCGATGGCCGGTCGACTCTGCAGCAACGGAAGAAACTATGGCTTCATTTTATGCGAATCTTTTCCACGGAGTGTCGCCATCGGAAGCCTTGCGCTTGGCCATGATTAACGTACGCATACAGCGTTCAACCTCACATCCATATTATTGGGCAGCATTCGCTTCATTCGGATGGACCTAACTTCTCTAAAGGAGATACTCTGAAATGTACCAACTACCTCGTCGACGCTTGCTACAGTGCCTAATCGGCTTACCGGTAACTCTGGCAGGAAAACGCTTTTGGCCCTCGGAACAGCTGGGTAGTTCGATCCCGCCCGGTTACCTAAACGTCCATTTGCGCGGCCCCTTTAGCTTTGTTTTCTTTGCAAAAAAAAACCAAGTCCTCGTTATTTCACCCGATCCGCTCAATCATCACCTGCCGTCGTTCTCTTCTGTGAATTCCGAAGCCCCAATACAAAAAGCTGATTACGTGTTGGTCGGCGCGAACCCGACATCGGCGGCACGACCGACCTGGACCGACCCAAACGTAAATCGACTAAGCATCGATGCCAAGACATTGAAGATGGATTCCGGCGGAGTCATTGACCAAGGGCAGCAGCGATTTTTTTCTATCTGGATGCCTGTGCCAGACTTCATTGCCCCATGGCACGCTGTCAACATCGTAGTCACGGGAAGTCAGAGCCCGTTCGGTTCGGCGGCGGTTCCGCTACCGGTTGGGTATACTTTCATTTACCAAAATACGCAGTTCTCTCAGGTACAGATCAAATGTCCTAAACAGTCAAACTACGACTGGCCGGCCGGACTATTACCGTATCCCGGTCAGAACGCAGCTGATATTTTGATCGAGATGGCGTCTTCTCTCGATATCGACTGCAAACACAAAGGCGCCATGGAAGCTTTTGCTGATGAATGCGGGCTCTTTGCGGGTGTAAATCCCGGGGTGCAACTGGACGTAGGCCTGAATTACGGCCCGCCTGATCCGAACTGCAAGAAATTGGCAGAAGCTCTCAAGCATAGAAAACGTCACCAAGTGATTCCACGCATTGGAGAGCGTTCGACGGCGCACACAGGAACAGATTGCAAGGCCCCACTCTTGGAGATCGTGAATGCGTCAGACAATGTCACCCTAGGGCCTTAGACGCTACCGACTCGACCCGCTAAGGTCGAACTCCTAAGTTGAGTGTTCAGAAAGCCCTTCGGATTTGCGCCTCGTAAAGGGTTGATTTCAGAACATGAATCGAGTCTCAGTTTCATGTTCGAGAAAGAACTGTTTTCTGAAGGTGGTTAAGGCCGGGAGTTCGAATCCCTCAGTCCTACTAACTCGAGAATTTAATTGGAAAAGATTGCTAGTCAAGTAGGGATCCAGTAACTTAATACCATGTTGACCCCTCCCTGGAATGAAACGCAATTGGAAGGCTTCCGCGCAGCAGCTCAGTCTCTGAAATTGTACCGCCGCGCCGAACTGGAAGATGAAGTGCATAACAAGTCGCTCATAAAGGACTTATATGTCGACCCGCTACCCTCCGACCATGTCTTTCGTACGGTGCTGAAGTCAAACACAACGTTCTTGATCGGCCGCAAAGGAACGGGCAAGTCCACGATCTTCCAACGTGTGCAATTCGAACTTCGCAGGATGAAAGGCTACGCTTCAGCGTACGTCGACATAAAGACGGTCTTCGAAGCCTCTTCCACGGATCCTGCACTCATACAGCAACTAGGAGCTGATGTCCTTGCCCCAGAACAGATTCGAAAGCTGCAGCTGTATCGAGCCTTCATCAAGGCAGTGATCACCGAAATCAAAGATGAAATCAAAAAGAAACTAAAGGAATCTGCTTGGGAGTGGGTAAAGGATGCATTCACATCCTCCTCTGATGAACTATTCGAATCGCTTGACGATCTATTGGAGAAAGCCGACGAGGCGGAATTCACTAGCGTGCTCGGCATTCGGCGAAAGGCGCTATCTGATATTGCTGAGGAAAGAAGTGCTACCGAGTCGACTTCACAGTTATCAGCGAAGATTTCGCAGCTGCCATCTGTCGGCTGCTCCACGGCGGAGAAGGAACTGTCTGAGGCACGCACAGGTACTGAGGTTAGGTATGGGGACGTGCTGATGCGTGTCTTCAACATCAAGGAAGTTATGCTCAGACTGAAGGCTGTTTTAAATAGTGTCGGCATCGAGCATCTTTACGTTTTTATAGATGACTTTTCCGAGCTGCCCGAAGATGCCATGGCGGTCGTTGTTGACACCTTACTAGCCCCCCTCAACAACTGGTCAGAGGAGCTAATTAAATTCAAGGTGGCTGCTTATCCTCATCGCGTGTATTACGGCCAGATTGACAAAACCAAAATCGATGAAATCTATCTTGATTTGTATCACCTCTACGGAACAACAGACGTATCTGCCATGGAGGAAAAGGCAGTCGACTTCACAAAGAGATTGGTTAATGGCCGCTTACAGCATTTCGCCAAGTGCGGATTCGACCAGTTTGTCGAAGGCGACGAAGTCGCAATATGGCAATTGCTGTTTTACGCATCTATGGGCAATCCTCGGATTTTGGGATATCTTTTGTACTATCTTCACGAGTCACACCTAATCTACTCAAATAGGACGGGCATTAAAGCCATTCGCGATGCCGCAGCTCGATATTACGACGAAAAAATAGAGTCTTATTTTAAGATAAATAAGTTTCTACATGAAAGCTTTGGCGAACGGGCGTCTTTGTTCAGTCTCAAAGAATTACTAGAAGCAATCGTTCAGCGTGCGCGCGAACTAAAACGTCACAGGGACTCAGCCGTGATGCGCGACCTTCGAGGCACGCCGCCTACAAGTCACTTTCACGTGGCTGTGGAGCTCGAATCCCTTCTGTCGACGCTGGAGCTGAATTTCTTCACCACGAAGTATTACGAAATGAGTGACCGAGACGGGCACAAAGTAGCAGTTTACGCGTTGAATTTTGGCCTCTGCCAGAAGTATGCGATTGCTTTCGGCCGTCCGATGGAGAAACGCGAACACCGTCTCTACTTTGTGGAGCGCATATTCGATTACACGTCGTTACTGCGGGAGTTCATGCGAAAAAATCAAGAGATTCGCTGCACCGACTGTAACACTACCTTCGATCTTAGCCAACTCGACGCGCTGAGGCTTTTCGACATGCAATGTCCGACCTGCAAGGTCGGTAGATGTGTACTTACAAATCTGTCAAGGAAGTATGAGTCGCTGTTGAATTCGGTCGCTCCACAACTTCTTCTTCCACCGACTGAACTTGGAATTCTTCATACTTTAGAGATGGAAAAGCGGGCGATGTATGCAGGTGAGATTGCCGCAGAGATGGATAAGTCTTATCAGTTGGTTGGCAAACGAGGAAAAATGCTTGCGGAACGAGGTCTAGTCAAGCGGGATCTTAACGACGAGGGCCGTCGGATATTCGAAATTACATCACTCGCGCAAACGAGCTACTTCAGTGATGACGCTGGAGACTCCCTTGACGTCAAACCCGAAGAGATAGAACGGGATCTCGATTGAGCAACGCCAGAAGCGATGACTTTACGAGCCCTTCTGAAATTTTATCCTCTAACACGGTGGACCTCCCGCTGTTTTCTGTATGAGACGAGAGATTGGCAATGATGCGAAGTTGCCTATTGTTCTGACCAGGAAGCCTCGGCACTACATAAAAACCGGCGCTTGGGTCGAGTTCACTTTAGAAAAACAGAACAAAAAGAGGGAAGGCGCGCGTGCTCAGGCAAGGCTGCTCATAATCGGGACGGCGTTAGAACTGACTGAACAAAATCGTATCGAGTTAAAACAGCGATCATCAACAAATATCCGCTTTGAAGCTCTTGAAGACCTCCTTCGCGAACTCAACCGGCTTGCGATCGTTAGCCTTGGGGCCGACAAAACTGGCGCTATAAGCGGGCTTGCAGTCAGGGCACTTCATGATTTTATTTTGGCGTGTATTTCTGGAACTTTGCGATGACGGCCTATTAAAGGCGAGAATATTTTATGGGCCGACCCGTCCTATTCAATAAACAGGAGACTCGTTGAGAAAGATGGAGACAAGGAAAGCCTTCGACGCCTAGAAAACAAACTGGCAATAGAGTTTGATTAGCGCCCCAGCTCTCGAAGAAAGTGACCGATGCCTAACTACGATTTTCAATCACTATCAAGTTATGATTTCGAACTTCTTGCGCGCGATCTCCTACAGAAAGATCTGAATGTCCGGCTAGAGAGCTTCGGGAAAGGCCGAGACGGTGGGATCGATTTCCGATTTCGCAATCCCCAAAACGATCTGATCGTCCAATGCAAACATTATGCGGATTACGATCTCCTATACCGAATTCTGAAGAGAAGCGAAGCAGGGAAAGTACAACGGCTGAAGCCACTCCGTTACATCTTGGTTGTGTCAACATCTTTAACTCCACAGCGTAAGGAGGACATACTTGCGCTGTTCAAGCCTTACTGCCGCTCGACCGATGATGTCATCGGAAGAGAAGACTTGAACAATCTTCTTGGCCTGCACCCCGACATTGAGCGAAGCCATTTCAAGCTTTGGCTCACAAGTGAATCAGTAATGGCCCGGTTTCTTGGTCATGGTGTCTGGGGCGACTCAGAACTTACTATTGAGCGCATTCGTCAACGCACAAGACTGTACGTACCAAATCCCAGCTTCGCTCGGGCACGAAAAGTACTGGACAAATATCACTACTGTATAATTGCCGGTATTCCAGGTATTGGCAAAACGACCCTAGCCGAAATCCTTCTGATCGACCACGTCGATCGACGCGAGTTCCAAGCTGTCAGAATTGCGAATGACCTCGCGGAGATCAAGGCAATCAAGAACCCACACAGCCGGCAGATTTTTTATTTCGACGATTTCTTAGGTAAAACGGCATTGGATAAATTACAGAAGAACGAAGATCAGCGGCTTATCGAGTTCATGGAAGAAGTAGCGTCAAACAACAACTGGCGGTTCGTGTTAACTACACGCGAATACATTCTAAATGCGGCCAGGTTTAGGTACGAAACATTGGCGAATTCAGCTGTCGATCTCGCACCTTGCATTGTTGATCTAGCCGACTATACCCGACCTATTAGGGCAAGAATCTTATACAACCATATATTTTTTTCTGATCTCCCAGATTCGTACAAGCGCGCACTTTTAGAAAACCGTCGTTACGACAAAATCGTCGTCCACCCAAATTACAATCCTAGAATTATTGACCACATGACGCGAGCCCGGAACGTCGTAGACATACCGATAGCAGCTTATTTCGATGACTTCCTCAAGAATTTGGCTAATCCGATCCTTGTCTGGGATCACGCCTTTAGACACCAACTGAGTGAAGCCGCTCAGCACGTGCTGCTCGTCATGGGATCCCTATCAGAGGAGGTCTTGCTTAACGACTTAGAGATCGGATTTAACAAGTTTTATCAGCATCGGCGAAAGCAGCTTGGCTTTAGCACGACAAGTCGGGATTTTGAACGCGCCCTGAAAGAACTCGACGGTAATTTCATAAAAACTACACTCGTCGGGAAAGACCAAGTAATTCTCTTGCACAACCCATCAGTGAGAGATTTTTTGGAGAGCTATTTGGCGAATTCTCCAAAAGAGGTATTGGACCTTTTGGAAAGCGCCTCCTTTTTTGATCAATTCACTCGCTTGTGGCGCGGACTACGTGGAAAAAGATTCAGCGCCATTGATAATAACGCACTCGCATTTCTGGAGCCGTTCGCGCAGAACTTCACGGCTCCACAGTCTGAACTAGTGCGCGTCAGGAATTCCATGGCGGAAGCAGTCGGCGTCCGCAGGGTGGAGTGGTCCTTTGAAGCTAAAACGATTTTTGCTCTTGAAGTAGCACTTGCCCTGGACACAACTAGTGCAAGAGCAGTTCTCGAAAGGTCGCTGGAAAAGATTTCAGAGCGGATTACAGCAGGAGATGCAGACAAAATGGACCTAGTAAGCCTCCTCCAGAAGATCACCCCGATAAAAGAAAGCTTCCCCGCTAGTGCCCCTCTCTTATCCAACACAAAGAACTACCTTATCGGTAGCCTGGAAGACTTCGAGGACTACAAGAGTTTCGGAAGATTGGTTAAGAGCTTTCCGAGCAGTGTCGAGCCCTCGACTAAGGATCGTATCGGCGTTGAGTTTATTGAATATTGTAAAGACTACGTAGACGGCTGGGACGATGATCCAGAACTTCTGCGTCACATTGCTAATGAAATCAGCATGGTAGCATCACAACTTGGCGCAGACGTCGACGAGTATTCTGATAAACTCATCGACTTGGCGAGAGAACTTGAAGCCGAGCAGCGCAGAAGCGAAGATGACTCTGACGATTCCGACGAGAGATGGCTTAATCAAGATCGAGCATCTGAGGATGTTGACTTAATGTTCGAAGACCTTCTCAATGAGATCGACGAAAAGTCGAACTGAATCGGTTCTCTATGCAGTAAGCAATACTTGCGGCTTTTGAACCGATATTAAGACGGAATTCTCTTTCTAGCAGCATCCTTAATTTCTGGTCCGCTTCACACCATTTCCTATTGAAATCTGTAGTAGTGGAGCACACTCTCGATTTCATAACTTTTCAAAAGAGCCGATTCTAAATAATGAGTTCTACCTATCTACGTCGCTACACCGACCTCCCAGCACTCATTTACCTATTGGTTGAGCGGAAGATTACGCTTCTCGACCCTCAAAGCTGGGACGACAGGAACGACTCCTACTACCTCAGACTGTACCGGGAAAAGAAAGGGTTGGGTTCTGTCTTGGCTCTCTGCTTCACTCAAGCCCACGAAACGTACCACCACTGGAGAGTCTTCGCGAATGGGTCGAGCGGAGTATGCATTCGCTTTGACCGGTCGGGACTGCTCAGAGCCCTGAAGAAGCAACCCGATACGCGAACCGGAACTACCAACTACCTAAAACTGGCCGAGATTCAGAGCATGAAGATTGCAAGTCAGGATCTCCCATTTCTAAAGCGACAGCCATTCGAAGATGAAAATGAATTTCGAGTAATTTATGAGTCAAATAAGAGAAGGGTTCGAACACTAGATATACCGATCCCCTTATCTTGCATTTCTAAGATTACTCTTAGCCCGTGGCTCTACTATGGGGCTTATACTGCAGTAAAGCGGAGACTCAAGTCGATCGAGGGTTGCAATAGCCTGGCGATTGTGCGGTCCACACTTACAGACAATGAGAAGTGGAAGGCGTTCGGAGATTCTGCAACTTAACGACTTTTTTAACAGCTAAGCCAAAACTCAATTGTTTAAAAAACTTAACGCCGCGTACCAACCGTGACTTCAACCCTTCTGAGTTCCAAAACCACCTGTTTTCTGAACGCCGGCATGAACTCATTTCAGTCGCGCAGATACAGCCACTTACAAGCCCTACTGTAGAGGTGTTTTCCGAACGTCTTCAGGTTCAGAGCTAAACCTGAAGCTGGCTTAGTTGTGTTTTTTGAGGATGCCCGGAAGATCGGCGGGGGAGAAGGAAACATCTAAGGCCCAAGTGCCGAAGCCGCCGTGCGAGTTTACAGCTCTGACCCACTCGCCGAGAAAGTCGCGTTTGGTCATGTCCTGCTGAGAGTCTTGCCCTTTCACCTCGAGGGCCAGCATTTTGGAGTTTGCCAGGCGAACAAGGAAGTCGGGCCGGAACCGCTGAACGACACCCTTGTACGTGTAGAGAATCTCGAATCCCAAATGATCATTTTTGGCCCAGCACTGAACGTTAGAATTTCTGTCAAGTTCAAACCCTTCGCTCGCCTCCCACCGTGAATCCAGGACGACGAGGTTGATATGCGATTTAACTGTTACCTCGCAGGGCTTGCGCGTAAACCAAGGTTGCATATCGCCGGTCGAACGAATCGGACGCTCCCTGTCAAATTGCGGAACAACTGCCAGGGCATTTTCGAAACGGATAGCTTCCCACAGATGCTGGACGATTTTGGTCATGTTGAGCGTGTAGAGAATGCGTCTACGAAGATCGTCTTCGTTGAAAAGCGGAGGCGAAATCACAATCCGCCCGCTCGTGAGATACTGCTCCGTAAGTCTGATGATTTGTGCCAGTAGAAACTCGCGGCTGGCTTTCCAGTTCGGTTTCATTAGGTCATAGATTTCGGCCGCCGACTGAAAAATGACGCGCTGCATGCGCTGTTCTCGCCCGAGTTTCTCGACATCGATGCTAGTCAGCTTTGTGACGTCGGGCTTGCCATCTATAACGGGCGCGAGATCGGCGATGGTGGGCGTTTCGTAAGCGTCTAGGGTAAGGGGTTTAATTTTCGGAAGATCCAACGAGAGTTCGGGCTGGTACTCGTGATCGATGCGGAGAATGTTCGGCCATGAGATTTCGAAATTCTTGCGTTCGGATAAAGGTTGAATTTTGGAGGTAGGCTGGGGCGGCGGAGGAGGAAGGGCGTCTTCGTCCCCTTCGTGCGGCATGAAGGTGAAAGGCACGCCAAAAATGTTGACGTACTCGGCCGAGAAGAGGCCGGACTCCTTATCGACGTCGTATGACGTTCGCCGCAAGCCGCGCCCTACGACTTGTTCGCAAAGCAATTGAGACGAGAAAGCTCGCAAACCCATAATGTGCGTGACGGTTTTTGCGTCCCATCCTTCCGACAGCATTCCGACGGAAATAACCGCGTGAATTTTTTCTCCAGGCTTGCCGACCTGCCCCACGGTGCTTACGATCTGACGAATCTGTTCGGCGCGTCCTTTTTTGGTGAGTTTTTTCCCCGGGGCTTCGGAGTCTTCATCTTCGTCGCTTAGTTCAGCGCCTTCCGAATCCATCTCCGCGGGTTCTTCTTGTGCTTCCGCTTCGTTGAGGACCTTGGAATCGATATGCAAAATGCCGTCCGGCTCGGATAGCTTTTCAACGTGGATTTTCTTGTGCGTAAGCGCGTACTCCACGCGCGCGGCGGTGTAGGTGAGATTGGCAACCGTGATCATTACCGGAGGCGTAGGAGCGCCCTCAGCTTCCCATCGTTTGCGCGTTTCATCCCAGTCATTGCCTAGTATCGTGTATGCGGTATTGACGAGATCCGGTAAGGGAACGTGAGGTTCGACCTTTCGGTTGATGTCATCTTTGACCGTCTGATCCATATAAATGTGATACAGACGTGATTTAAAGTCCTTCCCAAGCTTTGCATCGTCCCGAACCACCACGCGCGGTGTTTTCACGAGGCCGGATTCGATGGCGTCGTTTAGACCGAAATCGCTGACGATCCACTGGAAAAGAGTTTCGTCGCCACTACGCTTGCCCGTCGGGGCAAATGGAGTCGCCGTTAGGTCGAAGCAAGTGAGGATCCCGCGAGTCTTATGGATCCGGTCTAGCCCGCCGATCCACTTGGTAGCTTCTTCAACATCTTCTCTGGCGACGCCTTTCATGTTGGATTTTGGAGCGACGCGCCACGCGTGGTGGGCTTCATCATTGATTACGACGATATTCTCCGCGCTGGCCATATCGCTGAGAACTTCTCGGACGTAGGCTTCATCGCTTAAAGCGCCACGCTTGTCTACACTCCTGCGTTTGGCAATACGCTCCTCGGACTCCCAGTCAAGTTCGTGCCAGTTGTGGACTTGGACTTTGCTCTGTCGGAGCTTGTCTTCGAGGCCAGTCGGGATAATTCGAAATTCCTGGTAATAGTCGTTCGGCCCAGGAATAAGGACTTGGAGACGGCTCTTGACTGTGAGGCCTGGCGCGACGATAAAGATGCTTTTCGAGAATCGTTTGTCTTGCGGATACGCATTTTTGTTGATGACCTGCCAGGCGATAAGCATTGCCATTACGATGGTCTTTCCGGAGCCGGTCGCCATTTTCGAGCAGAGGCGGGTGAAGTTACCGCCATCGGAGGGAACATCGATACCAACGCGTTCGGACGTCGGTCCTTCGGTGAGCCAGATCAGCGTTTCGATTGCTTCAAGCTGGCAGAAGAATAGCCGCTGATATTCGCGCTGCTCGGCGTCCCGCCAGTGTTCGAGCAGACGTTTGGTGATTCCGCTTACGCCGGGGTAGCCAGCCTCACGCCAAGCGTTTACGCGCGGGCGAATTTTATTTATCAACGGAAGCTCGACAAAAACGCCAGGATCGTCAAAAGCTTTTGAATTGTCAGACGCTCGAACGTACCCGGCTGGACGGCGACCTGGAACGCGAGAGAAGAGGCGGGATTCGCGTTCGTACTTCCAGTGCTCGCGCGGCTCTTCATACGGCGAGTTGATGATCAGTTGGTCGATGGTTTTTGATGGCATGGACGAAGCGCTACAGCTGAATAACTTTCAGGCTTTCGATGCCGCGGTCGTCTATAACCTTTACGGCGACGCGTTTGTGCTCGCCAGGTTCAAACGGCAACGATTCGGTGCCGCGATAACCTTCAATCAATTCCGGATCAATTTCGGCTTTTAGATTTTTGGCGAGCTTAGCCCACCCTCCATCATCGTCGGCTAACGGGAAGAAAACCTGGCGAGGATAGAGGCTGCGGCCGTCGTAATCGGTATCTAGCAACCACATGGCGATATTTTTAGTGTCACCGGAAACGATCGTGCCGGTGCGAGTGTCGTAATAATCGAAGCCGTTTACTTTCGCTTGGTACTTGCCTTTGTCGTCACCGGATTTGATTTGTGTGAGTTCCACGTCCGGTCGGCCGACGAGCCAGAAAGATTGATTGCTGGAGCGCTTTTTCTTCAGGTCGTCTGTGAGCAAGTCCGCGTTCATCTGGGCCGTAAGGAACGTCATTCCAGTTTTCTCTTTGGTGAGTTCGTCGATGTCCTTAGCGGCTTCGGCATCGAACTGGAAAGCGGCGAAGACGAGGATGTCCGGTTTGGGGTGCAGAGTGCGGGCCTCTTCCCAGGCCATTTCGACGACGCGCTGTTCGAGCGGAGCGTAGTCAGGGCCAAAACAAATCACGACCCGCTCGGGTTTCGCGCCTTTCGTTTCGGCATTGGCGTGAAGCCAGCGTGTGCCGCCGAGTGGTTCGACGCGGGAGAAATTGATCATCTGGCCGCCTTTGCCGCGAATCCCGGTTTTCAGAAGCTCGTCGCGCCAATCGGACTGGCGGAGTGTGGGACCGGAACGAGCAATGGATGCATCGGCAGGTGGCGGCGGGGTTTCGAGATCGTCGATGGATTTCACGTTCGGGGCGGGGACGGCTTCGACGGTGAATGGGCCAGAAATACGGGCGCGAGAGTTGTCAATCAGTGGCACGTCGAAGAGAGTCTCCTCACCGGCGGGTTCTTTATTGGCAATGGATTTCAGCGTGACGTGCGGAACTTTCTTGTATTCGAAGCCGCTGCCAACCCCTTCGTTAGGGTATGCGAGTTTGTAGTAATCGAAAGTCGCGCCCATGAGGCGTTGCTTCGCGAGGGTTGTTGCTACTCGCGAAGTGTCACACGTGATCCAACGCCTTCCCCATTTCTCGGCGACTTCCGCCGTGGTTCCTGATCCGCACGTAATGTCCAATACGAGGTCTCCGGGATCAGTAGTCATCAACATGCAACGCTTCACCACTTCAGCGTTTGTCTGCACGACATAAATTTTTCCACTCGCTCCGCCCAAACCGCTCCATATGTTTGTTATCGGCACAAAATCGAAATCTTCGGCATATCGAACGAAAACTAGTCGTGTGTCCTGCTTGACCACGCGGCCCATCTCGACGAGCATCGGAATTTTCTCTGGATTGACCTTCCATGAATTACCACCTGAAGGATATGAAATGCCGTCGATTTTGATCGGTTCATTCGGTCCAGGCTTCGCACTAAACAGCGGATTATATCGAAAAGCGCTTGATCCCTTCGGGAGTTCGACGACTCCTTGTTTTTCGTCCTCGCTTAGGTTCCGAATACTTCCATCCGACGTCCTAAGATAGTTGAATCCTGAACCTCCGACCCCGCCCAGATTTCTTTCGACGTACAGCCGACGGAACTTGGTGGATTCCCGGTTTCGCGCGTACCAAACGACATATTCGTGGATCGACGGAACGAAGTCTCCTGACTGGCTGCCTTTCTTTTGAAATGAAACCAAGGCGATGAAATTCTCAATTCCAAAAACTTCATCCATCAAATTCCTAACTAAGTGGACATTCTCGTCGCTGATTTGCACGAAACAAGACCCAGAGTCGTGCAGCATTTCCCGAGTGAGAAATAAGCGATCTCGCAGATATGTTAGGTAAGAGTGAATGCCTAGTTCCCAGGTATCTCGAAAGGCCAGCACCATCTCTGGTTCCTGGGTCAAATCTTCGTCCTTGTCGCCCGGGTCCAGTGTTCGCTTGTTCACGAAAGGTTGGAAATTGGAGCCGTAGCGGATGCCGTAGGGCGGATCGATGTAGACCATTTGGACTTGGCCAGCCATGCCCTCCTTTTCGATAAGGGAATTCATAACGAGAAGCGAATCCCCGGCGATGAGGCGGTTGGTCCAGCCGTGGGAGTGGCGGTAGAAATCGACGGCTTCGCGCAGTGGGGGATTTTCCTCGCGCGACTCGAAAAGGTAGCCCTGTGCGGGCTTTAGCGGAGCGCCATTGCGCTTACGAACGGCCTCGATAATGGTTCGCGGGTCAATACGCTCGTGGACGTGCAGGGAGACGGTGGGAACCTCGAAGGACGAATGCTCTTTCTTGCCGGCCCAGACGAGCTGCGGATCGAGATGCGGGTCATAGTCGTACGACTTGCGCGACGGAGCGACGGGTTCCGTATCGAGGTTGACGAGGCCGATCGGAGGATTGTTGATTCGCGTCTTTGACTTGTGATCGTACTGTTCGATGGGGCGCTTGCTGGGATGCTTCTCAGATTTTGCGCTGGGCTTTTTCTTGCCGGCCACGAGGCTCCCTCGATCTCAAGAAATCGGTGAGATTGTAGCGTGGGATTACAATGAAAGCCACTGAGCATAGTAGGAAAGCACTTGAAAGCCGAATCTCTATGAGAGATACACGACCGGAAAGTGAGCATCCATTGAGAACGAGGGCGAAGAGATCTGGAGTGACTTTTCACGCTCTTAGAGCCAATGCCCCAATAACAGTGGAAACTGGCCGCCTATCCCGGACTCGACTGACGTACTCGCAAGTCTACTTTATCCCTTAAACCGAGACCTCCAATACTCCTGATCATTGGTGTGGTACCTCCGTACTATTTCGAAACCACAGTTCAGACTGTAATCTGGACCTAGTATCAAGAGAGGGCGACCAACAACGCCCCGGCAACCGAGCGAGAAAAAACGCCACGGTGCTAGCCTCCAGAATCTGGAGGGATGCGGCCTGTAGGGGGCAAAACCCACCTTAGCCTTTCCCGACGAACTATTTCCTCTGGCGGCTCCTCTTCTATAAGGAGGAACCATGAGAAATGCATTCGAAGCCTCGGGGTCGAGTCCGACTCGTTCGGAAGCCAATCTTCAACCCTCGCTCGACATCCTCGTTGAAAACCACGGTTCTGTTTTCCTCTTGCGTCCTGTTTCCGCTGTTGGTCAAGCATGGCTTCAAGAAAATGTCATTGGTGAAGAAACCCAGCTTTTCGGCAACGCCGTCGTGTGCGAGCCACGATGCGTAACAGATGTATCTTTCGGTGCCCGCGGAGAAGGGTTGGTGGTCCGATGAGAACCCTTACGCTGACCGAAAAGTTTTATGCTCAACAAATCCGGCAACGACTGCTTAACGGATATCCCTTACAAAGCGGATTCCGCGAGTTGATGGCTCGCATAAGCGATGAAGAGCTATTGCAAATGGAGCGTGTTGCACATCACGAGAAACTCGCGTGGTTAGCTGCACGACGGGCAGAACCAGATTCGCCGTTCCACCGAATTCTAAAAAAGGCGATGAGCGAATGAGGAACTTTTTCATTCTTGCTGGGCTGAGCGTAGTGGTGTTGTTTGGCGGGATCCAACTGCGATGGGCCTGGCAGGCATCGGATCACCGCGCAGAACTTGCTCAGTCTTGGTCAACGGACGAGGTTCAAAGCACGGCGGTTGGCACGTTCAACAGCACAATATTGGTGACCGCTGCCGACATTGATCCAATCGAGTGTGATGTGATCCTGGGCAACATTATTTCGGATCACCAACTGGCTCAAGAAATCAAAGCCCAGGGATTTTCTTCGATTCAATGCGGGCAGAAAAAGGCGGACATCCAATGAAGCCTTTCACAGAAGCGGATCGGCTGGTGCTGGCGAAACGGATCGGCGCGCACAAGGCGCCGCCGATTATGCTGCCCGTGGTGGACCGCAAATTGTTGGCGAAGACTGCGAAGAGATTACGGAAAAGTCGGGACGTAGTTCGCGACGAACCGTGCAGCCCAATGAAAAACTAAACTAACAAGCCATCGGCACAATCACCATTTGGAGGGCGCGCCGGATCGTTACTTCTTAGACTTGATCGCCAGCGGATCGGCATGACGATGGATCAGCTTCCATTCTTTGCCTTCGCGGCGAGAAATCTCCGTGACCCGTGGGTCGGTTGCGACGGCGTCCTTCTGTCCTCGCATACGCACGCTGCCGGTCTGAAATCCCCCCCAAATAGCCGATATTGCCGTTGGCTTCCATATGGAGAATCGTGAAGGGGCCATTGCCCTCTTTTTTCCGGTTCGGCTAGGACATCGTCGCATCGCGTTTGTACTGGGCGGGAACCCTGCCCGCGCCATTCACCGCCCCCCGCCAGGACTAAAAAAGGACGCAGGACTGACCCACGTGGCAATTAGCGTCCAGCGGCTCCGCGTCGCCCCGCACGTAAGCCTCGGAGGCCTCAGCGCGCTGCTTCATAAATGATTAGTACGATCTGGGAACGTTATTGACCGGCGAAGATACGTTCGGGGTACAGCTAGGTTCGAGAGCTGGCGGGGTGAACCCCTTAGTAAGATAAAAACTAGAGACAGAATCGCAAAGAATTACGGCTCGTATCGGACCTCGGATTACGATACTAAAAACCAGCTAAGCTAGAGCGAGGGCATTCCGAACTGAGGGAATAGGTCATTGGTTCCCCAGTTCACGAACTGCGCGAGGTTCATCACATCAGGGAAGTCCGGGTAGGCGTTGTCTCCCCAATTTTGGCCGGCAAGGCCTCCCAGGCAAACTACGAGTCCCCAGTCTCCGTTAAATTGGATCCAGGCGTTCCAGCCGACTCCGTTACCGCCCTTCTGTCCATAATATTGTCCCTGGCCGAGGTTCCCAGCCCCGTCGAGACCATATCCGGCACGCGGGTTGTTGGTCTTAAAAGGTGGATTGCTCCATTTGATTTGGTTTGCGACCGCCTTGTCAAACATGGCTGTCAGTGTCGAACGCTTCAGCGCCGCGTTATCTTTGGGATCAATGAGAATGGCAACGAGTCGGGCGACATCAGTCACTGCGCCGGAGTAACCTCCGGCTGTCTCATCTACCTCCATGTTCCAGTCGCCATAGTCGTCGGGCACCAAGGGCCGCGCTGGCGCCATCACGCTCGCAGACAGGCCGAGATTAGGGTCCTGCTGCCGAGCTTCGTCGGGATGTTGCGCCGAGAGAAGGCTCACACTCTGGCGGATGCGAGTGATCGAAAGAGGCGCGAGCAGATACTGCCGTATCGCATCAATCGCGAGCGCAGTGTTGCGTTTCTTGGCTAGCACGCGGCCAAGAAGGTGGTAGCCGCAGTTGTTGTAGTACATCGCTTGGGGCGGCGGCTGCAGTGGTAGGGTGGCCACGTAAGAATCCGTCATCTCGATATTGATGGGCAGTGATGCGGGTTTGTTGGCGGCTTGAAACGCCTGCATGATCGCGGCCGAGTTGCGGAAGTCATCGGGATCGAGATTGCTGGTGTGTTCAAACAACTCGGCAATGGTGACGGAGTTGAAGCTGGGGTCCGTCGGTGCCGCACCCGTCGGTGTTTGCAGATGCAGAATGTCCTGGAGCTTATCGTCAAGGTTGAGTTCGCCGCGCTCGATCAACTGAAACAGCGCGAGCGAGGCGATCGTTTTGGAAACGCTGGCCAGACGGAAGTAAGTTGAGGGCTGCACCACGGGCCATCCGGGCTCAGCCAGAGTGTAGGCACGCGCATAGACCAACTTAGTGCCGTGCACAATGGCAATCGCCGCCTGCCGGACGGGAGTGTTCGTCATGGACTGGCGCATGACGGCATCAATGGCGGCGCTGGTAACTGGTCCGGTTACGCTCCACTGCCTCGGAACTGGATTTTCACTCTGGGCGAAAACGGCTGCGAAGCTAGCCGTGTTGCGGTCCGCGCCGGCAGCTTGAACGGTCAATGGAAAGAAACCCTTTCGGACTGCTCCATCGAATGCTGACTGGTAGCTCGTCGCGTTCAGGTTGCGCACTGCATACCAGTCCCCGATCTGGTTGTTTTCGAAGAGTTGGAGAAAGCGCAGATCCTGATTCAGAGTTATGAGCGAAGGGCGGCACCAGGCGGTGGCTTCGGCATCGAAGCGCTGCTGGCAGGCGGCATCATCATCGAGAAGACCATCGCAATTCCACGAGGTATTATCGGGGTTCGGAACCCAAATGCCTGCGAAAGAAGGATGGTTGGCATCGCCATATGATGCGGCCCAGCGCATTCTGAGGCCCTGCGCCTTAGCTTGTGTGTTCACCGCCTGGATACTATTAGGGTAGGACGTGTTGTCGCTCGAGACGAGGCCAACCCGCACGAGTGGAATAGGGTTCTGCGGCTCGAAGACGGCGGAGAAAACTGGACTCTGCGGCGGGCCGCACGCTGCGATGATCGCGGGGCCGTAGTTCTGTTTGGCCTGCGCGTCAAAGACAGCTTGAAATTCACCTTCCGCTATTAGAGGAAAGTCGCGTTGGGTCACGACAATGGGACGCTTGATCACCACCGCGGCAAAGTAGGAAGAATTGGCGGTGCCGCCGCCATAGACGCTCACAGACCGAAAACGATATCCAAGGTTGAAATAAGTGTCGCGCAGCTGGATGTGTTCGTCGAGAGTCTTATTATGCCAGGCGTAGAAGTCGGCCGTCGGTCCAGCCAGCACCGTTGGACACGGAAAACCCGTAAACGCGATCACGCCGGCAGCGGCCGCTCCGCGCCAGAGAAAATCTCGACGAGTAGTCATGGTAACCCCTGTGCCGCGGAGATTACTGCGCTGCAGCTCACAACAACCAGAGAGTACCACATGCGAGCAACCTTAATAGTGACCTGTCGGTATGGTACTATCCGCCTAGCTTATCGTGTGGGGAGACTCCTCGGTTAAGTCGGTAGCGACAAGAGAGAGCCATGGGGCGTTTTTCGTTTATCGCTGCACTTCTACTGGTCTTCACAATGCCGTCCAGCGCTAGAGCGCAAGCGCCGAACTACGACGTTCTGACACATCACAACGACATATATCGAAGCGGCGTCTATTCCGGCGAGACGATTTTACGACCGACCAACGTCAACTCCAAGAGTCTTGACAAAATCTTTGCCCGCCGGGTAGTAGGCCAAATCTGGGGTCAACCATTGTACGTTCGAGGCGTTCCGGTGAATGGGAAGCCACGAAATGTTGTGTACGTCGCGACGTCCGAGAACATGGTCTATGGATTCGATGCTGACGATAGGACACCTGATGAGGGAACAAAACCTCTTATGTCCGTGTCTCTGGGAACTCCTTCAGAGATTGGCAAGTTGGGTTTCTACACGATCTTCCCGTCGAATGGGATAACCAGCACCCCGGTTATCGACCTCGGCAATCCGCCGAATTTAAGCACGGGTATGCTTTACGTCGTTGCAAAACTGAAACAAGATAATAAATTTCACATTTTCGCACTGAAGCTGTCTTCGCTCGCGATTCAACCCAACGCCACGGGACAAATGACAGGAGTGATTGTCAGCGGAACAGCTCCCGGCCAAGCTGCGATATCGTTCGACCAGTCGGACCATCTGAATCGACCTGCGTTGCTCATTTCCAAGAACTACTTAATCGTTGCCTTCGGAAGCGGTCCCAATAACGATTGGGACGCTCCAAGCTACCACGGTTGGGTAATGTCTTATTCGCTCCCAAATCTAGTGCAGACTGGGATTTTCGTTACAACTCCCAGCAGCAAGGGGATGGGCGGTATCTGGCAGTCTGGAAACGGCCCGGCTGCGGATGATCAAGGCAATGTCTATTTCATGACTGGAAATGGCCACTTCCTACCGACAAACATCCCTCCGGATCTTCCAAACGCGTTCGTCAAGCTTGCCAACCTTAATGGCACTCTTCAGTTGGCGGATTGGTATACGCCTCCTTCACGCGACGCGCTAGCAGCATGTGATCTGGATCTGGGAACATCTGGGCCGTCAGTGGTTCAGGGCGCCGGGAAAGTGCTTGGGGTGGGAAAGAGCGGCATTCTCTACGTTCTCGATAAGGAGAACATGGGGAAAACGGACGCTGCGGCTTTGCCGGCGAATTGGAGAGGAGCTCCCGATTGCTCAACCGGAAAGTGCTTTCGTGTGGCGGAAAACCAATATCAACCGGCGACCGTAACTCAATTGGCCTGCTCTCTGAACGGCTCCGACGACAGCAAGACCGGCTTTAACAACTCAAACTGGAACAATGTGGTGGATAGCTATCCGCACGTGCATGGAGCGCCGGTAGTCTGGAATATGGGGAACGAGAACTTAAATCTATACGTGTGGCCGGAACAAGATTTTTTGAAGGCTTACCATTTTGATGGGAATGCGTTTTCGACAAGCCCGGTCGGCTCTTCAGCGCCTTTGAAGGCGGCGGAGATGAGCATGCCGGGCGGCGTACTGTCCCTATCGTGGAACGGAACCGACACAAAGACAGGCATTCTTTGGGCGACGCGGCCGGATCCGGACGCGAGACAATACGCCGTCGCCACTCCGTTCGTCTCTGCCTTTTACGATCAGCAGCATTTTGTTTTTCGAAACAAATACGGAAACGTTTGGGATTCTTTTTACTCGCAGTCGGACAAAGGATGGCATTTCCAGCAGATTAACTTTAACGGTATTCCAGCCAACGGAGGTGCGTTTGTTTCTGTGTTCGATTCCGCCGATCAACAACATTTTGCCTACACTGACAGCGTTGGAAATATCTGGGATTCTTTCTTCAGAAGGCCCGACAACAGTTGGCACTTCCAGCAGATCAACACGAACGGACACACGCCAGCTGGCGGGATCTTCGTCTCAGCTTTCGTGGACCAACAGCATTTTGTGTGGAAAGATGGATCGGGGAGTATTTGGGATTCTTTCTTCCGGCAGTCGGACAATAGCTGGCAGTTCCAGCAGATCAATACGAACGGGCATCCGGCGGTCGGCAGTGTATTCGTCTCCGTGTTCAATTCCGCCGATCAGCAGCATTTTGCTTACACCGACGAGGCTGGAAATATCTGGGACTCTTTTTACAGGCAGCCCGACAACAGTTGGCACTTCCAGCAGATCAACACGAACGGGCACAAGCCAGCCGGCGGGATCTTCCTCTCAGCTTTCGCGGACCAACAGCATTTTGTGTGGAGAGATGCGTCCGGCAGTATTTGGGATTCCTTCTTCCGGCAGTCGGACAATAGCTGGCAGTTTCAGCAGATCAATACAAACGGACATCCGGCGGTCAGCGTATTTGTTTCTGTGTTCGATTCTGCCGACCAGCAGCATTTTACATACACCGACAGCGTTGGAAATATTTGGGATTCTTTCTACAGAAAGCCCGACAACAGTTGGCATTTCCAGCAGATCACCACAAATGGTCATACGCCCGTCGACGGAATATTCATCTCGGCCTTCCAGGACCAACAGCACTTTGTGTGGAAAGATGCATCGGGCAACATTTGGGACTCCTTCTTTGCGCAGTCGGACAACGGCTGGCACTTCCAGCAGATCAACAACACATTCAAGTGTATGGATTCGATGGGCGCCGATTTAACGCCCAATAATGCACCATGCAACGCGATAAACAAGATCGTCCGCGGATATTCGGAGGCCTTTGACGCCACGCCTGGATTGAACGGGCAGCTCAATGAGATATGGAACAGCAAAGACAACGGCGAGGACGGAGCATGGTTTGCCAAGCAAAGCCCGCCTACGATTGCTGACGGCAAAGTATTCCTGGCCGAGTTCCCTCCGCCAATCCCAGGACAAAATTGGAGCGACACCAGTGCTTTCGGTCGGCTAGTCGTGTATTCGCTGCGTTGACGCCAGGCAAATAATATAAGCGAGAGGGAACGCGAATTTTTGACCAGAATATGTTTTTAGCGCGAAGATTAGTCAAAAACTTTAAAATCAATATCAAGTGGTTGCCAAGCAAGGATGCCAACCAAGGGGACGTTGGGGTTTTTGATTCGCAATTAGGATCCCACAGGGACCCCTACTTTTTTTTCCAGGCTCGGCGACCAACACGTTCACCGCCGAGCCGCGTCGAATTGGGTTGCCCCATCGGATCGCAAAACCTCATCGTGGGCCGTTCGATAGAGCGAAATTGGTACGTTAGTACGGTTGAAATAACCCAAGCGACTTGGGATACTGTCGCCGTGAAGAAAGCCATCCGCCAATACCTCAAACAGATCGGCGCAAAGGGCGGCTCTGTGACTTCGCTCGATAAGGCGAAAGCGGCTCGCAAAAACGGACTGAAGGGTGGGCGGCCACGAAAAAGGTGAAACGATGAAACGCATGGAACCGTTGAATCGAGATGAATTATTGGGCTTGCTGAAAGCCGCCCGTGAGTCCAGCATTCGAGACTGGTGCATGCTCGTTCTGATGTACCATCACGGCTTGCGTGCATCGGAAGCGGGCAGTTTGCTGCGGTCTGCCGTGAGCGAAACTGACTGGACGATTGCCGTGACCCGGCTGAAGCACAGCAACAAGACGCTGCAAGCAGTCCTGCCAAACGGCATGAAACTGTTGGACGCTCGTAAGGCTCTCACCGAATGGCTTGCTGTGCGCCCGCAGGGTGCCTACCTGTTCCCCAATCGTCAGAGTGCCCCATTGTCACGAATCAGCGTCTACCAGATGTTCAAGAAGCACGCCAAGACTTCCAATCTGCCCGAACATAAATCCTCACCGCATGCTCTGAAGCATTCACTCGGACAAGACCTACACGACAGCGGTCATGGCATCGAAGTGGTGGCTGCCTGCCTCGGCCATGCACGGGTTGATTCCAGCCGTCGCTACTTCGACATCACGTATGCGGCGGCCAATCACGCTCGTCAGGCAGCCATCAACTTTCGGGGTTAACACTACTCGAAAATCCCGCCCCTGAAAGCCTGCTTTCCCCCATCATAAACCCTTTGAAAGAGGGGCCCGCCTTAACACAAACTCATTGTGTTAACCGTTCGTATGATCGCTCGTGGGATACTCGGATTTTGATTGCTGGCTATCGACCACCCATCCTTTTGCATTCGGAACCGCCACGGGCAAGACCGGAGACTAGTTGGCTGCCACCGGCGGTTGAACAGGTACAAAATCGCTTTCAGGTTTTCCGGTGCATTGGGCCTTATGTTCTCAGCCATCCGATATCACGAATGTTCTGAGGGCGTTACGCTGCATGCTTACGGTGAATGTCGCAAACATCTAGCTTTCCAAAATGTTCCTTGTAACTCATTGTAAGCAGCGGAGTAAGTCGGAAGTAACGTCCTTGTAAGTTGCTCACAATTCGGGTGCAAACCCCTTAAAAGGGAGGAGATATCTTCCAGCCCTCGAGCCCTACATATGTTTTGGAGGTGATCGCGTGATGTTTTGAATTCGCAACAAATGTGTCGGGTGCCTAGCACACGCACGCCCGAACCGCACCTCGGAATGGAGTTGATGAACGCTATCAAGCCACGCTTCGCGTGATCGTGGCCGTTACGCTAGTCAGCACCAGCCCCTGCTCGTCCTTAAGCGTAGCTTTGCGCCAGCCAAGACAGCAGAAGGTAAATTTAATACGATCCTGGTTCGGGTGGTCGCGCGACGAGGGTTCGAACATTCCACTCTCTTCCAAGCGCATCAAGCTCAATTAACTCAGGTGTTTACAATCATGTGCTACAGCCGTGAACGTTAGCACTCGTGGAGGCGAACAAGAATGATTGGACTTACCTAGGCTTGTTTTTTCACCAATGTTAGACTTTGCCCTAATTGAAATTGTGAACTTTGTCGAAAAGCCCTGGCTTCGCAGCCTTCGCCGTCGAGGGAGAGGAGACCATGTCATCTATTCAGGTTGATATGATAGCCGGGCTTCCCTATATCGCGTTTCGCGACGCTGTCCTCACTCATCCGACTCTAGGAGGGTCTTGGGGCGTGTTCTCCTCCGAACCGATTATCCAGATGTCGCGTGCAGCGTTGGGATAACTGCCGACAAACAGCTACTTGTGGGGAAAGAAAATTGTGAGTTTGCGGCAAGTAGAATCAAGGGTTTGCGGGCGAGATGGCGATGAGGATTTTGGGCAAGTCGCGGTTGGGTAGTTGGCCAAAGACTTAGGGACTTGAATCTGACAGTTCTTAAACTCCGATAAAATGTGTTGTTGTCCGCGCTAGCCACGTGGATCAAAATCCGCATCTTTAATACAGAAAGGAAAAACGCGAAAGGTGCGGCACTCGGAAATTCAATCCGTGACCGATTAAACTCCGCTCTGATCCGGAAGGATTCGCCACTCGCCCTGGTCAGGGCAGCCCGGTGGTTTCTAGCGCTCTCAGTCTGCGGCTCTGCAGGTCGAGCAAGTAAACTTGGTTGCCGATCAAATCTCCAAGCCGATTCTTACGCCATTTCAGGAACGCCGCAGTTCTTCCGTCGGCAGAGACCTTGAGGTCAGTTGCATAGCCGTTTCCGTTCGTGAGTGTTTCCAGCGAACCTGATTGAGGATCCAATCGGTACACGTCGTAGTCAAGACCATGCTTCCCGTTGGTTGCAGCCATGAAAAGAATGCTCCCGTCTGGCATGTAGTTCGGGTACGCAAGAATCGGATTCTTGTGGTCCGCTTCATGTGGGATGTGGGGCTGAAAAGTTCGTGTGGGAGGCCCCGGGTCAATTAATGAGTAGATCGCAATATGCTGATTGGTTTCAAGGGTTTCCGTTACGACCACCATGCTCTTGCTGTCAGGAGAGACCGAGGCGGGCGACGCTATATAGAAACTCTCACTCGTGAGTTCGCGGATGTTTGTCCCATCCAAGTCGCTCGCATAAAATCTCCATGCGTGAGCGTGGGGTTGTGCGATCGGCGAATCGCTGACGGGGAACTCTGATCGGGAGAAAACAATCGTTTTGTCATTAGGTGAGAAAACCGGAGACAAATCGGCTACCCCGGCGGGTGACCACTGACGCAAGTTTGAACCATCCAGATTCACGATTACGATCCTAGGGCGCGCTCCCTGGCCGGGCCAGTAGGTATATGCGACTCGCCTTCCGTCCGGAGAAAAGGCCGGACTGGTTTCCTCTCCGGTCTGCGCGTTCGTCAGCCGGGTAGCGACGCCCGTATCCACGGAAACTTCGTAAATAAATGACGCGCTACCGTCTTTGACATCGATTGCAACGAGCTTGCCATCGGGAGAGACCGCGACTGATCTGATTTGGCAAGAAGAACACGCGCCATAAGACGTGCGCGCAAGAAGGAATAGAAGAAACAGTCCTCCTCTTAAACTCCGAAGCCTAAACGTTCCGTTAGTCAGCATCTCCAAATCCTTGTCAGCCAACGCACTTGAGAAACGCCAGTTTGCCCTCTTGCAGGCGCGAACCCAACAACTAATGCGGCTTCCGATCAGAACCTACTATACTCAGTGGACGCCTGCGGGAGGCGGACCGCTCCCACCACAAGAGGGGCAACTTACCGGGTGATCTGGATCGGCGCCACCGTTCGGCCCCGCGGGAGGCACGAGATCTAGCGCTATCCCCAGGCCGATGACGTATGCCCATGGATTGAAGGCATCTGCGGGGTGGCTTAGCATCCCGCCGACCAAATGGAAATCGCACCCTCTCTCGCAGAATCGGCGGCCCAGCGGTGAGCATGGATGCTTTTCCCTACATTTGGAGAAGCACTTATCATGGTGGCTGCATATGCTGTCGACGTAATCAACGGGGGGCGCATAGTAGCCAGGGACATCGTGTGACGGAATAAACGGTTCCGTATGTCCACCGGTCCACTTAGGCCCGCACCAGGTCCCGTGGAACTTCTTGTTTCCGGACGGATCGCTGAACACTGGAGGATTATTTGATACGTAGTCGTAGAAGTTAATGGTGTCACCCGAGAAGCCCACCGGGTCTTCGCTTAAGAAACGGCCGATCGTGAGATCGTAATATCGCGCGCGATAATAATAGAGGCCGGTCTCTGGATCGAATTCGCGCGCGGTATATTGGAAACGGTTCGCTATTGTACCGCTCGACGCAGTCAGATTGCCGAACGAATCATAACTATACGTGTTGCCCAATGCGCCTGCCGACGTCGTGAGCGACGTAACGGAGCCTAACCCATCTTGCGAGTAGTAGCTCGTTGTGCCAGAGCGCAGCTCAGCCAAAGGTTCATCGATGTCCTGCGTCGCGGTGTAGCGTGCGAGAACGTTTCCGTTTTGGTCTAGGTCCGCTACTGTGCTGTCTCCATCATAGAGATAGTTCGTCGTGGTCGTGCTTGAGTTCTGTGTAAACACTTTCTGAACTCGGTGTCCAAACGCGTTGTATTGGAAGGCTAGGGTGCCGTTCGTGCCGGGCAAGGTGATGCTCGTCAGCCGGTTTTGATAGTCCCATCCGTAAGTTGTGGTGCCCGCGGATGTTACCTTGGTCAATGTGTTGCCGTTGTTGTCGTAGCTGTAGGTGGTGCTGGGAGTCGACGTCAGCTCGTTCGACGAATTGTTCGTGTAGGAAGACACGCCCAGCGAACTCAGCCGGTTACCAACCGGATCGTACGAATAGATTTCCGTAGTGTTCGTTGCTTGGGTCACTTGCGTCAGCTCGTACAACGGATCATACGTATAGTTAGAAGTCACCGCCGTCTTCTCGTTCGTCTTCGCCGTCCGGTTTCCCGCAGAGTCGTAGGTATAAGCGGCTCCGTCAATAGTACTTGAGGACACCTGGTGCAGCACCGAGAGCAAGTGAGATAAATTGTCATAACTGTAGTTCGTGGTCACTCCGTTGGGCCGCGTCATCTGTGTTCGGCGGCTCAGCGCGTCGTAAGTAAAGCCAAAGCCGGTGCTGGAGAACGCTGTGGGTGGCGTCAGCGTGCTGAGCCGGTTCAGCGTGTCGTAAACATAGGACGTCACGCCGCCCTGCGGGTCAGTCAGTGTCAGCCG
>Ga0302324_100003172_pt1 | contig 37197 bp, 31 predicted proteins | sample Palsa_T0_1_FD_201949 | JGI IMG/M metagenome (GOLD analysis project Ga0302324, IMG submission 201949) | Peat permafrost microbial communities from Stordalen Mire near Abisko, Sweden - Palsa_T0_1 | ecosystem: Environmental > Terrestrial > Soil > Palsa > Peat permafrost | place: Sweden: Abisko... | reverse complement strand
GGCTTCGGGGACCTGTTCCGGGGATACCCCCCTTGCTCCAGCCCGTGGCGCATGCCCTTCTGCAGGCCAGGGAAGAGGTGAATGACCTGATGACAGGATTTCCAGCGCAACGGCTCGGAGACCGTCCCGCAGGCCTGGCCTCTCCCGCCTTTCATTTGCAGCATCTTTCAGGGGTACTGGACCGGCTTTTCACCTATGCCGAAGGTGGTATGCTCAACCAGCAGCAGTTAAGCGATCTGGTGGGTGAAGGCAGGGACCGACGGGGGGGTGAAGGTACGAGTGGTCCGGGCGGTGAAACCCTTCATGAAGGACTCGAAAGATTTAACAAACAGATAGACAAGGCCTTACAGCAGCTGAGCCGGACGCCCGAGCGGGCATTGACTGAACCCCGGGCGGTAGGGAGGGACCGGATCCCTTCCACCCTGATCGGGCTCTTATTTCACGCTGCGGAACATACCATGCGTCATACCGGCCAGTTGCTGGTCACCACCAGGATTTTACGGGCGTGGCCGGATTCAGGCAACCGCTTGGAACAATAGATCGTTTTGATTAAGAATCAATCATTGATAGGTCAGTAAGTAGTAAATTTTGGAAAAATTAATTCAAATAATTACGGGTTGTGCTCAGCAAGACAGGCAGTATCAAAAAATGCTCTACGATCAGTATTACGGCCTATGCATCAAGATAGCATTCCGGTACGTAAATACTTATGAGCAGGCGACCGAGGTGGCACACGATGCTTTCCTTAAAATGTTCCGGAATTTCAATCGTTTCGAAGTCCGGGATAAGGAGAAGGTGGAAATGTTGCTGATCGGCTGGATCAGGAGGGTTGTTATCAATGCTGCTATTGATTACATGCGGCGGGAGATCAACAATACCCAAACCTATCCGATACCGGAGCATGTCTGGGAACATAAAGACGACGGGCAATCGTCGGATAATTCTGTGCTATACAAGGAGTTAATTGCTAAAGTCAAGGAATTGCCTCCTGCCTACAGGATGGTCTTCAATCTCCATGTGATCGAAGGGTATTCTCACCCGGAGATTGCAAAAATGTTGGGGATCACCACCGGAACCTCTAAATCTAACCTATCAAAAGCAAGAGTTCACTTGCAAAAGGCCCTAACCGCAGAAAACATTGAATTTAGTTATGAAACACGTTAATGACGATATGGACGATCTTTTCCGGCGGGCATCTGACAGATACCCGTTACGGACGGATAGTGCTGACTGGGATCGTCTGGCCAACGCCCTTGATCATGAGCCTGAACCTCCTTTCGATAAGGTGGAGGACAAACGCAGGAGGCGGGGCCTCTTCTGGTGGTTCCTCCTGTTGCCGCTGGCGGGACTGGGATGGCTCATATGGCATACGAATGCACCAGATGCCGCCCAAAAGGGGAATGTTACGGCCGTGCAGACAGCCGGCGCTGCCCGTCAGGGAACTGCTGTGGCGACGCGGCCTACCGGGGTTTCGGCAGGCACACAGGATGCGGGGTCCGTGGCAGTTGGTGGAGGTGCAGGGACTGATGGATCTGTGGGGGCAGCCGGGGGCGCGGGGTCTGCCGGGGCCGCGGGGTCTGCCGGGGCCGCGGGGGATGCCGGTAGGGTTAAGTCTGCCGGTGGGGGGCCTGGGTCTGCCGGGGATAGAAGATTCGCGAGGAATGTAAAGGCCGGACAAAATAACAGGTTGGCGGGTAACCGGTCTGGCGGGGATGATGCTGCTGTAACTACTGCGGGGACGAAGGCTGCCGGATCGGAAGAAGCGGCGGTTACGGGATCAGACGGATTAACCGGATCAGCCGGAACAGGAGCGACAAGTGCGACTACTGTGACGGGAAGTGCGGCTCGTCCGCTGGCGCCTGCCGCGTTGGATTTGCGCAGGGTTCCAACGACGGGGGATTACGATCTGGTGGTCAATGTAAAGGCTCCGGGTCATGCGACGGATAGTCTTCCCCGGGCGCTCAAAAAGGCGACATTGCCGTCAAAGACTTCGCATGGTTATATCGGTGTATTGGGTGCGCCGGATTTCAGCACGGTCAAATTCCAGCCGATGAAAGGGGTGGGCACTACATTCGGGTTGCTCCTGGGCTATTCCTTTAACGACCGGTGGGCTGTCGAATCGGGCATCTATCTCGACCGGAAAAGATATTATTCGGACGGCGAATATTTTAGTACGAAGAATGTGCATCTGTACCCTGGTGGTAATTTGCTGAATGTGGACGGAACCTGTTATATGTGGGAGATCCCGTTGAACGTGCGATATAATTTCACGACGAGCCCAAGAATGAAGTGGTTTGCTACGGCGGGTCTTTCGACCTACCTGATGACGAAGGAAGACTATTCCTACCAGTACATCCCCTGGCCGGGCGGTAGCACACAAGAAAGCTCGTGGAAAATAAACTCACCCTCTCAATATTGGTTTTCTGTGGTCAATCTGAGCGCGGGATTTGAACAGCGTGTCGGGAAGATCGGCAACCTGCGGCTGGAGCCCTATGTCCGATTGCCGCTTTCCGGTATAGGTACGGGACGCTTACCCATTATGAGCACGGGCCTGAATATAGGGTTCACGCGCCAGCTATGGTAATACACTTTTAATGGCAAAATTATATGAAAAAGAAAACCATTTTGTGGGTAGGGATACCCTTGCTGCTGATGATAGCCTTTGCCTGGGCCTATCATCTTTATGTCAAGCCACATCAGAGTGCAGCCGGTGAATCCGCTGACTTTACCGTCAGCGCGGATTCTCTCTACCGGCAATACCAGGCTGACGAGCACTCTGCCGATCAGAAATACCTGGGAAAAGTCATCGAAGTTTCCGGTAAGCTTTCCGAAATACAACATAGCGGAAATTCAGAGATCTGGATCCTGTCGCCTCAGCCAGGGGGTGGCGGAATCAACTGCCAGCTATTTGCCGGTACAAAGATAGATCCGGAACCCAAAAACGGCGATGCTGTGATTGTCAAAGGCCGCTGCACAGGATTTCTGATGGACGTTAATCTGGCCGACTGCGTGCTGCCCAGATAATTACGCTCCCGGCAAATAAAATTAATTATATCAATCATCCATTATGAAGCTGAAGATCTTACTGGTAGCCATTGGTGTCCCTGTATTCCTGCTCTATCTATCCGGCTGTTCCAAAAATAATGCGGTCCAACTGAGCGGAGGGGCGACCTGCGATACGACCAATGTAAAGTATTCCACGCAGGTTCTGCCTATCCTGCAGAACAATTGCTATAGATGCCACCAGGGTCCCGGAGCATCCAGCGGCATCGATTTCAGCAACTATGCCGATTTCAAAGGCTGGTCCGAAAGCGGCTATGTAGTAGGTGATATCACTTCGGCCCCTGATTTCACGCCGATGCCTTATGGCGGACCGCCGCTTTCTACCTGCGAAATCAATACCATCGTTGCCTGGATCCACCAGGGAATGCAGAATAATTAATAAACACTCAATCATTCATTATGAAATATGGACGGATCAAATTTGTCGTTTCTGCTATCTTTTGTCTCACCCTTATTCGCCCTTCCGCGGCCTATAGTCAGCTCTATTCGACGAGGTCAGGCTTTGTCGGTTTTTATTCCAAAACGGTCTTGGAAGATATCATTGGCGAGAACGACCAGGTTTATGTCCTCATCGACGCCGGCAAGAAGAACCTCGCCTTTGCTGCCCTGCTGAAAGGATTTGCATTTCCCAAGCAGCTGATGCAGGATCATTTCAACGAAAATTATGTCGAGAGTGATAAATATCCCAAGGCCAGCTTCTCCGGCGCCTATACCGGGGATGTCGCCCTGGACAAAGACGGCGCCTATAAGGTCTCCGTCAAGGGCAATCTTACCCTTCATAATGTAACAAAGCCCATCGAGACTTCGGCTACGCTGGAAGTAAAGGCGGGTCATCTCGTTGGGGTAGCGGAATTCAAGGTCAAGCCCGAAGATTTCAATATCAGCATTCCCTCCGTCGTCAGGGATAAGATCGACAAGGAAATAACCGTGAAAGTTAAGATCGATTGCGTTACAAAATAATTAAACAAATCTACTATGGCTAAGAGAAAATTGGTTGTTATATTCCTTTTGCTGGTCGCCGGTACAGGGGCGCATGCCCAGGACAGCTCTCTCCTGAATATGCTGAATGATTCCATGGCGGCGCATCCGAAAAAGACTTATATCGCCGGAACATTCAAGGGAGAGTATATTGTCAACATGCAGACGATTGAATCTCCTGCGAACGGCAATCTCAATTTCATTATCCAGCATCGTTTCGGCACGTTGAACAGCGGGTCGTATAATTTCTTCGGGTTGGACAACGCTACCCTCCGCCTGGGATTTGACTACGGTATCACCGATGACCTGGATGTAGGCGTCGGCCGCAGCTCTTACCTGAAGACGTTCGACGGATACCTGAAATACAAGTTACTGAAACAGACGGAAGGCGGCCAGATGCCGGTATCCGTCAGCATCCTTGGCACGGTCACCGACTTTACGCAGGACATAACGGATGAAGCTTTTCTGAATACGAAGTACCGGACGGCCTATTCCGGGGAATTGCTGATCGCCAGGAAGATCTGTAGCTCGCTGTCGCTGGAAGTGACTCCCACCTATCTGCATTATAATTTCGTTCCCACTCCACAGGACAAAAGCAATATATTCGCGCTGGGTCTTGGCGGCCGGATGAAGTTCACCAAACGGATGAGCATCGATGCGGAATACGATATCGTCCCTACGGGGCAGGCAGTGTCCTATTCCGTTCATAATTCCTTTTCCCTGGGCTGGGATATCGAGACCGGCGGACACGTCTTTCAACTGGTGTTCACCAATTCGCAAAGTATGTTACCGACTCAATACCTCACGCAGACGACGGGTACCTGGGGTAAGGGGGATATCTATTTCGGATTCAATCTTTCGCGGAATTTCAATTTGAAGAAAAAGCGCTAAGTGGCCGCGCGATAGCGGCGCGGGAAAAAGCAAAGCCATGCTGAAACTGATCCGGAAAATTACAGCGGTCCTTACGCCGGCAGAAAAAAGGCGGCTGCTCCTGCTAACGGTGCTGGATATGATCAGCAGTATGGCGGATATTGCCGGGCTGGCGTTGTTGTTATTTGTCATCCGGCTTTATGCGGAAGGGCCGTTAAAAGTTGGTTTTTCTTTCCTGCCATCGGGTCTGAACGATCCTCATTCGCTGTGGCCGGTCGGTCTGTTCTTCGTAATGTTCAGCATCAAGAACTGGCTTAGCTTTCTGATCTATTCGGCGCAGTCCAGGCTTCGTTATGGAGTGGCCTCGCGCATTTCCCGCCAGAACCTGCTGTATTATCTCGAAGGGGACTATACCCAGTTCGCGCATACCGACTCGGCCGCTCATGTGCTGAAGATCGCTCAGCAGCCCATCGAGTTCTGTCAGTTTGTGCTGGGGGGGCTGCAGCAAGGGATTACGGAAGCCACGCTGATCGGGGTAACGGTTATCGCGGTATTGTTGTTCAATACCAAACTCTTTCTGCTATTGCTGCTGTTGTTGTTACCGCCGGTCGTTATCACGGGGTATCTGGCGAAGAGAAAGCTGCATACGGCGCGGGTATATATCAAGACGAGCAGGGATATCATGTGGCAGCATTTGCAGGAATCGATTGCCAGCTATGTGGAAAGTAATCTTTATAACAAAAAGGAGTTTTTCTCGGGTCGTTATGGCGATGCGCAGGGCATTTTGAACAGACATCTGGCAACGGTACAGTCCATGCAGGGCGCTCCTTCGCGGCTGGCGGAGATCTTTGCGGTTTTCGGCTTGCTGGCGCTGATTGCCATCGGTCATTTTTCGGGCAATCCGCATGGGGCTGAATTCGTGACCTTAGGAGCTTTTCTGGCTGCTGCCTATAAGATCATCCCCGGTATTGCCCGGCTGCTGAATCTTACCGGGCAGATGAAGACCTATGAATTTACGGTCAATGGTTTGCCGGAGCGTGGTATGGGTTTGGGGGAAAGGAGGGTGCTGTCGCCGGATGTGGGGCGTCCGGATGTGGCGCGTCCGGATGTGGTGGCGAAGGGGTCTGCGGCGAAGGAGTCTGCGGGCGGTATCCATTCCATCAGCTGTCACCGGATCGGATTTCACTATGGTCAGCAAAAGATCCTCGATGAGTTGAGCCTCCAGGTGCGGCGGGGGGACTTCCTGGGTATACAGGGTCATTCCGGAAAGGGTAAGACGACCCTTTTTAATATTCTACTGGGATTTGTCGGGGAAGAGACGGGGGAAGTGAGGATCAATGGGACCCTGACGGACCGACCGGGCCGCAAGGCCTACTGGAAAGATATTGCTTATGTCAAGCAGCAACCTTTTATTCTTCATGATACGATCCTTGTCAATATCACGCTGCAGGAGCGTGGGTATGATGAAGAAAGGCTGCGGAATGCCGTTGCCCTGTCCGGTCTGGATGAGCTGATAAAAAAACTGCCCGGCGGTCTGAATGCCCGGGTTACGGAAAATGGTAAAAATATCAGTGGCGGTCAGCGGCAGCGGATTGCCATTGCGAGGGCCGTGTACAAACAGGCAGATCTGATCCTGCTGGACGAGCCGTTCAGCGAGTTGGATGAAGCCTCGGAAGACCGGCTGCTTCGCCGGTTTGGCCAGCTGGCTGCCGAAGGCAAGCTGGTTATCATGATCACCCACAACAAGCAAAGTCTGTCTTATTGCAGCAATACGCTTTCGCTGGATGGAGGGGAGGATGGAGGGGAGGATGGGGTGGAGCTGGATGTAGGGAGGGATGGGGTGGAGCTGGATGGAAGAGGGGATGGGGTGACGCCCGGCGGGGCGGTGGATGCGCCGGCGGGAAGGGTGTCGCCTGGCGCGGTGGGGGTTGAGGCGGCAGGCAACTCGTGATAAAATCAGGCCGTTTGTATTTGTATATGCAAATTCGCAGGAAACAGAAAATAGATAAATATATCGGATATCTGCTGATTGGCATCCTTCTTCCTTTTACCCGGCTGCTGGGTATCTTTCTGCGAAGAAATCATTCCCTCGATGCTGTGCCCCGGCGGATCGTTTTTATAAAGCTGCTCGGTCTCGGGAGCCTCATCGTTGCATCCGACGCCATTAGCGCCCTGCGGGTGCGTTATCCGGGGACAAGACTGATCCTGCTGACGGACGTCAATATCGCCGATGGAATAGCCCCTTTTGAACTTTTTGACGAAATATACCCGATCAACACAGACAGGCTGACGAGCACCTTTTCCGGCGTCAGCCGGTTCCTGCTTCGATGCTGGGGGTGGAGGCGGTTATGGGTGATCGATCTGGAAGTGTATTCGAAGCTGACGACGGTATTGGCTTTGCTTACGCTGGCCAGGAACCGGTTTGGGTTCTACCTTTCTGCCGTTCCTTTCCGGAAATTTCTGAATACGCATAATATCGTTTTCGACCAGGGGGTCTTCCTGGAGGACAACTATGGCCATATGGCGCACGAGGTAACGGGCGCCGATCTCCGGCGGGCCGCTCCGGGAGTTTGGGCTACTCAGGCCGCTCCCGCCAGCCGGCAGGCTGAGCTCGACAAGCCTTATATCATTTTAAACAACACCTGCAGCGGTCTGGCGAATGTGAGAAAGCTGCCGGATCATACTTTTTCGGATGTGTGTCAATGGATACTGGAGCATACGACCTATGACCTGGCCCTATTGGGCATGGCTGACGATAAAGAGCCCATCAACCAATTTATCGGCCGCAACCCCGGCCTGCAGGGGCGGCAGGGCCGGATCATCAATTTTGCGGGCATTGCGGAAGATTTTGCGGCATATTACCGGTTCCTCCGGGAAAAGGGCGTCTGCCTGGTTACCATTGACAGCGGTCCCCTGCATATTGCCAGAAAACTGGGTTTGCCGACCGTGTCGGTATGGGGCCCCACCGATCCGGACAATTATCTCAAAGTAGGGTCGCAGGAGACGGAAAGGCATTTGTCCTATTATCTGAAAACTCCCTGTTCGCCTTGTGTGCATCACTATGAAACACTGCCCTGCGGCGGCAATAATTTTTGTATGAAGAATATTCCGGCGGCGGCCATTATCGCGAAGATTCAGGAACTGCTGCAGCATCTGGCTGCTTCCCATCCGGCCTGAGCTTCCTGAGGGTATAAAAATCAACCCCTCTGTGTTTATCGGAAAGATAAACGATATATTTCCCGTCGATCAGGGCCGCCTTCTCTTTCCGGTCCGGGGAATCCGTTAGCTTACTGCCGTTGTACCAGATCTGGTTATCCTGCAGCGACACTCCATCGGTGGTAAGCGTATTGACGGGGATGTCGGTAACCTGCTCATGCTCGCCCAAGTCATCGCGATAGTAGTAGATCAAGCGGTGATCCCGGATGGTATAATCACAAATAAAAAGATGCTGTTCTTTTGTAAGGACATAGGAGCTGCTATCGGTTTCGGGGAGATTGCCACGGATCTCCAGGACAATGAACAGCAGAGTCAGACCTGAGAACAACCAGACGTTCCAGCTTCTTTTGCCCTGCAGCAGTAAAAGGGCATAGAACAACAATAGCAGGTAAAGCCTTGGAAACTGCGCCCAGATGGGGAAAGCGCCGAAACGGCTGACGGTTACCGCGCAGGCGGCTACCAGGAGAAGGATAGCCGCTATCGTGCGATAGGAGGATGCTCCGCTGTGGTGGGATGAGCCGGTGGAGTCGGGCGCCCCCGCCCGATGCATAAGCGCCAGCAAGGGGATCACCAGGAGTACCAGTGAATAACTGCTGCCATTGGGTGAGATCAGCATGCTGGCCATCACCCAGACAGAAAAGGGGAAAAAATCATCTTTTTCGCGGAGGGTTAGCAGGACGGCGGTTGAAAGGATAAAGGCTTTGAAAAGCGCCATCCCGAGGGTAAAGAGATAAGGATTGTACAATACCGGGTGGGGGTTGAGCAGGCTGTCGGATAAAAAGCATCTTTTCAGCAGCATGAAGGCCGATTGGAATACATAGGTAAAGCTGTCGTTCAGCTCTCCCCGGCCCATCTTTGGTAGGATGGCCGATAGATAGAATTTCCAGGCTGTCATCCCGTTCAGCCAGAGGGAAGCGAGCAGCAGTGCGCCGCAGGCGATGCCGAGGTAAAGGACATTCCGATATTTTTTGCGCAGCAGGAGAAAGAGAAAAAGAAAGGCGGGGAATAATTTAAAAAGGATGGCTATCGCCCATAGCGTAGAAGAAAGGGCGATTTTGTCTTCCCGGCAGGCCAGGTATCCTTCTGCCAAAAGCACGAACAACAGCAGGTAAGATTGACCGAAGGCCAGGTTGTTGAGGAGGGGGATAAAAAATATGACGGGGAGGATCAGGATCAACCAGGGTGGAGTTGAAAAATAGCGGCAAATTCGCAGCAGGCTGAAAAGGAATAGGCCGATACTGCATATGTTGAAGACGATCTTGGCCAGCCCCATCGGGAAAAGAAAGAAGGGAGAAAAGACCAGCGAAGTGAAAGGCGGGAAGGGGGCATAGGAGACGAGTATCCGATTGTACCCGGCGGCGATGATCCGGTCATTCAGCATTTGCATGTCATAGGCCTGCTCATAATGACCGCTTAGCAAGGCCCGGCCCCCATAATAATAACCCGCAAAATCCGAAGCAGGGGTGGATAGAGCATGCCAGCAACCAAATCCCAGCGCCAGGAGCATGGGGATGAAAAAGAAATATATTTTATTTTTAGCATGCATATCGATCCATTTTATAGGGGTTTGTTAACGAGGCATCTTTTATCGGAAAACGGACGTTCTTTGTAAAAGGATGTCTAATATAACACAAATGAACGATCATGAGACTTGGCGCCGCCTACGGGAAGCTGTTATCCGGTGAGAGTGTGATCAGGGATTTTCTGACGATCGGGATCGATGATCAGATCCGGGAGAAGGTCTATCTGCAGGCCGGCGAGTTGGTGCTGGATGTGTCGGGCAACCAATGGCTGCTCGGTCTCGATCCCCGGGTGATCGGGATTTGGATCGGGAGAAAGGAATCCGGCGAAGACCTGGCAGGCCGGACGGAATATACCCTTTATTTCAGAGATTCGGCTTCTTCCGGGGATGCGCTCGCTTCGGGGAAATCGGCTTCTTCCGGGAATGCGGGTATTGTCAAAGCGGCTATTGCCCGGAGCGCCCTGGGCATATTGAAGATGGACTATATCGACCGGATCGAAGAGGACAAGGGCATCCTGTTCCTGTTCAGGATAGAGGCCTCCGATATTCATCATATCGATTCTCTCCGGGCGAGGTTGCTGTATCAGAAATTTTATAAGAAGCCGGGCGTTTCGTTCGAACGGCTGAAGGCGGTCGCTGCGGCGTATACTTATCCGAGGCGGGTGAGGATCATCTCCTTTCGCTTCGACGACGAGAACAATTATATTTTCCCGATGGATCTGCTGGCCGATATCCGTTCCGCCGGAAAATATCTGCTGGGCATGCGGCATTCCAACCAGGTGTTAAAAAAGATCATGGAGGTAAAAAAGATCGTGGTGGCGGAAGCGCCTGCCGGGTGCAAGTCGCTGATCTATCAGCTGGGCAGGAATCATAGCGCCAGTCCGCCGCCGCTGGACGAGCTGCCTTTCGGGGTGGTTACCACGAAGCAATTCGGATTTTGTCTGCCGGATTGGGTGGAGAGCTATAAAGAGATCCGGATTGCAGCGACGCGCGACCTGGGAAGCCATATGCTGCTTTGCGGTGACTGGACGGAAGATGTGATCCTGAAGCCGGCTACTCCGAGGCTGCATCATATTCATTTTCTTTATTTTCTTCACCAGAAAGGCAGCCGCCTGGCATATCCGATTGTGCAATGATGGCCATGAAAGAGGGCAGGGAGGAATACCCGGCTTTGACGGGGATCAGGGCTTGCGGCGCGATTGTCGTTTTCTATGATCATTTTCCTTTTCAGGAAGGCGTTCATCCCATTATCAATGTGATGGCCTTCTTTTTTGTGCTGAGCGGATTTTTGATCACGCGTCTTTATTATGACAAGGCCAGGTTCGACCGGCGTTGGATTTCTTCCTATTTTATAAAGCGTTTTGCCCGGATCTATCCCGTGTATTTTTTGTTGGTGACGATTGTTTTTTTGCTGAACCCGGCGTTCCGGATTTTTCTGCAGCATCCTTCTTTAAGGCCGGATTTGGTTATCCGAAACTATACGCTGACGCATGCTTTGTTCCGGAATATGGCGGAGGTGGCGATCTATCCCAGTTGGTCGCTTACGACCGAGGAGACGTTTTACCTGCTGGCGCCGATCTTTATCCTGCTGATCCGGAGGATAGACTTTTTTGTGGCTTTTTTGTTTGGGGCATTATTGCTGGGGGGAGCGCTGTTTGTTTCTATTCTGCCCAATCAGCATATGAACTGGTTGTTTCTGCACACGCCTTTATTTGTGTGGGAGTTTACTTTTTTTGGTCATTTTCTGGAGTTTTTTGCCGGTATTGGTCTTGCGGTCGTGATCATGCGGCTGGAAAGGAAGGTCCCGTTGGCGGGCGACGCTTCGGCAGAGGGGGCGTTGGTGGGCCGGTCCCGGGCAACCAGGTGGACCATGCTGGGCATTATGGGGATATTGGTTCTGATAGGGGTGATGCTACTGATCTATCTCCAGAAGCCGCTAAACCGGGTGGCCATTGTGGTGGTGAACAATGTCCTGATCCCTTTGCCCATAGCGTTGTTGTATTTTGGGTTGATACGGGAGAATACGCGTGCGGCGAGGTGGTTGTCCGGCAAGCTATTCCGGGTCCTGGGCCGCAGTTCCTACTCTTTTTACCTTTTGCATACGATCATTATCGACTATTTCAGCGCTCCACATCTGGCCACGTTCTGGGGCGGGCATCGCGTTGTGGCGGTGTTGCTGACGTTTGTGGGCACCTGGCTGCTGTCGATCCTGTTGTTTTATTGGTATGAGGAGCCGTTGAATCTTTGGATCCGCAGGACTTTTATCCGGAAAAGGGAAGCTATTGCATAGCCGGAAACGGCAGGTCGGGATAATACCGGCGGATCTCCTGCATCAGGCCGGGCAGGTCGCCGGCCACGTATTTGCCGTCGGGCCCCATGGTCTGGAAATCATCCGTTATCAATCCGGCGGCGGTTAGGGATTCCAGTAAAGAAGGGTCAAAAAGGCGGATATTCCCTTCGTGCAGGACCAGCAGGAGATCTTCGGGGTTCAATTCGTAAAAGGCGTCCATGCCGGTCAAGCCGGGGCGAGGTCTTGCAATCACGAGGTCTGCCCGCTGGCCGGCGGCCAGGGTCCCGCGATCATTCAGCCCCCAGGCTGCTGCCGGCGCCGTTGTCAGCATCTCCAGCAATTGATGGTCCGTGGTCAGCCGGAGTTTCCTGCCCATGCGGATCTGAGCCCAGTGGTTCCAGCCGGCCGTGAGGGTGGAATCCGTGCCAAACAAGATCGGCACTCTTGCCAATAACAGGTCGATAGGAGCGGTCTGATCAAGCAGAAAATAATTTGAGGCGGGGCACCAGACAAGGGCGCGGAAGGCGCCGGCTTGTTGTTCGTTCATGGCGACCCCATGGATGCCGATCAGCGGACGGTGGAAAAGATTCCAGCGGATGATCTGGTCGATCTCCCGGCCGGCGGCGGGGTCGGTGCCCTCGCCGACATGCAGGGCAAAGGGGATGGCAGTCCTGCCGGGGGGTGTGGGGCGGGGCCGGTTGAGCTTCCATTTCCAGCGGCGTTCGAAGCCTACCGAGTGCAGGCAATAACTATCCTGGAAAATGGTGATGAGCCTGTTATCCGTTGGGAGTTTGTCGCCGTGGTTGACGACGGTTGTAAATCCGTTGAGCAGATTTTTATAGATCCCCCAGCGGGTGCGCAGTTCCTGCGGCACTTTCAGGACGGCGGCGATGGCTGCGCTATTGTTGGTATGAATGTCGGGTCCCCATTCGGTATAGTTCTTATAGATCCTGTTGCCGAGAAGGGGGAATAGATTAAAATCGAGATGGTCATGGGAATTGATGAGGCCAGGGAAGGCGAGGGCGCCGTGGAGGTCGAGGGACGGTTCGCCGTAGGGGAGGGCGGCGGTGATATGTGTGTTTGTGGCGGAGGATCTAATTGCGGCGAATTCGCCATAATTAGAATTAGCGGGTTTGAGACTGGGGGACATCTCGGTTACCGGTTTGGTGGTTTGGGACGGTTGGATGGCGGCGATCTTGCCGTCCTGAATCCAGAGGTCGTGGAGACCTTCGTCGCCGGGGTAACGCAGGTTAGTTAGCCGCATCCGGTTTTTTTAGGTGGATGCCGTAGATGATGGGAACACCGAGAAAGCGCCGGAAGACGGGCATCGCGTTTTGTTTCTCGTAGTTGGGCCGCATGCTGTCGTCGATCTTTTTTTCTGTTACGCTTACTTCCTGCAGGCCCAGGCTGCCGGTGATCGCAAGCAACTGCCGGATCGGGTAGACATGGTTGCGGACGGCGATCAGGTTGTCACCTTCGCGAAAAGTCCTTTGGCCGCCTTTGGCAAGCGCGGCGGGGTGATAATCCGTTATGAGCATCTTGCCACCCGGTTTCAGCACGCGACACCATTCGGTCAGGGCTGCCGGCAGATCGGGGATATGCGCGACCGTCAGGGTGGACAGCACGAGATCGCAACTGGCGTCTTCCAGCCCGGTCAGGGTCGGGCCCGACAACAAATAAGTTTCTGCCCGGGAATATTTTTTCTGCAGAACCTCCAGCATTCCTGCTGAAACATCATAGCCGACGATCCGGGACGGTGAGCGCGCGAACAAGGTGGCCCAGTGGCGGCCTGTTCCGCAGCCGACATCGACAATGGTCTTGCCGTTCAGGGGGATCTGCTCCAGGAGGGTGGAGCAGAGGGTTTGGTCGAGGGCCAGCATCAGATTATCTGGCTGATTATCATAGCTTTGAGACCAGATATCATAGGCGGCGGCCGGCTCGGATTCTTTCCGGCGGGTCGGCTGTAAATACTGTCTGAGCTTATTGAGTAGAGGCATCCTTTCCTAAAAAACGGACGTTTATACTGAACGGATGCCTAAAGCAATGGGAAACATGTCTAAGATTCTATTATTCAATCCACGAAGCGCAAATAATAAGTACAGGGTACCCAATTCCGTCCTCCAGATCGCGGCTTCTGTAGAAGGGAAATACGAATGGGTAATCGTGGATGGCAACTGTGAGCATGATCCATACAAAAAGATCCAGTCCTGGTTGAAGACGGGAGAGTTTAAATATGTCGGTTTTACCGCGATGCCCGGCCCACAGCTCAAGCAGGCTATCCCCTACGCCCGGCGGATAAGAGAGGAGTTTCCGGGCACGGTGATGATCTGGGGCGGTTATTTTGCTTCCAATCAGCACAGGGTGGTGCTCAACTCCGGTTTTGTCGATTTTGTCATCAACGGTCCCGGCGACCATTCTTTTCCGGCCCTGATCGACGCGCTGGAGAACGGTAAGCCCTATGAAATGATAAAAAGCCTGATCTACCGGCGGGGGGATAAGATCGTCAAGAGCCCCAAGGAGGATCTTTTCGAACAGACAACCCTTCCGCCGCTGCCCTATGACAAGTTGGACCGCTTCTACCCCATGCAAAAATATCTCGGCAAGACCTATCTCGGAAACCGGACGCTGGCGTATCATTCCAGCATGGGATGTCCCTTCACCTGTTCGTTCTGTGCAGTCGTGCCTATTTTCGAGGCGAGATGGAAGGCGAGGACGGCCGCTCAGGTGTACCAGGATGTAAAATACATTCAGCAGAAATGGGGCGCCGATGCCATTGAATTCCATGACAACAATTTTTTCGTGTCGGAAAAAAGGGTGATTGAGTTTTCCAATATGATCAGAAACGATAATATCGTTTGGTGGGGCGAAGGCCGGATCGACACGATCAATAAATATAAGGATGAGACATTGGCGCTGATGCGGGAGTCAGGGTGTAAGATGATTTTTTTTGGCGCCGAGACGGGCAATGACGAGATCCTGAAAAAAATGGACAAGGGCGGAACGCAGACCGGCGAGCAGATCCGGTCTTTTGCCGCCAGGATGGCTAAATTCGATATTATCCCCGAATACTCGTTTGTTCTTGGCCTGCCCGCCGAGTCGCCGGAGAAAGTGATGGCATATATCGACCAGGATATCGCCTTTATCAAGGAGATCAAGTCCATCAACCCCAAAACGGAAGTGGTCATCTATATCTATAGCCCGGTGCCGACCGAAGGGTCCGAATTGTACAAAACGATTCAGGAGGCCGGGTTTAAATTTCCGGAGCGGCTGGAGGATTGGATCGGGCCGCAGTGGGAGAGCTTCGATCTGCGTAAGAATCCGTTGACGCCCTGGCTGACCGCGGAGATGGTCGACAAGATCAAGAATTTCGAGACGGTGCTGAACGGGTATTACCCGACTGTTTCGGATATCCGGCTAAATGCCGTCAAACGGAAGATCATCCGCTGGATAGCCGGGATACGCTATAAAATGGACATTTATGCTTATCCGTATGAGATTAAACTGCTGCATAAAGTCTGGAGATACCGGCAGCCCGAAATACAGGGGTTCTAAATTTTTAGCCATAGGGCATCCTTTGAGATAAAAGGACCGTTTATTCTATCGGGTGTTATCATCCTGATAAAATCGTCAGAAATGTATTTACCGGATTCCTCCATATTGACCAATATTCAAGTACAGGGCCATTCCAGGCTCAGGGAGATCCTTTTCGAAAAAAAATACATCGTTATCCGCAGCCTGGAGAACAGGCTCTGCACGGACGAGGAATTGATAAAGCTGCCGGAAATGCCGGCTGAGCATCCGCATTACCGGGAATGGGTGACCAGGAAGCGCTCCGCCTATCGCCTTGTCCGTTATCTGGCCGCTCGGAAAAAAACCCAGGATATCCTGGAGATCGGCTGTGGCAATGGCTGGCTGACGCATCATCTGGCAGAGATACCCGGCAGCAAGGTGACGGGAGTCGATATCAATTTTACCGAGTTGCAACAGGCTGCCCGTGTCTTTAGCAACGACCCGAATCTGCGGTTTATTCATGGCGATATCAGGTCCGGCATCCTGGAGGACCGCCAGTTCGACTGTATCGTCTTTGCCGCGGCCGTCGAATACTTTCCTTCGTTAAAAAAAATCATTCATTTTTGTTTGTCCTGTCTGAAGCCCGGGGGTGAGATCCATATGATCGACAGTCCTTTTTACCGGCCCGAGCAGATCGAAAGAGCAAAAAGACAAAGTCAGGCTTATTTTGCGAGTTTTGGCTATCCGGAAATGGCGGATTATTATTATCACCACAGCATTGTCGATCTGCGGTCCTTCCACCACGACCTGCTGCATAATCCCCATTCCTTCCGGAGCAGGTTTCTGCGGATCAACAATCCGTATCCCTGGATCCGGATTAAAAACATCTGATCTTGCATGAGCAGTACTTCGCTTTACCATACCTTTCAGCGTTATCGCACTCTTCAAACAAACAGGATAACGGCTCTTCCGATCGTTATCCTCATGCCCCACAGCGCCTGTAATTGCAAATGCGTGATGTGCGATATCTGGAAAGGAAATCACAACCTGAAACAGCTGACCGAGGCCGATATCGAAGGCCTTCTGGACAGCCTGCGCCGCCTGGGTACCCGCCAGGTGCTGATGTCGGGCGGTGAAGCGCTGCTCAACCCTAACTTTTTCCGGCTATGCGCCCTCCTGAAAAAAGAAGGGATCCGGATTACGCTGCTTTCGACCGGGCTGGCGCTCAGCAGACATGCCGACGACCTGCTGAAATGGGTCGACGATATTATCGTCTCGCTTGATGGAGACGAGAAGCTTCATGACCAGATCCGGAATATCCCCGGCGCCTACCGCAAAATGAAAGAAGGGGTCCAGCTGCTGCATTCAAAAAATCCGGCATTCCGGATTACGGCCAGGACCGTCATTCACCGGTTGAACTTCAGGCGCTGGCCTGCGATTGTCGAGGCGGCCATCGAGATGGGGCTCGATCAGATCAGTTTTCTTCCGGCCGATGTGACCAGCGAAGCCTTTAACCGGGCCGACCCCTGGGATGCGCCCAGGCAGCATCAGATCCTTCCGGCGAAAGAAGAACTGCCGGAGCTGCTGGCGGTAACCCGGATGCTTATCGAGGATTACCAGGATCTTTTTAATAACCGGTTTATTGCCGAGTCCCCCGCGAAGCTGAGTAAGATCGGCGAATACTATACGGCATCCTATGGGTTGAATCCTTTCCCCTACAAAAAATGCAATGCCCCCTGGGTATCCGCGGTGGTGGAAGCGGATGGAACGGTGCGGCCCTGCTTTTTTCTTCCGGCCCTGGGCAATATTCATGAACAGGCCCTGGGCGACATTCTGAACAGCCCTGCCGCCGTCGACTTCAGGAAATCATTGGATATGGACAAAAACGAAACCTGTCTGAAATGCGTTTGTTCTCTCAATCTCTCACCCCGAGCCAAACTGAACGGATGAATCGACCAGCGCCAAAATTATCCCTGAAAATCGTTCTTCCCATCTTGTCGGTCTATTGTTGCATCAGTGTCCTGGGACTTTATTATCATGAGCTGTTCCTCGACGAGGCGCATCATTTCCTGATGTCCAGGGACAGTCCTTCCCTGGCCGATCTTTACTATAATCTTCGTTATGACGGTCATCCGCGGCTTTGGGGCGTGCTGCTTTATTTTATCACGCATTATATCACTCCCGACCCGGCGGCCATGCAAGCCTTGCAGCTGCTGCTTTCCGTATCTGCCGCCTTTGTCTTTCTCCGGTATGGCCCGTTCGCCTTGTCGATGAAAATACTGATCCTGCCGGGGTATTATTTTTTGTTCGAATACAATTTGCTAAGCCGGAACTATGCGCTGGGGATCGTCATGCTTTTTATCTGCTGCCATCTGTTGTATGATGCGGAGAAAAATTTGTTGTGGATCGGAGCGCTGTTGCTTTTGATGTGTAATGCGCATTTATTTTTTGCGTTTGCTTCAATTGGTCTCTTTCTTTACCTGGTGCTGGAATATGCACGGGGGAAGAAGTTGCTGACGCGGCGATTTATCTTTTTCGCATTACTGTTTGGGATCGGGTTGGCTTGCGCCCTGATACAGGCGCATACGCCGGCGGTGGACAATGTCAATATGACCCCGGTGCGGCCTGGAGAGTGGCTGTCGCTAAAAAACCTGTCTTTTGCCGCCGATGCGCTGGTTTGGGGATGGCTGCCTGTTCCGCAGGTGAGTGCCGGTCATTTCTGGAATAGCAACTGGCTTATTGTGAAAAATATAGGTCATGTGTTGCCGGTTGTCCTCTTTTTGTTCTTTCTGTTTTTCCCGGCTCTGTTCCTTCGAAAGAAAATCGGGGCCGTGGTGTTTTATTATTCCGGTATCGGGCTGCTGCTGCTCTTTTTTGTAGTCACCAGGATGACGGCGGCGCGGTATTTTGGAATGGTCTATATTTTTTTTCTGGCAGCGTCCTGGATGACGGCCGATCTGTCCGGTCCGGTGTTTTCTTACCCCTCGATTCCCGGCCGGGGGGGGCTACGCCTATTTTTCCGGGTCTGTCTTTACGGTATCCTGTTTATCCAGGCAGCGATCGGGATATATGCCCTGGAGGAGGATTTACGGCGTCCTTTTTCCCAGTCAAAGAATACGGCCGACTATTTAAGGACGCTGGAGCCGGCGGGCAGGCCGATCGTAGTGGAGGGGTATACGGGTGGGCCCGTGTTATCCGCCTACCTCGAAAAGAAGCTGTTCTACCTGGCCACGGGGGCTGAGGGGAGCTATTGTATCTGGAATAAAGCCTATTTCCCGATACCGCAGCTTTCGCTGGACCAGGAGTTGGCCCGGGCTCCCGGGATCGGGCGTTTTGGGAAATTTATCCTGGTATCCAACCGGAAAATCGGGGCGGATAGCATCCGGTCGGCCGGTGGGAGTTTCCGGCTGACAGCCCTGAAATACTTCGAAAACAGTATCGTAGGTGAAAATTATTATGTTTACCAGGCTGATCCCTTCTGATAGAAAGGCATCCCCTTATACAAAATCTGCGTTTTATCCGTATGGATCGCATTCTCTTTTCCCATTCTTATTTTATGCGTTTCGACCCCAAACAGTGGGCGACGGGCCAGCCATATGCACCGCTTGCCACCATTGGGGCTGCCGCTCTTCTCCGGAAGCATCGGTTTGGGGTCTCTCTTTTCGATACGATGTTTGTAGAAAGCCCCGAGGAGGTGATCCCCCGGCTGGAGTCGGAGCGACCGGATTTCTTCGTCCTCTATGACGACGGCTTCAACTACCTGACAAAAATGTGCCTGACCAATATGCGGGATGCGGCGTTCCGGATGATCCAGCTGGCGCGGCGCCAGGGTTGTGTCATCATCGTTTCAAGCTCCGACTCTACGGACCATTATGAGCAGTACCTGGAAAAAGGCGCTGATTTTGTGTTGTTGGGAGAAGGGGAGCAGACCCTTCTGGAACTGGTAACGGCTATCCGCAACGGGGAAGATGGCTTTGATACGATAGCCGGTCTGGCCTGGCAGAAAAACGCGATGCCGGTCCGTACGGCGGCCCGTAAGGTCATGAAGGATTTGGACTGCCTTCCGCTCCCGGCCTGGGATCTGGTCAATATCGATAGCTACAAAGAGATCTGGATGCAACAGCATGGTTATTTTTCACTCAATATAAGCACGACCCGCGGGTGTCCGTTCAAGTGCAACTGGTGCGCCAAGCCTATCTATGGGAACCGGTACAATGCCCGTTCTCCCGGGCATGTTGTCGATGAGATAAAATGGCTTAAGGAGCGATATGATTTTGATCATATCTGGATGTGTGACGATATTTTCGGTTTGAAGCCGGGTTGGGTCAATGAATTCGCGGATCTGGTAGAGGAAGAACATCTCCGGTTCCGGTTTAAGATCCAATCCAGGGCGGATCTGCTCCTGCAGGAGAACTATGTTCAGGCTCTGGCGCGTGCCGGCTGTGAGAACAGCTGGATGGGGGCGGAGAGCGGCTCTCAGAAAATACTGGATGCGATGGATAAGGGGACAACGGTCGGACAGATTGCCGGTGCGACAAGCCTTTTGCGTCGGCATGGGATCCGTGCTTCCTTTTTTATCCAGTTTGGCTATCCGGGTGAGACGAAGGAAGATATCGCGCTGACCATCCGCATGATCAAAAACCTATTGCCAGACAATCTGGGTATCTCTGTCTCCTATCCCTTGCCGGGGACGGTATTCTATGAGCGGGTCAAGTCCGAGTTGAAAGATAAGGCCAACTGGACGGATTCCGATGAATTGAAGCTGATGTTTAAAAACACCTATTCGCCGGAGTTTTATAAACAGCTGCACCGCTATGTACATAAGACTTATCGCTGGCACCTGGCATTGCGTGAAATGCGGCAGCTGCTCCAGCGTCCTACTCAATTGACGCGGAAAGGATTAAAGATGGCTGCCTTCTTTGTGTGGTATCTGCCGGATGCGATGATTGCCGGCTGGCGGCTGAAACAGCTGGAGCGACAGGGCCTTGCATAGAAAATAAGCTGAAATCAAGATTCGATGGATATTCCCGGACAACTGAATGAACGAGAAGCGGCCCGGGCCTTTAGTAAACAGGCTGCTGTCTTTGATGCCTATGATGCCGGCAATGCGATCATCGATTACAAGCGTAAGCGGGTGAGGGAGCATGTGCTGCGTTATATGCCATCGCCGGGTTCGATCCTGGAACTGAATGCCGGGACGGGGACGGATGCAGCATGGTTTGCCGAGCGGGGGTATCGTGTGCATGCGACCGATATTGCCGAAGGGATGCAGGAGAAGCTAAGAGAGAAAATTCAGCTTCGGGGGCTGGATGACAGGGTGACGACGGAGCTGTGCTCTTTTACTGCGCTGGACACGCTGCGGCTTCGGGGACCTTATGATCTGATCTTTTCCAATTTTGCCGGGTTGAATTGTACGGACGAGCTGGATAAGGTGCTGCGATCTTTTGTGCCGTTGCTAAAGTCCGGCGGGCAGGTGACGCTGGCTATTCTGCCGGGGTTTTGTTTATGGGAAACGATGCTTTTATTCCGGGGCAGATTCAGGACGGCTTTTCGCCGGCTGTTCAGCGGTGGTCAGGGGGCGCGGTCCCGGGTAGAAGGGCATTATTTCCGCTGCTGGTATTATTCGCCTTCCTATGTGATCAGGAATATCGGGGATGATTTTGAGCTATTGTCCGTCGAAGGGCTTTGTACGCTTGTCCCGCCGTCCTATATCGAGAATTTTGCGGAAAAGCATCCGGGGGCTTATCGGTTTTTGCGGACCAGGGAAGACAGGTGGAAGGAAAAATGGCCCTGGAAATATATTGGCGATTATTATATCATTTCTTTTCGGAAGAAGTGATGTTTCCGGCGGCGGAGATCAGTGAAAGACGGCCCCCCATTGAGCGGCGAGCTGGTTGATCCTGCGCTGGTACCGGTTGAGTACTTTTTGCTGGAAGACATCCGGATTTGGCCGGGAGAAATGTTTGGTGCATTGCAGACTCATCCTGTTACCGCGGATATTCAGATCGCCCCGTTCTTCCTTTTTATTCCAGCGGCTGGCGGTAAGCTTTCGGAGATAGTCATCCAGCCGGTCGCCCAGCCGGTTATCCAGCAGTTTTTCACCCGTGCGTTTGAGGAGGGATGATCTAGGGGTGCGTTTCGATTCCCGGTTGCGGTAAAGATATTGAGGATAAAAACGGGTGGTCCATTCATTGGCTTTGAAGAAGCTGATAACACCGCCATTCCCGCTGGCCGGCATCAGGGTGATGAGTTCGGTGGCGGTGAAAATATTTTTTTCCTTTATTTCCAGTGCTTCTTCATCGACGTAATAATTCATACAATACCGGTGTTGGCGCCCTCTCAGGTAGGTCAGTTTTTTATAGAGATGCATCAGGGTTCGGGCGATCCAGAGTCTGTTTGCGCTGGTGATGATAAAATAATCGATATCTGCCTTCTCGTCCGCACAGCGTTTGGACAAAGATCCGGAGATGCAGACGCCGCGGACAAAGGGGAATTGGAAAAGAAAGCGGGCTCCTTTTTCGGCGATGGGGAGCATCTCATCTGCGTGCCGACGTCCCCAGTTCCTTTTTTCTGCGAGGGCGGGATCGTTTTGGAGGGAATAGAACTGTCCTGTCCGGAACAGGCATCCTTCCTGAACAAGCGCCTCTATTTCTTTCTTTACGGGATATTCTTCCACCTGGGTGTCGAGAAAAAAGAGAATATCTTCGACAGCGACGGGGAAGTTGAAGAGATCGAAGTAGGCGATAACTTTTAGTATGCTGGATCGTAGCTGCATAAGAAATAGAACGCACCCCGGCAGACATCAGTTGCTTAACGACTTAAGGAAGGATTGGCATGGAGGACGAGGTCCCGGGGCAACCTTTCCATTGGCGTAGCCGTTTGCTATGGAATGGGCGTTAAAACGGAAAATACGCTCCGGGCTGTCCGGGAGCATTGGTTGACGGCGGACCGCGAGTGGATACACGACGGGATAGAAGATAGAAGAGGGTACTTTCTGGTAAAGAGGTCGTTCGACATGGCGGTTTCCTTTCTTGTTATTGCCGGCATTTTGTGCTGGCTATTGCCGTTACTTGCGCTTCTGATCAAGCTGGACTCGAAAGGGCCGGTATTGTTTATTCAGAAAAGGGTAGGCAGGAATGCGCGGCTATTCAACTGTTATAAATTAAGATCGATGCTGAGCAACGATCTGGCTGATGAGCGACCCGTCTATGGGAATGACGCCCGTATCACCCGGCTGGGTAATTGGCTGCGTCGTACTCATCTGGATGAGCTGCCTCAATTCTTTAATGTATTGCTGGGGTCTATGAGCATTGTCGGTCCCCGGCCTTATATGCCGGCCGATTGTCGTCAGTTTGACGAGTTCGTTTTGGACGGCGCTTTTCGTCACCGGGTAAGGCCCGGTATTACCGGTATGGCGCAGGCCATGGGTTTGCATGGCTCTGCCAGCGGGGACCGGCGTGTTATCGTCCAGCGTTATCGATGGGATGCCTATTATGTCAGCAACGCAGATTTTGGGCTGGATATCCGCATTTTGCGGAATACGGTGTTGTTGTTGTCCAGGCGCGGAAGGGGGTAGATTAAGCGTATTCTTTTCGGATGATGGTATCGGCAAACCGCTCCATTTCTTCCAGCTGCGGACTGCATTGTAAGAGGAAAAAATCCACGCCTGCTTTTTCAAATTCTCCGATGCGGTCTTCTACCTGTGCCGGGGTGCCTGTCAGCCCGCTGCGCAGCCCCCGGTTGGAGACAGAGTAATCTTCGAGGGAGACTTTTTGCTCCATCTGTGTACCGGACAGCCATTGCTGGTAATTGTCATAGCCGGGGCTGCCCGGTCTTACATCGGTGATCCTTTCGATCTCTTTTTTTACTTCGGCATCGGTATTTCGGATGATGCTATAGGCGGCTACGCCGTATTGCATGGGCGGCAGTCCTTTCTTTTCCCTTCGTTCTTTCATGTCGCCGATCCTTTTGGCAATGGTCCCGGGGGTATCGCCGTGCATGACATATCCGTCACAGGTAGTGGAAATAAGGTCTTTGGCCGCTTCGGATTCTCCGCCGGCATAGAGGGCGGGTCTTGGCCGGGATAACGGTTTGGGCTGGAGGGAATTATTATCGACCTGGTAGTATTTACCCTTGAAGCTAAAGCCATTTTCGTTCCACACCCCGTTGAGCACTGTCAGCCATTCGGCTGTCCGTGCGTAGCGGTCGTCATGTTGTTCGAATCCGACGCCATATTTGTTGGCCTCGTCTTTCCACCAGGAGGAGACGACGTTTAGCGAAATCCGCCCCTTACTGATATGATCGATATTGGCGGCCTGTTTGGCGAGCAGGGCCGGGTTGTGAAAGGTAGGCCGCACGGCGATCATCAATTCCTGTTTGTGCGTGACGGCTGCGAGGGCGGCTGCCGTTGACCAGGCGTCGAGCGATGGCGCCTCTACTCCTTTGATGTCATTCAGATTCAGTTCGGCGATCAGGCTGAGGTCGAAGCCAAGTTCCTCGCTTCGTATGGCCAGCTTCTTTACATAGTCCCAGGTGGCTTCCATATTTTCGTCTTCGACGTTGCGCAGCCAGCCGCCAAAGACGGGCATCCAGTATCCATATCGCATCATAAGTTAGTTTTTAAGCGTGCGTCAAAAGGGCTTTTCCGGTTTTTATCCCGGCGCGTTTCTCCAGGTAATCTACGAGCCGGTGGTGGGGGTTGAACCCGATCACGTTGACGGCATCCGCTACGAAGTTGGACAGTGCATTGACGTCATAGTATAGTATTTCGCCGTCCCGGTCGTCGATAATGTATTCGATGCCGCCGACGTCGATACCGGCTTGCTGGACGACCTTTTCTATCGTAGCTATGACGGGTGCGGGCGGGGTATAGCCTTCCACTTTCAGGCCGTTCTTTGGCGCTTCGATGGCGCAGGCGTTCCTGACCAGTTCCACGCCGGTGTTGGTCTGGCAGATATCGGCCGGGCAGAGGTTGAAGGTATCTCCCGTCAGGTAGACGCGGATGCCATAGAGGAATTTTCCGCCCAGTGTTTCGACCCGGGTGATGTAGCCGCCGCGGGCCGGAACGAATTCCTGGAGCAGGGCCGTATGATCGACGCCAAAATCTATACGGCCTCCCATCTGGCCTTCTGCTACTGCCTGCCGGAGATCTTCTATGGTCTGGTATTTGGTGATACCGGCGCCGCTGCCACCGATATTTGCTTTTACGACTACGGGGAAGCGCAGGCCTGCCGCCGCTTCCATCAGTTTGGACGGATGGTTGACCACCCGGGCCTTCGGGTACCGGATACCGAGGGACTGCATCAGCAGCAGTTGGAGCGCTTTTGACGTTTCGAAGGTAAAGGCCTTATAGCCATTGACCACGGGGATCTGATGGTATTCGAGATGTTTCAGATAGTTCAGGGTGTAAAATATTCCCTGGGTCCCTTCGCGGAGATAGGCGGAAGGGCTCATGCGGTTGAAGAACAATGAAAAATCGGGAGCGGGCTCTTCGATAGCGAACTGGTGGGCCGCGGGATTCAGGCGTGTATACGGGATGCCCCTGTTGTTCAGCTCTTCAAAAAGAGGTTTGAACCAGTCGGGGTGTTCATGATAGATGGCGATGGGTGACATGTTATAATAGTATCTGCAAATATACTTCAAAACGGTGTTTTGGCGGACATTTTTTGATGGTCGGTTCGGGGTGGGGGTTTCCTTTACTAAGCGAAAACTTAGTGGGAGGGCATACATTTTTTACTTATCACCGTGAATGGTAAAGCGTCCATGTGCGCAAAATAATTTTAAAAGTACGCAAAATGCGAACTGTTTTTTTGGAAAATCAATTCATCTCCGCAGAATCATCTCCCGGCATAGATGTCGATGACGCGTATTTGGGTATGGTTGAATTTGCCGTCTATACAGTATCTTCAATCATGCAAAAGACTGGTCTACTGTTCATTTTCTTTTTGGGCCTGGTTGTTATTGGGAAGGGTCAAGGTCAATACAGCACATGTCCCGGCTGCTGGAATGCCGATTCGCTTGGGAATCATCGGGTGGTGCTGCGTTATGCGGGCGGCGGCAGCCTTCACGCGGGAGGGGGGGGCGCGGGAGCGGGCGTCGGAAGAGAGGATGTCTCGTTGGCACATGTCATCATTCCCTGGCGGCGGAGGGACAGTAATCCGGCGGCAAAGCGGATCATTGTGCAGGATTCGGCGACGGGGGCGCGGGTCAGGAATGTGGTGATCCGGTCGGTGACCCGGGAAGAGGGGGATATATTGTTCGAGCCGGTGTCGGGGAAGGGCGTTTATTATGTCTATTATTTGCCTTATCGCAACGAGGGGCGCAGCAATTATCCGAAAGGGGTTTATTGGCGGCCGGATACAACGGCTGAACCGGGGTGGGTGCAAAAGGCGGCGGGTCGCTTGCCGGTCAATACGATGGTTATCGGTTTTCAATCCATCGATTCTTTCAATACGTTTTACCCGATGGAGGTAATAGCGACGGCGAAGGAGACAGCGGAGCTGAAGGCAAAGTACGGTGACCGCAGCGTGCTGATCTTTCCGGAGGACGCGCAGCATCCGATCCGGATGCGCAAGGATCTTCCTTTTCGCTGGATAAGAAAGGGACCCGGCGGCGGTGTGCAGGGTTCTGCCGATATTGGTGAATTCTTTGCCTATCAGTTGGGGCTTTATGCGCTGGATTCGCTGGCTGATGTGCAGCTAAGATTCAGCGAGCTCAAGGGCCCCGGCGGAGCGACCATCGGTAAAACGGCCAGTTCATGTGTCAATATCTCCGGTATCTCTTATGATGGACGGACTTTTGTCAAAAGGGTCGATATCCCCCGCGGGCAGGTCCAGGCTTTATGGTGCGGCGTCGATATCCCGCCCGGGACGGCGCCGGGTAAGTATACCGGAACGGTCACCGTCATTACCCAGCCGGGCAGCGATGCACATCCGATCCCGGCTGACAATTCGCATCCGATCCCAGCCGAAAAATATCGTGTTGTGGAGATAACCCTTATTGTTAGCGGCCAAACGGCGGTGAACGGAGGCGCGGGGTCGCCGGAGAAGATGACCAGGCTCAAGTGGCTTAACTCTACGCTGGCGCAGGATAACACGGTTATTGCGCCCTATACTCCGCTTGAGATCAGTGGGGATACGTTGATCCGGATGCTGGGCAGGAGCATTCGGCTGAACCGGCAAGGATTTCCGGAGCAGATACAAACCTTTTTTACGCCGGAGATGACAGAGATGACTGACCAGCCGACCGATCTGCTGGCTGAGAATATTCATTTTCATTTTGTCCGGCAGTCCGACGGCAAGGATATCCGGCTGACCGGCGGCGGGCTTAAATTTTCGGAGCGGTCACCCGGTACTGTTAGCTGGACGGCAACCAGCATTTCCGATGAAATGCAGATGGAGGTGAGTGCCGCGCTGGAATTTGACGGAGCCCTTTCGTATACGGTAAAAGTCATGGCGCTGACCGATCTCGATCTGAAAGATATTGTGATGCATATCCCTTTTCAGCCCGGCGTAGCCAGGTATATGATGGGGCTGGGGCGGAAAGGCGGATACCGGCCTGACAGTCTATACCGTTGGAAATGGGATGTTGCGCATAAGAATCAGGACGGGGCCTGGATCGGTACGGTCAATGCCGGGCTGCAATATTCTCTGCGGGACCAACACTATGTCCGGCCGCTGAACACCAACTTTTATCTGCAGAAGCCACTGGTAGCGCCTTCTTCCTGGGCGAACGGGGATAAGGGCGGCGTCGATATCGGGGTAAAAGGCAGCTCCATGCTGGCCAGCAACTACAGCGGGGCCCGGCAGATGCGGAAGGGGGACACCCTTTATTATAACTTCAATCTGCTGATAACGCCTTTTCATCCGATCAACACGGATTTTCAGTGGGCTACCCGGTTTTATCACCGGTACAACAACCTGGATTCGATAAAAGCCACGGGTGCTACCGTTGTGAATATCCATCACGCTACCCCGATCAATCCCTGGATCAATTACCCTTTTATTGAATGGAAGCGGATGAAGGGTTATATCGACAGTGCGCACCAATTGGGGCTGAAGGTGAAAATTTATAATACCGTCCGGGAATTATCGGATCATGCCTATGAGCTATTTGCGCTCCGGAGTCTTGGCAATGAAATCTATACCCCGGGTCCGGGTGGCGGGTTCAGCTGGTTGCAGGAGCATGTCGGCGACAATTATATCCCGGCCTGGTTCGTGCCGGAAATCAAGGATGCGGCGCTGATCAACAGCGGGACAGATCACGGCGGTCGCTGGCACAATTATTATGTGGAAGGAATGAATTGGCTGGTACAGAATGTCGGCATAGATGGAATTTATTTAGATGACGTAGCTTTCGACCGGGTTACGATGAAGCGCATCAAGAGGGTGCTCACGGCGGACGGCCATCCGGGGATCATCGATCTTCATTCGGCCAACCAGTACAATCCCCGTGACGGGTTTAACAATAGCGCCAACCTGTATATGGAGCATTTTCCTTATCTCAATCGCCTTTGGTTTGGCGAATACTTCGATTACGAGCATAACCCGCCCGACTTTTTTTTGACCGAGGTTAGTGGCATCCCCTTTGGGTTGATGGGTGAAATGTTGGAAGGCGGGGGCAATCCCTGGCGTGGATTGATCTATGGGATGACAAACCGGATGCCCTGGACGGAGAACGCCGATCCCCGTCCGATCTGGAAGATTTGGGACGAATTCGGGATGCAGGGGACAAAGATGATCGGTTATTGGAGCCCTTCCTGTCCGGTAAAGACGGATAACGCGGAAGTACCGGCAACCGTGTATGCCAAAAAGGGTGCGGCGCTGGTGGCTGTGGCGAGTTGGGCGGGGCAGGATACGACGGTGCGGTTGCAGATCGATTGGCAACGATTGGGCATCGATCCGGCCCATGCGGTCATCGAGGCGCCGGAGATTGTCAATTTTCAACCCCATCAGACTTTTCCCGTCGGGGGGATAGGGGGAGGGATGGTTACCCTACCCATAGAAAAAGGAAGGGGCTGGCTGTTGGTGATTCGAAATATGTAAATTCGCGCATGAAACTTTACAAGACCAGAAAGGGCAATATACTGGAACGTGAGGGAAATTTCTGGCTGCTGGAGCAGGCCTGGGATGAGCTGATCAACCGGAACGATCTGCATGGATACCTGGACAAGGGTGTCCCACGTGACAGGCAATTATCTGCGATGGAAGCTGCGGATTTGCTGGAGCAGGATTTACTGGCTCCTATCGGTTCCCAGGAAGTATGGGCGGCAGGGGTCACCTATCTGCGGAGCCGGGATGCCCGGATGGAAGAATCCAAGGATTCCGGCGGCGCCAGTTTTTATGACAAGGTCTATGAGGCGGAGCGGCCCGAGCTGTTCTTTAAATCCCAGTCTCACCGGGTAGCTGCACATGGCGAGAAAGTATATATCCGCCGCGACTCTTCCTGGAATGTACCGGAGCCCGAGCTCACGCTTTTTATCAATGCACACGGGCAGATCCAGGGGTATACGATTGGCAATGACATGAGCTCCCGCAGTATCGAGGGAGAGAACCCGCTTTACCTGCCTCAGGCGAAGGTCTATGACCGGAGCGCCGCGCTTGGCCCTGGCCTATATGTGCCGGCGGCCCCTATTGCGCCGGATACCACTATCCATATGACCATCCGCCGTGGCGTCGACAGCGTCTACAAGGGCGAAGTGGCGATCAGCCAGATCAAGCGGTCGCTGACCGAGCTTGCCGCGTGGCTTTACCGGGAATCGGATTTTATTTACGGTTGTTTTCTGATGACGGGTACTTGTCTTGTACCCGGGAACGATTTTACGCTTCGGGAAAGTGATCGGGTGGAGATTAGTATCGACCATATCGGAACGTTAAACAATGTTGTTGGTTTCAGGCCTGAAAAAGGTGGAACCAGGCCGGAAAAAGGATAGAGCTACATGGAAAAAATGAACTGGCAGCAATTGTATAGCCCGATGCGAACGGGGCGCGGGGCGGGTGAAGGAGTTGCGCGGCAAGCCGGTGAGGGTGTAGCGCAGCCGGGTGCGGGTGAAGGTGTGATGCAGCGGGCGGTCGACCCTCATCTCCGGACTTCTTTTCTGCGGGATTACGACCGCATTATTTTTTCCTCCGCCTTCCGCCGGTTGCAGAACAAAACCCAGGTCTTTCCGCTGCCCGGGCCTGTATTTGTCCACAATCGCCTGACGCATAGTCTGGAAGTGGCGTCTGTGGGGCGTTCGCTTGGCAAGGCGGTTGGGGATGTGCTGGGGGATAAATATCATTCGCTTGGCGAAGGGTTCCGGGAATTTTACAAATACGAGCTGCCATCCGTCATTGCAGCGGCTTGTCTGGCCCATGATATCGGCAATCCCCCCTTTGGTCATTCCGGGGAAGATGCTATCCGCAATTTTTTCCGGGAGCTGGAAGGGGAGGGAAAGACCAGGTTTACACAGGAGTTGACGCCCAATCAGCAACAGGACTTTCTGCGCTTTGAAGGGAATGCGAATGCCTTCCGGACCCTGACCCATCATTTCAACGAGCCTTCGCCCGGCGGCTTCCGCCTTACTTATGCCACGCTGGCCTCTATCGTCAAATATCCTTCCGACTCCATCAGTGGGTTCAATAAGCAGCAGCTGGTGACAAAAAAGTCCGGTTTTTTTGACTCGGAGATCGGCACCTATGCGGCCATTGCCGGAGCGCTGGGTATTCCGAGGCTTGGTCCGGAAAGGAATGTTTTTGCCAGACATCCTTTTGTCTACCTGGTGGAGGCGGCCGATGATATCTGTTACCGGATCATCGATTTTGAAGACGCGCACCGGCTCCATATCATTTCTATCGATACGCTCCGCGAGCTCTTCCTTTCCTTCTTCGACTATGAACAGGGTTATGATGCCCGTGACCGGGTAGAGAAAGTTCTACGCGACATCAATGACGATAATCAGAAGGTACAGTTCCTGCGCGCCAAACTGATCAACCTGCTGATATTCCGGGTGCGCGACATTTTTATGGAAAGAGAAGAACAGCTGTTGAAGGGCGATCTGCCGAAAAGCCTGATCGATTATCTCCCGCCCCGGGAGTTGGAGCTGATGCAGAAGATCGATGCTTTCTCGGTGCAGCATATCTATAATCACCGCTCGGTCGTGGAAATAGAAATTGCAGGCTACCATGTCATCGGGGGTATGCTGCGGGAGTTCTTTGGGGCGCTTCTCCAACCCCGCTCCAACAAATCGGAAAAACTACGACAGTTGATCTCCGGACAATTTGTTATCACCGCACAAGCAGGCAGCTTATATACGGATATCCAGGCCGTTGTCGACTTTATTGCCGGCATGACCGATCTGTATGCCGTCGACCTCTTTCGTAAGATCAGCGGGATAGATTTTCCCCGGATCGGCTAAGCTCCTTTCGGCCTGCGCTTTGGCATAATAATTTTGAGGGTATCGGTAAAAACGCTGGTTTATGTTTAATAAATTTCCGATTACTTTCAACTATGACGGAATTCGATATTGCGGTCAGATCAAGCCGCTGGCGACAGGTCTTCAACATGGGCTGCCTACGTCTTTCCAGGTATTTCTAAACAATGTCTACTGCGGATTGGTCAAAAGGCGGGGGGTGGAATGGGAAACGGATTCCCCAAAATGTGCTATTATGGTCGATGTTATCGGCAACCACATCTATGATTGGTATGAATAAATTACCGCTGCGGTCTTATTGGACCTCATTGATTTTGAAAAAATCTTTCACCTTAGGCCCTCCTTAGAAGAAAGTATAATGATTACCCCTGCGGACAAAAAGGCATTAAAAAAACTCGGTGAGAATTTAAGAAAGCTCCGCAAGGAGAAGGGGCTTAGTCTTCGTGAAATGTCCTATGCCTGCAGTATTGACAATAGCAAGATCGCGAAGATCGAGAAAGGGATGATCAATATCACCTATACCACCTTATTGCAGCTGGCTTCTGCCCTGGAAACCCAACCTTCCGCCCTGCTGGACTATGAATTGGAATAAATCCTCCCGTTAGACGTAATTAGAAGCTTTTAGGCGCTGATTGGTTAATTTCCAACGTTCTCCGTATACTGATTAAGTAGATACAACCAGTCCATTGCTGTTCCGCCGTGTAAATCACCACACGCCTAATTTTTTATTGCATGGACAGGAACGAAAAAGCATTGCACAAGTTCGGGCAGCACCTGACCGGACTGCGTCAACAAAAGAATCTTAGCGTCCGCGAACTGGCTTCCCGATCCGGTCTGGATCACCGGCAGATTGCCCGGATAGAAGCAGGAAAAGTGAATATCCTTTTCTCGACCATACTGGCGCTGGCCAGGGGATTGGGAATAACACCGGAGGAATTGCTGGAATCCCTCTGAACGGATAGTAATCCTGTTTGCCAATTGCCGGGAAAATACCTGGCTATTTTCCTATTGTAAAAAGAATTCCCATGCCGTATTTTGAATCGGTAACCCAATCCTGGTCTATGAAAACTATTACACTATGACAACGCTTGTGGGAATTTTCTTTTCCTTTATTTCGGTGCTGGGTCTTCTCAAAGGCAAATCGAAAAAATTCATTCGTAAGACGGTCATCATCGTCTTTTCCTTTTTCCTTGTTGTCGGTCAGCTAATGTTTATGTACAATAAACTGGCCATTGAAAGCCAGGAATTCATTGCTATTTCCGGGTTGGTCAGCGGCGTCATCCTGATCCTTGCTTTTCAGAAGAATGAGGCGTGGTAGGCAGGGGGTAAAAATTGTGCATAAAAGATTAAAAATGAGGAAGCGTCTACGGTAAGCGCAGCCTAAATTACCGGCATGAGAAAATCGGTCTTTCTTTCCTGCTGCCTGGCGCCCCTTTTTTGCCTTGCCCAGCAGCCCCCCGCGGTGCCTGCCCATGCCGATACGCTTCGCGGCAGCCTTACTCCCGAAAGGACCTGGTGGGATATACAGCGCTATGATATCACGATCAAACCGGATTTCCGTACCAAGACAACGGCCGGGGACGACCTGATCACGTACAAGGTGGTTAGCGAGGCACAGCCGGGGATGCAGATCGACCTGCAGGCGCCCCTCCATATCGATAGTGTATTGTATAATAGCAGCCAGCCGTTGAGCTTTACCCGGGAAGGCAATGCCTGGCATGTGAAGACACCGCAGCAGAAGACGGGCGAGGTGAATACGGTTCGGGTTTATTTTTCCGGCACGCCGCATGAGAGCACGAGGCCGCCCTGGAGCGGGGGGTGGACGTGGACGACGGACTCGCTTGGCCGCCCCTGGATGACGGTCACCTGTCAGGGTATGGGTGCTTCTCTTTGGTATCCGTGTAAGGACCACCAGAGCGACGAGCCGGATGAGGGCGCTTCGCTGACCATCATCGCTCCGGATACCCTGGTAGCGGTATCCAATGGCCGGTTGCAATTTAAAAAGGACAATGGGGATGGCACGACGACGACCAAATGGGCGGTGGTCAACCCGATCAGCAACTACTGTCTTATTCCCTATATCGGGAAATACGCACATTTCCACGAAGATTTCTCCGGTGAAAAAGGTCATCTCGATCTGGATTACTGGGTGCTGGACTATAACCTGGGAAAGGCGAAATCCTATTTACCCGAACAGGTGCACAATATGCTGCACAGCCACGAGCATTGGTTTGGCCCCTATCCTTTTTATGAAGATGGGTACAAACTGGTGGATGTGCAGCATCCGGGGATGGAGCATCAGAGCGCCGTGGCCTATGGCAATCATTATGCTTATGGCTATCGGGGCCGGGATGCTTCCGGTACCGGCATAGGGATGAAATGGGATTTTATCGTTGTCCATGAAAGCGGTCACGAATGGTTTGGCAACAATCTCACCTCCAAAGACCTGGCGGATATGTATGTTCACGAGGGCTATACCAATTACAGCGAGACGTTGTTTGTGGAATATATGTATGGTAAGGATGCAGGCAATGCTTATAATTATGGCATCCGCCGCGGTATCCGCAATGACCGGCCTATCATCCCGCGTTATAATATCAACGAGGAAGGCAGCGGGGATATGTATCCAAAGGCCGGAAATATGTTGCATTCCATCCGGCACAGCATGGACGACGATAGTCTGTTCCGGCAGATATTGCGGGGTATGAACAGGGATTTCTATCACCAGACCGTTACAACGCAGCAGATCGAGCATTATCTTTCGGCGCATGCGGGTTTTGATTACCAGAAAGTATTCGACCAGTATCTTCGGACGACGCAGATCCCCGATTTCGAATACTATTTCAGCGACGATCATCAGAAAGTGTATTATCGTTATTCAAATTGCGTAGCAGGCTTTGATCTTCCCCTGGTGTTGGGGCAGGGTCAGACGCGGATAAGGATACTGCCTACGGACCAATGGCAGAGCAGTGTGCTGAAAGGCGCCCAGGCCGCGCTGTTCGCGGAAGAGGGGATAAAGAAGATGTATTATATTGGGGTGAAACCGGCGGCGGCGCCCCGGGCGCCCCAGGCGCAGCGTGGCGGCGGGGTGAAATGGACAAAGGACGGGAAAGGCTATTATGCTGTCGAAAGCAATTCGTTGGTGCGTTACGATCTGCCTGCTTTTCAGCGTGTCGTCATTGCGGATGACAAGCAACTGACGCCGGCAGGACAGTCGCAGCCCATCAGCATTCAGGCCTTTTCCTGCAGTGATGATGAAAAGAAATGGCTTTTGTACACGAACACTAAAAAAGTGTGGCGGCTTAATACGCGCGGCGATTATTGGGTGTTGGATTTGACGGCGCATACGCTTACGCCATTGGGTTTGGGCAGACCGCCTTCTTCGCTGATGTTTGCCAAGCTCTCTCCCGACGGAACCAGGGCCGCCTATAGCAGTGAGCACAACGTCTATGTGGAAGACCTGGCTTCGGGCACGATTACGCCCCTGACAAAAGACGGCGCTGCCCGGATGATCAATGGCACCTTCGATTGGGCGTATGAGGAGGAATTCAGCTGTCGCGATGGCTTCCGGTGGAGCCCGGACAGCAAGAGCATTGCCTACTGGCAGATCGATGCAACCGGCATCCGTAACTTCCTGCTGATCGATAATACCGATTCCTTATATTCTTTTACCGTACCGGTGGAATATCCAAAGGCCGGCGAGGATCCTTCTGCCTGCCGGGTGGGGGTGGTCGATATAGCCACGGGGCAGACCATCTGGATGCAGGTGCCGGGGGACAGCCGTCAGCATTATATTCCGCGGATGGAATGGGCGGACAATTCTTCGGAGCTGGTGCTCGAACAGCTGAACCGTAAACAAAACGACGCGAAGGTCTTTATCTGTAATGCCGTTACCGGTGCGGTCACGCCTGTTTATGAAGAGACGGATAATGCCTGGATAGATGTAAAGCATCGCTGGAGTGATGATCCTACCGGCTGGGAATGGATGAGTGGCGGCAAGGACTTCCTCTGGGTATCGGAAAAGGATGGCTGGCGGCATCTCTATCGGATCAGCAGGGACGGGAAGAAAGAAACCTTGCTGACGAAGGGTAATTACGACCTGATCACTATCCGGTCGATCGATGAGAAAACGGGATATGTCTATTTTATGGCTTCACCGGACAATGCTACGCAGCAATATCTTTATCGGATATCGCTGGATGGGAAAGGCAAATTGGAGTTAGTATCGCCTTCGGCGGAGAGTGGTACGCACAGCTACAATATCTCACCAGGCGCGTTGTATGCGACGCATAATTTTTCCAATCACCTGTATGAATCGGTTTCGGAATGGGTGAGCCTGTCGGGGCATAAGACGATCAAGACCAATGACCCGGCGGCTGGCCGCGCGGGCGGTGGCCGGACACAGTATCCGGTTAAGATGTTCCAGTTGACGACGGATGACAGTGTGGTGATGGATGGTTGGATGATCCTGCCAAAGAACTTTGACAGCACGAAAAAATATCCCGTGCTTTTTTATGTTTATACCGAGCCGGCTGCTGCTACAGTGCGGGATGCGGCCGGCTCGGCCGGGACGCCGTTGTATGCGGGGGATATTGCCGCCGATGGCTATATTCAGATCAGCCTGGATGGTCGCGGGACGCCGGTACCGAAGGGAGCGGCGTGGCGTAAATGTATCTACCGGAAGATCGGGATTATCAATATCCGCGATCAGGCGATGGCTGCCCGGAAAATACTGCAATGGCCTTTTGTGGATACCAGCCGGATTGCGGTTCATGGCTGGAGCGGCGGTGGTTCGGCCACGCTGAACTTAATGTTCCAGTATCCAGATATTTATAAGACGGGTATAGCGATCGCGCCTGTTGCCAATGAGCTATTGTACGATAATATTTACCAGGAGCGATATATGGGACTGCCGCAGGAGAACCGCGATGACTTTGTGAAAGGTTCGCCGATATACTATGCGAAGAACCTGCGCGGCAATCTGCTGGTCGTCCACGGCACCGGGGATGATAATGTGCATTATCAGGGGACGGAGATGCTGATCAACGAACTGGTGAAATACGATAAAAAATTTCAGGTGATGGTCTATCCCAACCGGACGCATGCCATCCGGGAAGGAGAAGGTACGTCGCTGCATCTGTCGCATTTGTTCACCGATTATCTAAAAGAGCACTGCCCAGGCGGGGGGAGATGAATTCCCGGGGGGTCGGCGATGAACCCAGGCGGGGGGAGATGATAAATATGAAAAAGCGCTTTCTTTTTTTGGGTTTGATCCTGGTATTCGTCATGTTCAGTCGTGGCGATGGCCAATCCTATGTGCCGGAATATGGCAATGCCGTGATGAAGGTGCGGCCGGTCATCCCGGTTGCGGCCTATCCATTTTCTATTAAGGACGTGCGTTTGCTGGATGGTCCTTTTAAGCAGGCTATGGAGGCGGATGCCCGCTATCTGCTGAAGATCGAGCCGGACAGGCTGTTGTCGGATTTCAGGGTCCATTCCGGGTTAAAGCCAAGAGGTGAAAAATATGGAGGCTGGGAGTCCTCCGGGCTGGCCGGTCATACGCTGGGGCATTATCTCTCGGCCTGCGCCATGGAATATGCCGCCACCGGCGATGTGCGATTCCGCGACCGGGTCAATTATATCGTGCGTGAGTTAGTGGTTTGTCAGCGGGCGCGTGCCGCTTTGCCGGGCCGGCAGGCTGGGCCGGCTGCTAACATGGCGGCGATGGCCGGCCTGGTGGATATGTCGGGCTATGTCGGCGCTATTCCGCGGGAAGACACGCTCTGGGCTGAAGTGGCGGCAGGCAGGATCCGTTCGCATGGGTTCGACCTCAACGGGGCCTGGTCTCCCTGGTATACGGTACATAAGGTCATGGCGGGTCTGCTGGATGCCTATCTGTACTGTGATAATGCAGCCGCGTTGCGGGTGGTGCGGGGGATGGCTGACTGGACGGGCAGGATTGTGGGTCATCTGTCCGATTCGGTGCGGCAGAAGATGCTGCTTTGCGAATATGGGGGGATGAATGATGTGCTGGCCAATACTTATGCGATCACGGGGGATAAAAAATACCTGGAGTTGTCCTATAAATTCTATGACAAGCGGATCCTCGATTCGTTGTCCCGCGGTCTTGATGACCTTTCCGGCAAGCATTCGAATACGCAGATCCCCAAGATCATCGGTTGTGCCCGCCGGTATGAGCTGACGGCTGACGACAGGGATAAAAATATTGCCGAATCCTTTTGGTCCATCATTGTCAGCGGGCATTCCTATGCCACCGGCGGTAACAGCGACTATGAATACCTGGGGCAGGCCGGCAGGCTGAATGACGAGCTGACGGAT
>Ga0302324_100003168_pt1 | contig 37236 bp, 35 predicted proteins | sample Palsa_T0_1_FD_201949 | JGI IMG/M metagenome (GOLD analysis project Ga0302324, IMG submission 201949) | Peat permafrost microbial communities from Stordalen Mire near Abisko, Sweden - Palsa_T0_1 | ecosystem: Environmental > Terrestrial > Soil > Palsa > Peat permafrost | place: Sweden: Abisko... | reverse complement strand
AGCAGCGTCGATTTGCCGGCGCCTGTCGGTCCAAAGATCAGCGTATGGCCAAGATCGCCGACATGCAGATTGAGGCGAAATGGCGTCGCCCCTTCCGTAGCGGCGTGCAGGAGCGCCGGCGAGTTCGGAGGATAGAACGGGCACGGGCATAGCTCCTGGCCAGGCCAGATGCTGGCGGTCGGTATCAGGTCCGAAAGAACGCGGGTGGTGATGATGGGCCGACGAATATTCGGAACGCCATGCCCCGGGAGGCTTCCAAGCCACGCTTCCACGGCGTTTACCCCCTCGATCCGGCATCCGAATCCAAGGTTCTGAATGACGCGCCGTGCCACCCGGAGCGCCTCTTCGAGCGGGCCCCGCTTGTCATGCAGAAAGACGATAACCGCCGTAAAATACCCGAACGCCACAAGGCCACCGCTTGCCTCCGAACCGGCAACCTCGGTTTCGGCAACCATCTTCATTGCGTCCTGGTTAATGCCTCCGCGGTTGGTGTTCAGAATCTGATCCAGAAACCCCCTTGTCTTTTGCTGCCACTTGCGACGGTAGCTCTCGAGGTGCGTCTTCGCCTCCTCCCGGTCCATGAAAATATACCTCGTTGACCACCTGTAGCGAAGCGGAAGCTTGTCGAGTTCGGAGAGAATCGCCGGAGTCGACTCTGGGGGGAACCCATCGAGCGCCAGGACCCCGATAAGCTTCTCCCCGATCTTTGGCGTAACTCCGGTTCGGAATTCGGCGCCACCCAGAAGCGAATCCAGGTACATCGCGCAAGGCGGCAGATTGATCGGATGCTGTTCGCCCGTGATTGTGAAATTGAGGTACTGGAGGATCTCCTCGTTTACGTGCTCCCCTCCCCATTCGTCGCTGTAGCGCACAGCCCGCATCCTTTGCAGATGGACGACGCCTGAGAGCCCGTCCTCCAGTTCCGCAATGCTCTGCTTAAACGAGCCAAGGATCCGCGAGGCCTGGTTCAGCGGTTTCCCCTTCTCCTCGTCGTCGTACATCATGCTCGCCATCTTTTCCACGCGCGCCAGCGGTGGCAGGTAGGTGACGATGAGCGCATACATGCTTTGAAAGTGCGCCCCTTCCGCCTCGAACTGGGCCCGCCGCTCGTTGTCGATCAGCCGGCTCACCGGGTCCGCGAAATGCGAACTCTCGGGCGCCGGGTAGGCCGTCGCCTCGTATCGTATCGCATCAATGTGCGTCATCCAACCGTTGCCAAGCTTTGCCAGCGTTTGGTTCAGCCGCTCGCTCCTTATGTTGCGCTCGTCATCGGTCGATGAGCTAACGTCATCGCCTTGGTAGAACCAGCCGGCCATCAAACTGCCGTCCTTGTTTAGCACAATGGCGTCTTCAACGACGGCCGCGTAGTTGAGAAGATCCGCCAAACCGGCCTCTTTCCCGCGAAACTTTTTGAGGGGCATCACCGAACGCCCCTCCCTTGTGAGCGCCGAATTGCGAGTCCTTGGCCGTTCCCAGGCACACGCTCCACGGCCGAAGCGTACTCGTGCGCTCGCTCCATCAGCACGTCGGCGCTCCCCTTCCCCGCAGCATATTCCTTAATGGCAACCCGCAGCGGAATCGCCACCACGCCAGGACCGCCCAAATCGTCGGCGAACGCCTCCGCCGCCCTCACCAGGTCCTCGCCAAACTTCGCCTTCTGCCTCGCCTCAACCAAAGCCTTGATGGCGTTCGAGACGTCGTTTTCTTCTGCCTTTGCCCTCGCGATTGAACGCCTCCAGTCGTCCGCACTTATCGTCCTAAAGAGCGGAGCCTCGGCTTCGCTCTTTCCCGTGAGATCGCGAGAACGTCCCAATGGCTCACTCATGGCGCTATTGCTCCCGAAACGGCCGGGACCGCGCGTAGTAATACGCGAGGTATTTGACGTGACGGACGTACACCCGCGACATTTCCGGGTCCGCCTTCCCCATCCAGCGAAGGGCGTACATGCCCACGGCCCAAAGCACCGCCCCGAGGACGGCAGCCTTAAAGGTTTGAGCTGAGAAGATCAGAAGCGCGCAGAGCATCGCGAGCGTGAGGACAAGAGTGCGCTCCCCTCCGAGCAGGAGTTGGGAGCGCACCGTCGCCTGGTAAATCGCGGTCCTTGTGAGTGCCATCTCCCTAGATGAGGACAGCACTGGCGCCCCAAAACGTGTTGTAGAGCGTCACCGCCCCGGCGATCACCGAGACCACGAGCACGACGAAAATCATCTTTTTGGTGAACTCGTTGATTTCGCCGCCGAAGATCAGCGCCGCCCCGCAGATGACGATGGCGATAATCGAGATCGCCCCGGCCACAGGACCGGAAAGTGACGCCTGGAGCTTTGCCAGCGGGCCCTCCCACGGCAGGCCCTGCGCCTGCGCCGCGGAAACCTTGTCTGGAAGTGCCAGAAATGCCAGCGCGCCCAGGAGGAGGAGCGCCGTAAGCCGATTTTTCATTCTATTAATGTTCATTTTTTGTGGGAGTTGGGGTTAAGGACTCTGAAAAATCATCCACCAAGACGTACGCGCCGCTTTCGTACCCCTCGACGCGCACCATTTCGCTTACCCGCCGACCAGGTGCCACCGAGGTTTTCTGAATCACCACAACGAGGCCCACAGCCTCCGCGATCACCTCCGGATCCGCCTTCCCACCCTGCAGCCCCTCTTCAATGAGCTGCTTAATCCTCAATAGCCCGGAGGACGCGTCGTTCGCATGAACCGTCGCAAGGCCCCCAGGGTGACCAGTGTTCCAGGCCTTCAGGAGCGCAAGGGCCTCCGCCCCGCGAACCTCGCCCACAAGAATCCGGTCCGGTCTCAGCCGCATCGTAACCCTTAGGAGGCCCTGCATCGTCACCGTGTCGCTTGTGCGAAGCTGCACGACGTTTTTCGACGAACACTGGAGCTCCACCGTGTCCTCGATGATTACCACCCGATGCTCCGGGCTCACCTCTGAGATCACCAAGATTATTGCATTTAGGAGCGTCGTCTTCCCCGTCCCCGTGCCCCCGACGACCAAAATATTCCGGCGACTCTTTACCGCTTCGACGATGCCAAGCCGCTGGGCCTCCGTCATTATCCCCTTTCTAACGTACTCCGCTAACGAGAACACCCGGCTCGCTTTCTTGCGGATCGCAAACGACGGCCGCACCACGACCGGCGGGATCATTCCTTCGAAGCGTGAGCCATCCGTGGGCAGTTCACCCTCGAGCACCGGCCGCTCACGCGTGATCGTTGTCGAAAGCGAACTTGCGATCGTCGCCATGAGCGATTCCGCGTTGCTCGAAGCCATGGCGCCAACCACTTGCATCTCCTCCCCCAGCCTCTCCACCCATAGCTTCCCATCAGGATTAAGCACGACTTCGATCACGAGCGGATCGGCAAGCGCCTCACGAATATTTGGACCAAGTTCACGCAGAAGTTTCTCGCGCACGCGCGCCTGTTTTTCCGTTGATTCCATGGGCCGATTTACTGCCGATGGTGTCTAACTAATGGGGGTGCTCACTGTTTATAAATGTCATGGAAACTCCGTCGGAATTATATGACCTTCCGATTGCGGCCAGTTTTAAGACTACGTCAATTTACGTAGTCAGTTGCCAATACGGATGCGTGCGCCGTATTCCTGGGCCGAGGTTTCGGCCTCGCCTTTCGATAACCAGTCGAGATGAGAGCGGACCTTCTAGAGTGAAAGTTGCGATAGTTGTCTTGACTTACGACCTAACAACAAGCACAACTAGTGCATGGAACAGATCGTCGAACCGGATATTTTCACGGCGACAGTAACACCCATTATCCGGGTGGCCAAGGAGCGCGGCGCAAGCGCCCGCTCAATTTCGGAGGCATTCCTGGAGGCCATGACTAGCCTCTACGGCGACGTCGACCTTAAGGAAACCTCGGCGATGGTGGGATTTCTCCGGCTCCTCAACGCGGAGGGCGGCTCGGTTTCAGCCAAGAATGCCGCAAAGCTCTACGGCGGGCCCAACGACTATTCCGAGGAGGCCGTCCGCAAAGCGGCCCGCAACGGCCAGCTCATTGCGATCCGCGATGGCAATGCCAACTTACACTTCCCTGTATGGCAATTTGCTCCCCTCGGAGGCACCCTTCCGGGACTCAAGGAGGCGCTGTCGATCCTATCGCGCCGACCCCACGCCGATATTCTTGGCGCGGTCACCTTCTTCCTAAATCCGACTTCGCGGCTTGAGGGATTGTCCCCGCTCGAGGCCTTGCGAAAAGGTGACGAGCCCCTCGTAGGCCTCGTTAAACAGCTTGCTCTAGAGGCGTCGGAATAGCGCCGCCCATGGCACGGGAGCTTCGTCGCCCGGTGGACCCGGCGGAATTTAACCGCCTCGCACTCACCCCGGTCAAAAAACGTCTAGCTGTTTCGTGGTGGAATCTTCGGTGGACCGCGCATGACAAGCCAGACCAGCTTTTCTTTGCAACAGTCTCCGGCCGCCTTACGCCGGCTTCCGGGAAGGTGCCCTGCCTCTACCTGGCCCCGAACCGAGAGACCTCATTTTACGAGATATACGGCGATCTTGTCGATGCAGGGAAAAAACGCGGGCAAGAGCCCAGGTTCTCCGGGAAAGAACTCGAAGAACGCGTGTATCTGAAAACAACGGGGACCATTGCGGTGAAACTTTACGACCTCACCGCGAGCCGCAGCGCGAAGAAAATAGGCATGGACCTCGCCACTCTGTACGCGCCGGACGTGAACTTCCCACGGGAATTCGCCCAGCGGCTGCATGATCATCCCGCTAAGTTTGACGGCATCCAGTACGTCTCCCGTCATACCCAGGCGCCGTGCCTCGTTCTCTGGGCGACACACAACCCGGCTCTCAACGACGTCGCAATGGAACGCGGGCCGAGCCTGTGGGACCTGGTCAAGCTTGACCGCGCGTTGGTACCCGGCTCGCTGCGGCTATTCGACACCGTGATCCAGGTTGCGACCGCACCCGCATAAGAAGAAGCCCGGGTGACGAACGCAATCGACGAGAATGCAGCCAAAACCATTGGCGAGTGGTCGCGGCCTCGCCTTACGCCCCAACGTATCAATACCGGCAATGAGATGCATTCGCGGATAGCCTTTGATCGGAGACACCGTGCTCGCCATCGGCGACCCATTTGGGATCGGTCTAACAGTGACCAATGGTATCGTGAGCGCTCTCGGCCGAAATAACCTCCAAATCGAAGCATTCGAGGACTTCATCCAAACCGATGCCCCGATCAACCAGGGTAACTCGGGAGGCGCGTTGCTAGACTCAATGGGCCGCGTTGTCGGGATCAACACGGCCATTCTCAGCCCGAGCGGGGGATCCAACGGAGTGGGCTTCGCCATACCCATCAATCTCGTGCGTTCGATCGCCCAACAGCTGATCAACACCGGCCGGGTGGCGCGCGGCTTCCTGGGAGTGCAGTTGCAGGAGATTACTCCGGAGTTGGCTGCTCAGTTCGGGACGAATTCCGGCGCGCTGCTTGCCAACGTCCAGGCCGGCACGCCGGCCGATAAAGCCGGAATGAAGAACGGCGACATAATTACAAAAATGAATGGCAAAGTGGTGATCGACTTTCGTCAGATCCGGCTGGCCGTCGCCCAGATGCCACCAGGTACCTCAGTTACGTTCGATTATTTCCGGGACAACAAGGCGGGAAACGCCACGGTAAAGCTCGGGGAGCGCCCCACCCAAGATCTCGCGGGCGGCGAAAACGCAGCCAATCCTTCGAACGAAGGTGTCCTTAACGGAGTCACGGTGGGCGACATTACGGCTGAGATACGCGAACAGTTGCAGTTCCCTGCGGAACTCAAAGGTGCGGTGATTACCGATGTCGACCCGGATAGCGCGTCCGCAAACGCCGGATTGGCCAAGGGCGATGTGGTCCTAGATCTGAATCGCAAACCTGTTCACGACGCTGATGAGGCTGTGAAACTGAGCAGTCAATTAGCCGGGCCGAAGGTCCTCTTACGCGTTTGGCGCCAGGGCGCATTCCAGTTCATCGTTGTTGACGAACCGAAGAAATAGGTCGGTCAGCCGCTCGCCTTTCTAATTCGAGTGAATCCAAAGATCACGACCGCCGACCCAAATGCTGACACGCGCCGCCGCATGTAAGAGTGGCGTGCGTCCGATGGTAAGGGGCCGCGGTTGATGCCAGTTATTACGGTATCCGTCGCGCTTCTGGCATTGTTGACGCTGCTCTTCGTAGGCGGCCTCTTCTTCACGTGGGCTGTCCAGCAAGACAAGCCGCTCTCCGAGGCGATTCAATAGCCGTAACCGCTGGGGAGATGATGAGGGATACGACGAAGGGCCAGAGGAAGCTCCACACCTACATAAGCTGTTGCTCTACTTTTTGCAGCCGCAGTCAATTGGGCACGCATCTCGAAGCATCCAAGAGAGCATTCGACCTGACTCAGGAGATTCGAGCTGCATCGGGAAGGCTTCTGGCCGTCACTGGCGGTGCTTACGCCGTTGGCTGTAGTCCGAAAAGTCATGCTTCTCCGATTGTGATCCGGCGTCACATGGATTGCTTCCTATCCCCGCGCAACAGGCGCTTCCGATTTCCAGGAAGGCTTTTGGTCTTTCCCCAAGTCTGCGATCTAGGGCACTTAACGCCAGTAGGGTCTGCGGTAGTAGTAGCCGCCGCCGCGTTGGATCCAACCGCCTTCTACGTATACCTGATATCCGGGAGGTGGCACGGTCCAGTAACCGGTGGTCCAGACGTACTGAGCTCCGGTCCATTCCCAGTAGCCAGGGACCCATACGGAATTCGGGTTGGGCTGAGCGACAATGACTTCGGGCGCTGCGGCATACGTCGGGTAGACAGGGACGGCTGCCAACGGCTGTCCATATATGGTGCCGTTTTGGTGGTCGACCGAGTTTCCGATGGTTCCACCGGCGATGGCTCCTACGATAGCCCCGATTAAGGCGCCAGCGGGACCGTTTCGGCCGCCGCTGTTGTTGCCGATAATTGCTCCTGCGACAGCGCCCGCAGCTCCACCTTCGACTGCGCCATTCTGGGTGTTGGGACCTGTCCCGACGCATCCAGTGAGAACAGTGCAAAGGGCGAGGACGAGGGTTGAGGCTGTATTTCTGGTTTCCATGGATTATATCTTAATCGAGACATTTTGAATCGGGCTTTGTTTCGAAATTCGTATCGCCCGTCGAAAACAGTACGATATTTTCGCTCATTTAGGTCCTACTTTTCTAAGAGCTTAAAGCGCTCGCAGTATGAGCTACAGCGAAGTCGTTTCCTTACCAGTCGGCCCAGGAAACAGATAGTCCAGCTCCTCGAGCACGTTTCCCATGGCATCGTCGCTTTCCAGATTCAGTCGGGAAGGCGTATAGGAGGACGCCACCTGATTTTCCCCTTCTAGCGGGCCATTCGATCGCTGATAAACATGCCGCTCGGCTTCAAGCCACAACTCGTCGTCGCAGCCCAGGGGGCATCCCCTCTCCCGCCACAGAGCCTCTGCCCGCGTCGCAATTTCCTCGTGAGACGGTGCCAACACGGTGTCGGCGTAAGACGCTGAAGATGAGCGAACGGAAGTTTTCTTCGTCATCGCGCAATCTCGATCATCCGACGCCTGTTTGCAACCGTCATGGCCGATTTGGTGCTTTCTGAAATCCACTCGAGCCGAGCATCCCGAGCTTACCCATTCTTGATGACTGTGTGATCGACGTCGAAATGACTCCGGTCTACATAACCATAAATCTCTGTGCTTAAGGAAACGGGGGAGAAAATATCTAAATGCATGGATCCACATTCCAACGCCGGACGAATAATTTTATTGGTTTTCGGCATGTGTCTTGGCGCAATCGCATTAGGTATTTGGTGCCGAAGCGTTGACAGGCGGAAGCAAGCAAATCTCTAGAAGAAAACCAGCGCCGCGATTCCGCTTAAAGCTCCTCGAAGTCGAGCGACCGATCGAGCACGACCTCGTGAATCCGGAACGGATGGGCCGACGCAATCCTCACCGCAAGTTTTGCTGCAACACTGGCGCACAGGGCCGAGATCTCCCGACGGCCTATCTGGAGCCGGACCGAGATCTCGCTGGCATCTAAGCCCGCTGCGCAGAGTTCCAGAATGGCCTGCTCGCGCGTGTCGAGCGAGACGGGAGACAAATCCGATCTCTTCGCGTACGACATGCGCGCACCCCAGACCCGGGCAAAGGGCCTGTCAACCGCTGCTGCGTCCTGCGGGGTGAAGACCCCATGGGGTAATCAACCGGACTGCCGGCCCCATTTGGTTCTTCACGGAAGGTTTGAATGGCGGGTAAGGCCAAAACGTGCCCGCGAAAGCCACTTCGCCCATAAGGGCTTCTTCTGCCGCAGCCCACTGGCGATTGGCCGCGTTTGCAGATCGCGCCCAGTTACTCCGTCTGATTGCGCGCACCGCGAATGCAACTCTCGGCGGGACGAAACTGAAGCGACAGGCTAAGGTGATGTCGTTGTGCCGGAAGCGCTCTGGTGCTTGGTTCGCGACTCCATGAACGCTACGAGGTCATTGATCTCTCCAGGTTTCAGCGTGGCGCCGAACGCCGGCATGTTCACGCCGCCGTTGACAATGCGGATGATTATATCGCTTTTTGTCAACCGGTCGGCGATGAAGGTGAGATCCGGCCCGCGATGGCCGCCGCGGCCTTGAATGAGATGGCAATCGAGGCAGGACTTCTCCTGAAACAATTGAGCGCCGACGAAGACCGGGCCGCTCGTGGCGCCGACGATCTGTGGAGTCAACGGCCTGGGATCGAAGTTCGGCGACCAGGGAGCTCTCTCTCCTTCGATCCACAGCGCGGCAATGGCAGTCACGGTCAGAAGGACGCCTGCCACAGCCCAGGGACGCCGGCGGGGGCTGCGTTCGCCGCTAGGGGCAATAAAGGGAAGGGCGATCAGCAGCAGTCCGGCCAGCAGCGGACCGAAGACCATGAAAACCTGCTCCGTGCCATGCGGCAACAGCGCGAGCACCGCGAAATACCAAAGCAGATACCAGTCCGGACGCGGGTCGGCAGCGATGATGCTGGGGTCAGGCAGCTTGCCCAGCTCGGGAGCGCCGAAGATCGCGGCGAGCAACGCGATGGCCACGATCATGCCAACGGCAAAAACCACATCCCGCCACGCCGCGTCGGGCCAGAAGGGCCGCCCGCTTTTTTTCAAAAGCGCCTGGTATTTGGCCCGGTAGGTTTTGGGGTCGACGGGCTCCCCAGCCCGGGGCGGTTCGGCGATGCCGTGGCGCAGCACCAGCAATAGGTGCAACCCGATGAAGGCGAACATCAGCCCCGGCACGATGAATACATGGATCGCAAAAAAACGGTTGAGCGTGGCTCCGCCCACGGTGTCGCCCCCGAGAGTAAAGCGGGCCACCCAGCCGCCGATCAGTGGAATGCGTCCGGCCTGCTCCGCCGCGATCACGACCGACCAAACGGCGGTTTGGTCCCAGCGCAAGAGCTGGCCGGTGAAACCCATCAATAGGGTAAAGCCGAGCAAGAGCACGCCGGTCAGCCAATTCATCTCGCGGGGAAACTTGTAGGATCCGAAGAGGAAGACCTGGGCCATGTGGAGACCCACCATCAATACCATCGCCGAGGCCCCGAAATAGTGCAGGCCACGCAAAAAGTGTCCGAACGGCGCGTCGTGCGTGATGAATTGGAGCGTGGGATAGGCGTCTGTGGCCGAGGGGATATAGGCAAACGCCAGCGCCACCCCGCTGACCACCTGGATCATGAACGCGCACATCGTCGCGCTGCCGAACACATACCACCAGCGCGCATCGTGGGGCGCGAGATGCCGCAGAACCGGTCCCAGGGTGGCGGACAAGCCAAGCCGATCGTCGATCCAGTGGGCAGTCCCTTTTAGCGTTTTCAGAAACATCGGCGTCTCAGGCTCGCTGAATGACAATCGGCTTGGGTTGGATTTGGACCACGCCGTCCTTCACCCGAACGGGATAGCGCGCCAGAGGCGCCGGCGGAGGCCCTGCGGCGACGGTGCCGTCCGCATAGTAGACCCCCCCGTGACACGGGCACATAAACAACTGCGCCGACTGCTGCCATCGGACTGGACACCCCAAATGGCTGCAATTGATGGCGAAAGCGACAAATTCCTGCTCGGAGGTGCGGCGCAGCCAAGCGGCCGTTTTGGCGGCAATCCCCCCCCAGGGCAGCGGAGACGAATCCAAAAACTTGACGGCGGTGGTGTCTCCGACCTTGAAGTCTCCGACCGCGCCGACGGTGCGCCAGACATCCGGGTCCTTGCGGAACAACGGCGCAAAAATAAATCCGATCAACGGGAGGGTGACGATCGCACCACCCAGTCCAATCAGAGAGAGGGAGACCCTCTCAAGGAATCGTCGGCGCGTGATCTCTTCCGGCGTCGGCTCCCGGCATGGTTGCGATGGGTCAGGATTGCTTTCGTTCATGGAGAATTTCGGCGATCCAGCCGCCCAGTGTAACCGCAAATAGGCCAGCCCCGACGAGCAAGATGAGCCACGAGGTGATGATGCCCCAGAAAATAAACGCCGTGCCCATCGCCATTCCAGCGGGACAATAGGTCGGGCGCGGGAGGGGCTCGGGCGGAAGCGGCTCCCAATCCGGATGCGTCCGTTGCGATTTGTGGTCCATTATGTCGTTTCAGTTGCCGGGACAACGGGTTCAGCGAACCAGCGCGCGATTTGGGCAATGATCGCACTCAAGTAAATTAGGCACATCGGCACCCACATGAGTAGCCCGCCAATCTGCTGATCTCGCTCCGGCGTGATACCCCAGCTCGCACGAATGGTGGGCAGCATGTCGAGACTGTCGACCGGCGGCATGGCGTAAATCGAACAGATCGTAACTGGCGAAAAGGTGATAATTATCCCGAGCGCACTGCAGGTGACGCATGCGCTGAATAGATACAATATCGCGCCGGGTGGCGAGAGCCGCTCGTTCTCGCGCGGCGCGAGAACCTGCCGCCAGAACAGGCTGCCGAGTAGGAGCAGCGAAACTGTTTGCAGCGCATGGACGGGGCGCGAGGAAACCGCCGCATTGCACAGCGCGGGGGCATGCCAGAACCACATCGCGCCCACGCCAGCGACCCAACCCACCAGTGGATGACCGAAGACGCGCGGACGCGTCGCCAGCGACAGCGACCGCGGCAGGCTGAGCAGCAAAAGGGCCGGCACGACGAGCAACAAGAGGATGTGCTGCAGCATGTGCGCACTGAAGAGATAGCCATCGGCGAGCGCGTTGAGCGGCGAAATCAGCGTGACCAGGACAACTCCAAGCGCCGCCGCGAGGTATCCAATGCGACGGCCGACCCGAAACATAAAGAGATAAAGAGCCAGGACGGCTGCGCTAAACAGGAAGACGGCGGCGCTCCACGTCCACCCGGAGATGAGGAATTGTCCGGTGGTCATCGGAGATGCGGCAGGAGATAAATCGTCGAAAAAACGACAACCCAGACGAGATCGACGAAGTGCCAGTAAAGGCCGACAGCCTTGAGCGCAGGCGAAGGGCGTCGCTTGAAGTCGCCGGCCAGCATCAGCCCGAGTACGATGAGCAGCGCGATCAATCCGACGCAGACGTGGAGCCCGTGAAACCCGGTTACAGTGAAGAATGTCGTCGCAAACAGATTCGAACTCACACTCACGCCGCTTCTAAACAACGTCCAGTACTCGAGGCCCTGGCCGGCAATGAAGACGACTCCAAGCAGGATCGTCGTCGCGAGCCAGCCCTGCATCGCGCGGCGTCGGCCTTGACTCAGGCTCCGTTCCGACCGCCAGATCGTGAAGCTGCTCGCGAACAGACAAAGACTGAAAAGGCCTGTCTTAAGCAGGCTCAAGTTGTGCGCGCTCGGCCCGGGCTGCGGCGTCGCGTTGTAAAAAAGGTAGGCAAGAATCAAGACGCCGAAGAAGGCGGCTTCTGAGATGATGAAGACGATAACGGCGGTTTTGTTCTTTTCCGGGGCGAAGATGTCCGCCTTCCATTTTGTGCCCACCAACGGATCGGGCCGATCTGGGTTCGCGTCGTCCCACAGCGGACGCCGGTTGCGAATTGGCGGCAGCCGGAGGAAATTTTCCTGGGGAGGCGGCGAGGTGGTCGCCCATTCGAGCGTCCAGGCACTCCAGGGATTATCTCCGGCAGGTTTGCCGCGCAGCAGGCTGGCCGCCAGATTCCAGACAAAGATCAGCGACGCGGCCGCCATGAAGAATGCGCCGACGGTCGAGACCATGTTCATCCAGCCCCATCCCGGCAGATCGGCATAGGTATAGACGCGTCGCGGCATCCCGGCCAGCCCGAGAAAATGCTGGGTGATGAAGGTCAGGTTGAAACCGATCGTCATCAGCCAAAACGTCCATTTTCCCAGCCGTTCCGAAAGCATCCGGCCACTCATTTTCGGAAACCAATAATGCAGCGCCCCTAAAATCGCGAAGACGATCAAGCCGACGAAAACGAAGTGGAAGTGCGCGACCAGGTAATAGCTGTTCTTGGTCTGCCAATCGAGCGCCGCGACAGCGAGACTGACTCCAGTCAGTCCGGCGACAAGAAATTGGATCAGCGCCGCGACGCAGAACAGCATCGGCGTATCCAAGCGGATCCGGCCGCCGACCAGGGTCGCGCTCCAGGCGAGCACTTTCACGCCGGTCGGAATCGCGATCAGCATGCTCGAGGCGACAAAGAACAAATCCACCGTATGCCCAAGTCCGACCGTGAACATGTGATGCGCCCACACGAGAAGGCTCAAGAAGGCGATCGCGACCGTCGAGCCGGCGACAAACTCATAACCAAAAATCGGCTTACGGGCGAAAACCGGAATCACTTCCGAGAGGATGCCGAATGCCGGGATTGCGACAATATAGACTTCCGGATGCCCAAACGCCCAGAAGATGTGCTGCCACATGATCGCCGAACCGCCGCCGGGCGGAAGGAAGAAATGCGCATTGAGGAGCCGGTCGATGAGCAGCATAACGAGGGCGGCGTTGAGGACCGGCAGCGCGAGGATGACGAGGAAGGAATTCACAAACATCATCCACGAGAAGAGCGGCAGGCGACGCAGGGTCATGTTCTTTGCCCGCTGCGTGAGCACGGTTGTGATGAGGTTGATCGACGTGCCGACCGAACCGATGCCGAGAACCAGCAACGCCAGCGCCCAGTAGTTTACGCCGGGCTGCGAAGAGTAAGGCATCTCGCTCAGCGGCGCATACGCGAACCAGCCGACGGCCGGTGCGCCGCCTGCGAGAAAGCTGAAGTGCAGTAGAAGTCCACCGAACGGGACGAGCCAGAAGCTGAATGCGTTCAGGCGCGGGAATGCCATGTCGCGCGCGCCGATTTGCAGCGGAACGAAGTAGTTGGCCAGTCCGAAAAGCACCGGCATCGCGACGAGGAAAATCATCGTGGTCCCGTGCATCGTAAACACCATGTTGTAAGTGTCCGGCGACAGTAAGGCATTGTGCGGCACGGCGAGCTGGAGCCGGATAAGCATCGCCTCGATGCCGCCGATGACGAAAAAGAAAAGAGCCGTCACCATATACAGAATGCCGATGCGCTTGTGATCGACCGTGGAAATCCACGCAATCGCCCAATGCTCCCGTTGCACGGGAGTCAGGAGGCCGGCGCGAGCAAGGGCGGAGGTGACTTCGTTCATTTCAACGTCTCGAAATAAGCGACGAGCTGCGAGACCTGCCCATCCGTGAATTTGAAGTCCGGCATTTTCGCCCCCGGCTTGATCTGTTGCGGGTCCGCAAGCCAGCGGCGGAGATTTTCCGGAGTGTTGTCGACGATGCCGGCGCCGAGCTGGCGGCGGCTCGCGAAATGCGTGAGATCGGGACCGACCCGAGCATCCGCCGCGGTGCCGTCGATCGCATGACAGCTCATGCAGCTCGTCTGCTCGAAAAGCGCGAGGCCCTTGATGGCCTCGGCGCCAGCGGGACGGACCGCCGGGCGGAGCTGGGCGACCTGCCAGGCCGCGAACTCCGCCGGCGGCTCCGCGATGACGAGAAAATGCATCCAGGCATGCTCTGTCCCGCAAAACTCCGAGCAGACGCCGAGATAGGTACCGGGCTTGTCTGCCTCTATCCAAACGTGATTCGGGTGCCCGGGAACGGCAGTTATCTTTCGCGCCAATTCCGGCACCCAAAACTCATGCAACACATCGGTCGACTCAAGCCGCACCGACAACGCTCGGCCAACGGGAATGTGAATTTCATTGGCCACCACGACGCCCGATTTCTGGTAACGCGCCTCCCACCACCATTGGTGGCCGATCACGACCAGGTCTGGGGCCGGCGCAGGCGCTGGATCGGACACATTCATCGTTCGCGCCGTGAGAGTGAAAAGTGCGACAACGATCACGCACGGAATCGCCGTCCAGGTGATCTCGACCGCCCGGTTTCCCGCGAGCTGATGCGGATCCGGCTCTCCCTCGCGCCACCGGAAGCGCATCAGCGCGTAAACGATGATTCCAGCCACAATCGCGAAAATAGCCGCGAAGACGACGCTCGCCTCGATGCCCAGATCGAAAATGGCGCGGGCCTGGGGGGAATCGGGATGGAAGACTTGCAGAACGGTGCCAAGGAGCGGAAGCATGCATACCTCGTGATTCATGTGCGCTCTTCTTCAACCCCTACCGCTACTAAGTCAAAGGCCGACTGGTTCCATCGATGGCGACAGAAAAGTCCCTTCCTTCCCAACGATCAGCCTCCGACCACTTGAACGTAAAGACAGCCGTCGCTCCATCCGGCAGCTTCTCGGTTGGCAAATCCGCCCAGTTCATGCCGAGACCGCAATCGCGTGTTGGTGTATCCTTCGTCGTCGCCCATCCGTCAAAACTCCAATGAATCATCGCTGCTGGTCCGGTAATAATGCGCAGCCGCTTGCCCTTCCCGATTCGCTGTGGCTGATGGGCAAACGTCCACATCTCCATTTTGCTGCCTTTCTTGGACTTGGCGTAGCGCTGATAGACCGGCTCGATGCGGTCGAAGCAAACGCCGTCATGGCGGCTGCGCACGAGCGAGGCGTATTCTGCATGCGCCCAGCACAGCGGCATGGCTGAGCCGGTGGGGCCACCAAACTTCAGATGCCGTTTGGGCAGGTCTTTCGCGTCCCAGAGCTGCTCGGGCAGCATTCCGCCAGCGTTGGCGAATTTCTCCATCGCCTCAATGAACGGCATGGGATCGCGTCCGGCGGCCAGTTCATAGTGGCCTCGCTCGCCCGTCAGAATCGGCCAGGAACGGCCGACCCCCGTCCCGTCGAAGGCGTTCCCGTCGTCCTTTTGACCGTAACCATCGTGATTGTAACGGCGCCAGCACGGGCCCTGAGGCAGATCACGCTTAAGCACATGGTCGATGACCGCGAGAGAATCGATGATCAGTGGATCGTCCGCCGCCCGCACCCCCAGTCGGACCAACTGGAGGAAATCACCGCCGACGACGTTGCGGGCGGGATGGCTGCCGCCGCCGTTGGCAATTTCGATCATAGCGTTGTCCGGATCCGCCGTCGCCTCGGCCTGCTGGTGGAGGGCTGGAGTGATGCGCAGATAGTGCCGGGGCTTGCCCTTCACGAGTTCACCCCGATCGGTGACCATCCATGCCTCAAGGCGGGAGGAAAGCCAATCCGAGTAATCGAGCAGGAAATCCGCTGTCATTTTTTCCTTTCGGTCGCGCGCAAAATCCGCTGCGCAGACCAGGCTGGCGATGATCGTCGCCAGCGTCGAAGGCGAGTAGCCGGCATTTTCCTCCCAACGTTCCTGCGCGGTCACGGGTCCATGGAGCACCACATATCCCGCAGCGCGCGAAACCAGCGTCCAAGGGTCGAACTGGCGCAGCGCGCCCGCCTTTCGCAACCGCCACGCGAGCAAAATCGGCACGGCCACTTCATCCATCTGGATGCCTTTCCAAAAGGGCTTGCCGGTGATCGAACTGTTTTGCGGCATGCGCCCATCGGCATCCTGAACGCACGCCAGCCAGATGAGCGCACGCAACGCCGACTCGGTTCGCCCGCAGGCAAGCAGCGCCGTCGCGGTTTGCACCATATCACGCGTCCAGACCAGATGATATCCTCCGCGATCGCTGTCATCCTTCGTCTCGCCCCAAGGAATGCTCAGCGACGCCACGAATGCGCCGGGAAACGTCTTGTCCTCATGCGCCAGCAGGATGCACTGGCTCAGGCGCACCAAGTGCGCCCCGTTTTTGGTATGCCGGCTCAAATCGTCTTTGGAGCGGGTGCGTTGCCATTGGTCGACATACTTCCCGCGCTGATCGGCGAAGGGCGTGGCAAGGGCTTGCAGGAGCTTGGTCGCAGCGCTTTGTGCGCTCCGCCCAAAGGCGACGGCCACGATGAATTCCAAGCCGTGAGATAGATCGATCTCGCCGGTCAACGCGATATTTCCGTCCTGAGCCTGATTAAACTCCCAATCCATCTTGAAATTATCCATCAAGTCCTGCCAGCCGTCGCTGTATCCGGCGTAGCCGACGGAGCGCCGCGTGAAATCGGGCGCGCCCCCGAAGACCAAGTGCACGTCCTTGTGGGCAGCCTGGAAGAGTTTTCGGCCCTCGATGTCGCGCCACTTTGCCGAATTGCCTTTCCCGGTACCGTCCAGGTGCGGAGCGAGCAGCGCATAGAGGTGCAGCTTGCCGCGCAGTTTCGGGTCCAGGATTTCGAGCCGGGTGTGGAGCAGCAGAACCGACGAGTGCGGCTCTCCGATGATCTCCTTGACGATGCGATAGCGGCCCTTGCGGTCCGAATTGGTCAGCCGGTACAGGAGCGCGTTGTGCTCCGGATATTCGATCTTGTGGTCGAGATCGCGCTTTTCCTCGTGGCAAAAGGTCTCGCCGTCGGTGATGAGAAATTCCAGGTCGCGCGTATTCGGCTTATCCACGTGAGGAAAATAGACCTCATTGACGATGCCATGGCTCAAGGTGAACCAGAGACGGGAACTGGTACTATAGGCTGTCCCGACGCCGTCCTTGGCACTGGACGTCCAGTGCGGCTCGATGCCGGGAGCGCCGGGCGCGCTTCCATGGGTTGTGCTCATGATGTTCTTCCGTTGGATTTGTTGTCAGCCGCCGTGGGTGAAACCGGGATAATCCATCATGCCGCCATCCACGAAGATCGTGCGCCCGGTCACGTACGAGGCGGCGTCCGAAACGAGCATCACCACCATGCGGGCGATATCCTCGGGTTTACCCATCCGGTGGAGAGGGATCTTTCCCAACAAGTCTTTCAGCTTCTTGGGATTGCTCCAGACTGAGCGGTTGATCGCCGTCTTGATCGCCCCTGGGCCGACCGCCAGCACGCGCACGCCGTGCGGCGCCGCTTCCTGGGCCAGGGTCTTGGTCAGCATGCTGACGGCCGCCTTGCTGGCCGTATAGGCGCTGTGCCCAGACCAGGCGATCTCCTCGTGCACCGAACTGGTGCAGAGCACAACCCCGCTCTTCTGCGGCACCATGCGCTTCAGGGCTTCGCGGGCGCAATAGAAGGCTCCAAACAGATTGACCTCGATCACTTTTCGCCACGCGGCGATATCGGCGTCCCAACCAAGGGATCGGGCACCATCCATGCCGGCGTTGTTGATAAGAATATCGATCCCGCGCCACTGCGCATCGAGCTGCCGGAACATCTTCGCGACCGCTTTGGGATCGGAAACATCCGCTTGAATCGCGATCGCTTCGCCGCGTTTCCGCATTATGGCCCGGACAAGCTTGTCCGCCGCGTCGGGTTGGGCCAAATAGTTGATCGCCACTCTTGCCCCGGCATCGGCAAGACCAAGGGCAATCGCCGCGCCGATCCCTGAATTGGCGCCAGTGACCAGCGCGCGTTTGCCTTCAAGTCTGATATTCACATCAGTCCTTGTATTCTGAAAAAGACGTCAGTCGTTCTCTTCACGCATTCGGAAGCTTTTCGGGGGCCAGCTTGAGCTGAACGATATTGGGCGGAAATGGAATGGCACATGCCCAACCTATGGCCACCGCAACCTTGCGGCTAAGCGTCGGCAGCTTCGCGAGGTAGATTCCGCGCCATAGGAACCAGGCGACGAAGCCCGATAGCTTGAATCCGTAGATTTCCGCCACCGCGTTCCGGTGCCCGATGGAGGCGAGCATGCCTCGGGGACGAAAATTAAACGGCTTTGTCGCCGCGCCCTGGGAAACGCGTGCAAGATTCTTCGCCAACTGCCGAGCCTGCTCGACTGCGAACTGCGCTGTCGCGGGGCACGGCCGGCCGTTGTACGCGTTCGGAACAAGCGAACAGTCCCCGAGCGTCCAGAGGTTGGCGACGCCTTTTACCCTCATGTCCGGGTCGGTCTTCAATCTGCCCTTTTCCAGGGGGAGCCCTAGCCCTTTGATCAGTGGATGCGTCACGGTGCCCACCGTGCAGACAATCATTGCCGTTTCGATCCGCTCTCCGGACGTCAGTTGCACCGCGACGGATGTCGCCTTTTCGGCCTCCGTCTTCAGCCGCACGTCGATTTTGTTTTGGCGGAGCTTCCGTAGCGTGAAACTGGATAATGAATGATGGTTCAATTCCGGCAGAAGATGGTCCCCCTTGTGAAGCAGAACGACGCGATGCGGCGTGCCCATTAACTCCGGATAGAATCGGCGAATCGTCCGCATCAGATCCGAAATATGCCCGGCGACCTCCACGCCGCTGAATCCTCCGCCGATGACGACCACGGTCAGCAGCCGCTGGCGCACGCCGGCGTCGGGCTCGGATGCGGCGAGCTCGAAATTGCCGATCACATCGTCGCCCATGTCGATCGCATCAATGACCGTTTTCAATGCATAGCCCCGCGAGGCCAAGCCCGGCATCTCCTTCAAATCTGCCGCCGCACCGCATGCCAGCACCAAGTGGGTGTAATGCATGGAACCCGCGGTCCCGTCCTTGCGGACATAATGCGCTTCGTCCTTTTCGCGGTCGATTCGGCTGACGCGTGCTTCCAGCCACTTAGTGCGCCGGGTCAACGTGCGGCCGGCCACGACGACATCGAAAGGAGAAATGGTCCGCCCGACCACCTCCGGAAGCATGGGAGTAAAGACCAGATGATTCTCGGTGCTGAGAACGATTATTTCCATTTCCGCCGGCAGCGCGCTTTCGAGGCGTTGCGCAAGCGTCACTCCGGCGAAACCACCCCCGACAATCACGAATCTTTTAATATCCTCCGCCATATGATCTTTCAGCTATTTAGCTCGCTTTCACTTTCCCCTGCTGGTTCCACACCATGAATCCGCCGAGAATGCCGTTTTGGTTGGAGATGAGCTTGAGGTGGGCGTTCGGCTTTATGGTGATGTTCCTCACGTTCCCCCCGCCAATATAAAGCTTATCGAAATGAAAGAGATCGTGCAAAACCCGGATCATTCGCCGCACGCGGTGATTCCACTTCTTTTTGCCGATTTTCTTCAGCGCCTTCTTGCCAAGATATCCATTGTAGTCCGCATTCTTGTGCGCCGGATGGTGCGCCAATTCGAGATGTGGCATGAGTTCACCGTCACGAAACAGCGCCGTGCCCACGCCGGTGCCAAGGGTGATTACCAGTTCGAGCCCGTTACCTTTGATCACCGCGAGGCCCTGCATGTCAGCATCATTGAGCAGCCGAACCGGCTTGCCTAATTCCGCTTTGAGCGCTTGGACCAAATCGAATCCCGGCCACCCGCCGCTGCCGAACTCCGGCGCGGTAATGACCTTGTCACCGCGGACATAACCGGGAAACCCGACTGAGACCCGGTCAAATGCGGGCAGCCGCTTCGCCAGGTCAACAAGCGCGTTCACGAGAACTTTTGGCGGGCAGGGATGCGGTGTATCGATCGACTGGCGATGCACCATCATCTTCCCCCGAGCATTGAGGACTGACGCTTTGAGTCCCGTGCCTCCCACGTCGATGCCAAGGGTTCGCGGGGATTGCGCCGGAGGGTGACCGTTCGAATCGGACCGCGGATCAGGAGTCGCCTTGTGTCGGTTGTTCCTTGCCGGCGGCGTAAGGGATGAAGGATGGATGTTTTTCATTGAGGCAAACGGCGTCTAGAGCCGGATTTATCTTTTTCTTGATCCGCTAACGCGGTGGGCAAAGGCCAGCTATGGCCGTCGTGCGTCAGCAGCAGATCCGCCGCCGCCGGCCCCCAAGTGCCAGCAGCGTAATTGGGAAAATTGCGGGGATTCGATTCCGCCCATGCCTTGAGCACCGGCATGAGAACCTGCCACGCGGCCTCGACCTGATCGGCGCGCATGAACAACGTGGGATCCTGGGTCATCACATCCCAGAGCAATGTCTCATAGGCGTCCGGTGATGGAGTGGAAAAACTCCCATTGTAATTGAAGCGCATCTCCACCGGTCGCAGGAGCATCTTTGGCCCGGGATATTTAGCGGGAAACCCGAACACGATGCCTTCCTCGGGCTGAATCGACAGGACCAGGCTGGATGGATGCCAATCGCGGCTGGCCTCGGGCGGAAAGGAGCGATGCGGCACCGTGCGGAAGTGGACAGCGATCTGTGAAACCTGACCGGGCAGGCGCTTTCCGGAGCGGAGATAGAAAGGGACATCCTGCCAGCGCCAGGTGTCGACGAACAGCTTTAAGGCTGCAAAGGTATCCGTCTTTGAGTGCCGCGACACGTCATCTTCACGACGGTAACCGCGTACCTTTTTCCCATCGACGAGGCCGGGGCCATATTGTCCGCGCACGGCGCATGTTCGCACGGCTCCAGGCGTCATCGGCCGTATGGCGCGAAGCACGTCCATCTTCCGGTTGCGAATATCGTCGGCATCGAACGAATTCATCGGCTCCATGGCCACGAGACAAAGGAGCTGCATCAGGTGATTCTGCACCATATCGCGCAGGGCCCCCGATTGGTCGTAATATCCGCCGCGTTCCTCGACTCCCACCGTTTCGGCGACGGTGATGGTCACATAGTCCACGTAGCGCCGGTTCCAGATCGGTTCGATGAGCGGATTGGCAAAGCGGAATGCCAGAATGTTCTGCACCGTCTCCTTACCCAGGTAGTGATCGATGCGGAATATCTGCGACTCGTGAAAGCTATTTGTGAGCGAGCGGTTCAGCTTCCGCGCGGAATCCAGGTCATGTCCGATCGGCTTTTCCACCACCAGGCGTGCGCGCGACCGATCTCGATTCAGGCCCGCATCGGCCAGCATCTTGGGGATTACCCCGAACAGGTCCGGTGGCGTGGCCATGTGAAAAATGCGGCAGGCCTTTATCTTCCAATCCTTCTCGAACTTCGCACATTTCGCCTTGAGATGAGAGTAGGCAGCCGGGTCGCTGTAATCTCCCCGTTCGTAGGTGATGTGGGCGGCGAAGGTGTTCCAGTCGCCGCTTTTCACCTTCCCTTTTACTGAGAACCTCTGCACGCCCTGAAGGAAATGCTGGCGCAGCTTCACATCGCTGAAAGCGCTTCGACCAAACGCCATAATCGCAAACTGCCTGGGCATCCGCCCGTCCCGGTGCAGGTCGAATAGCGACGGAACCAGCTTGCGCCAGGTCAGATCTCCCGTGCCTCCGAAGATAACAAAAATGGTCGGAATGACATCCATAGGGCTCTCACTATTTCGTCCATTGCGTATGAAAGATCCCTTTCGCATCGATTCGTTCATAGTCGTGCGAGCCAAAATAATCGCGTTGGGCCTGGATCAAATTGGCCGGCAACCAAGCACTGCGGTAACCGTCAAGATATGCGAGCGAAACCATCAGGCCGGGCGCGGGAATGCCCAAGTCGCTCGCGACCCCGACCGCCTTGCGCAGGTTTTCCTGAAGCCCCACCACCCTCTTGGAAAGGTTCGGATCGAGAAGCAGATTCGTCAGGTCCGGTTTGGCGCGGAACGCAGCGCGGATATCCTCAAGCAACGCGGCGCGAATAATGCAACCGCCCCGCCAGATGCGGGCGATTGCCTCGAGATCCAGATGATACTCGTGCTTGGCCGAAGCCACGGCCAGCAGCGCCATTCCCTGCGCATAGGTGATGATCACTCCCGCATAGAGGCCGTTTCGCAGTTGCTCGATGAACGCGTGGCTGTCGCCTTTGAAATGGTGGATCGGGCGCGGCAGGGCGCGGCTACCTTCCGCGCGCTCCTTCTCCAAGGCAGACAGATTTCGCATCGCGACCGCGACGTCGATCGTCGGAAGCGGGACTTGCTCATCCATCGCGTCCTGCGAAGTCCACATGCCCGTGCCGGTTTGCTTTGCCGCATCGAGGATCACATCAATGAGCCGCTTGCCCGTCTTCTTGTCCATTTGGCCGAAAATGCGGTGGGTGATCTCCATCAGGTAAGAATTGAGCTCCCCGCGATGCCAAAGGTCATAGACGTTGCGCAACTTATCGTCCGTCAGCCCCAGACCCCGCTTCATCAGATCGTAGGTTTCGGCAATGAGCTGCATTACGCCATACTCGATGCCGTTGTGAACCATCTTGACGTAATGGCCCGCCGAACCAGGCCCGAGATAGGTGACACAGGGCTCGCCATTCACATTGGCCGCGATGGCCTCAAATATCGGCCTGACCCGTTCGTAGGCGTCAGGCGGCCCTCCGGGCATGATGCTCGGGCCATGACGCGCACCGTATTCGCCGCCCGAGATGCCGACGCCAAGAAACTGGATCCCGCGCTTGGCCAGCATCTCCGTTCGCACCTCCATATCGCTAAAGTGGGAGTTGCCGCCATCGATAATCAGGTCGCCCCGTTGCAGGCAGGGCAGCAGCTCGCGAATGACGGAGTCGACCGGAGGACCGGCCGGCACGAGCATCATCACCGCGCGCGGCACCCGGAGCAGCCCAACAAACTCCTTTAAGCTCGCGGCGCCGCGGATGTCTCGGTGTTCCGCCTCTTCGCGCAACGCTTTTACTTTGGTGGCGTCTTTGTCAAAACCAACAACGGAATGTCCGTGGTCCGCCATGTTGAGCAGCAGGTTGCGGCCCATGACCCCCAGGCCGACCATGCCGATATCGTAGCTTTTTGTTTTCATAATGTGCTCCATTTCCGGTCGCAGGTTGGCCATTAAGGCTCCTTTCGCTTCCGATTTATCAACTCCATGGCGCGTTTGCAGACGTTCTTAACGGTGAATCCGTACTCGCGCATCACGACCTCCCCGGGAGCCGACGCCCCGAAGCGGTCCACTCCGATCACGTCGCCCTTATCGCTGACATACTTGTGCCAGCCCTGGGTCGAGCCGGCTTCAACGGCGAGGCGGGCGCCGACCGATGGCGGAAAAACAGACTCTCGGTATCTTCGCGGCTGGGCGTCGAACAACTCCCAACTCGGCATGGAAACGATCCGTACCTTGACTTTTCCGTCGGCCAGCTTTTTGCCGGCCGCGACGATCAAACTGACTTCCGAACCAGTGCCGATCAGGATGACGTCCGGTTTTCCACGAGGAGCGTCCGACAAAACATAGGCGCCACAGCGCAAGCCCTCGGCTCCGGCAAATCGGGTGCGATCAAGAGTGGGCAAATCTTGCCGCGTCAGAATCAGCGCGAACGGGCGATTTCGAGTTTCAATGGCGACGCGCCACGCCATGGCCGTCTCGTTCGCATCACACGGGCGTATGACGATCAATTGCGGAATCGCCCGGAGCGAGGCGATCTGCTCGACCGGCTGATGGGTCGGGCCGTCTTCGCCCAAAGCGATGCTGTCGTGGGTGAAAACGAATATCACCCTTTGCTCCATCAGCGCAGCCAGTCGGATCGCCGGCCGCATGTAATCTGAGAAAATGAGGAATGTCGCAGTGAACGGAATGATACCACCGTGCACAGCCAGACCATTCGCGATGGATCCCATCGCATGTTCGCGAACGCCAAAGTGCAGGTTGCGGCCGGCATGGCTCCAGCCTCCGCCCGCCGACCCTTGCAGGTTGCCAGCCTCGTCGCTCGGATTCTCAAAATCACCCATGGCCTTAAGCGCTGTGTGCGTAGAGGGGTCCAAATCGGCTGAGCCGCCGATCAACGTAGGGAGTCTCTTATCGATCGTATTTAGCACCTTTCCTGATGCGACGCGTGTCGCCATGCCTTTTGCATCGGCCGGAAACGTGGGAATGCCAGCATCCCAGCTCTTGGGCAATTGACCGACCATTTCTCGCTGGAATTCCCCGGCGAGCCCGGGGAACGCTTTGCGGTATTTCGAAAATTTCGCGTTCCATTCGGCCTCGGCCTTTTTGCCGTCTTTGACGACCCGGCGAAAATGCGCGAGAGCTTTGTCTCGAATGATGAAGGTCGGGTCGAGTGGCCAGCCCAACGCCTGCTTCGTCAGCTCCACCTCCTTCTCCCCTAGCGGCGAGCCATGCGCCTTAAACGTGTCCTCCTTGTTCGGTGCACCGTACCCGATATGCGTGCGCACGAGAATTAAAGAAGGGCGCTCCTTCTCGGCTTGCGCGGCCCGCAGCGCACGATCAATCGCAGCAAGATCATTCCCATTCTCAACCGTCTGCGTGTGCCAGCCGTAAGCCTCAAAGCGCAGCGCGCGGTTTTCAGTGAATGTGATGTTCGTTCCCGCCGAAAGCGTGATCTGGTTGTCGTCGTAGAGGCAGATCAGCTTGCCGAGCTTCAAATGACCCGCGAGCGAGGCGGCCTCAGACGCCACGCCTTCCATAAGATCGCCGTCGCCGACCAGCGTGTAGGTGTAATGATTGACGATGGGGTGGCCCGGACGGTTGTAGCGGGCGGCGAGGTAGTCCTCGGCGATCGCCATGCCGACGCTGTTGGCGAATCCCTGGCCGAGGGGACCGGTCGTAGTCTCAACTCCTGGCGTCATTCCGCGCTCTGGGTGTCCGGGAGTCTTGCTGCCCCACTGCCGAAATGATTTAAGTTGTTCGAGCGACAGGTCATAGCCGGTGAGGTGAAGGAGACTGTAGAGTAGAATCGAACCATGCCCGGCGGAGAGGACGAAACGATCCCGATTCTCCCAGGCCGGATTGGCCGGACTATGCTTCAGGAACCGCGTCCACAGCACATAGGCCATCGGAGCAGCCCCCATTGGCAGCCCCGGATGGCCGCTGTTGGCTTTCTCCACCGCATCCACCGACAGGAACCGAATCGTATTGATGCACAGGTTATCCATTTCGGCCGATGCGCAGATCGCGGGAGATTCCGATTTCATTGATCTTCCTCCTTGGGCGCGAACGAGCGCATCATCAAATCGCCGCCTATCGAGACATTCAACCGTCGCATCTTTCGGCTGGGTTGGAGAGCGGATGCCCGGCGACGTCGAATCGACTTCATGCGTTTACCTTGGAGAGTTGGGATGCCGCGGCTTTGTCCAGCATCCAATGTTCGGTCCCGCTGCTCGGCTTGACGCTTTGGACCGGATACTTCGGCGCGGTGGCAGTTCGCTCCAAAACGTCCGCCACTATCGGCGCCTTCGCACTTCCTGCCACTAGCAGAACCACTTCCTGAGCGTTATTCAGTACCGGAATTGTCAGGGTGATTCGGTCGGTCTTCAACTTAGCCACCCAATTGGCCACCACCCAGCGATGAGTCTCTTGCAGTGCCACACTCTCAGGAAACAGGGAGGCCGTGTGCCCTTCGGGCCCCAGACCGAGAAAGATCAGATCGAATCTCGGGAAGCCTCCTTCGACGAGTCCATGAGTCCCGAAGAAATCTTTCATCTCCGCTTCATAGCGCGAGGCTGCTTCTGTCGCATCGGCAAGTTCGCCAAGTATGCGATGAATATGAGTCCAACCGGGTGGGAGGCGCTGAAGCATGGCTTCGTTGACCATGCGAAAGTTGCTGTCGGGACTGTCCGGCGGCACATGCCGTTCGTCCCCGAAAAAGAAACGGATTTTCGACCAGGGGATGGCTGCGCGAAGGCTCTTGTCCGTAGCCATCGAAGTGTAGAGGCCTTTGGGCGTCGAGCCACCGGACAGCGCAACGGTGAATACACCGCGCTTGGCCACGGCGTTTTGAGCAAGCCGGACGAAAAGATGCCCAGCCTCCGAGGTCAGCGCCGCGACATCCGCAAAGATTTCGACCGGTGTTGTTTCCTTCATCGCGTGGCGTCGGTCCTTCGTTGTCTGGATATGTCCCGAATCTGGCCGCATCTAGGCCTCCACAGAGGATCCGATTTTAATCGTCACTTGCCATTGATGTACCTTCCCCTTGTCGATGTCCCCGCGCGTTTCGCCCACCTGGAACCAGCGCAAGTTCTTCACGGTCTTGTGCGCGCGTCGAATGGCCCTGGAGATGGCGTCCTCGATAGAGGTGTTGGAGGTGCCCGTCAGTTCGATGAGTTTATAGACGTTGCTCTTCATGTTCGGCCCTTAGTGTGGTGACAGCGAGAAAATGGGCTGGTGCCCTTTGACCTACTGAAGTGAATCTCGGCGGATTGTTAATGGATTGTATGGGAACATACGTGAATCGAGGCCCCTAATGCGGGCCGAGTTCTCGAAATAGCGGGTGCCGGAATCGTTGACCGCTGCGTCGCTCCAGGCGCAGACGTAACAAGCGGATTACCGACCCCGCAGGATCAGCCGGGCTTCTGCGCGATGCTCGCGCTCAGATTTGCCAACGTGGCATTCAGCAGCCATTCCGGAGCCTCAATTGTTCCCACTGGTACCTCCTTGGGAATCACTTCCGCCGACAATAGAGCATTCATAATGGCAGTCCTCAGTTGTGCGGTTTGGCTAAGGCCTTATGGATTAATGGCGCAACCCAACGACTGAACTCCGCTAATATAGGCGATGAGAGAGCCGTCCTCCAATGGGGTGAAACCCTACCATGGGACATCGAAACCGCCGTTCTTCGAATGCGAATCGGCGAGAGAATTGTTTTTCCTGTCGGGATTTCCGAGATAATTTCAAACGACCGCATGGCAACCGGGCATTCTCGCTGGAATTCAACTTCAATACCCCATCCCGCATTCAATGCTTCAAAATCGCTTTCGGCCCGCGGACAATCTTATGCGGGAATTACCTGCCGGTCATTTGGAAGTTTCCTTAACTAGACAGTCGTGGTCGACATGCAAAGAAAGACATGGGAACGCCAATGACTCCCACCGTAGGCAGCCAACTGACAGAAATGATCGCCCGTTGCCAATGCGGGATATTCCCGGCTGGCAAGAAACCATCAATTCGCGCGCGCCCAATGCTATGAGTATAGCCATTATCCGCGAGAGAACGCGCTCGACCGCGTTGCCATTGTCAAGCCATGAGCCAGGTCTAATGTCTGCCATCTCACAATTGCGGCCAAACCGTGGCTGGGAGGCCCGCGCTATATTTCTGTGAAACATTCTGACCGGTCAACAGCAGTAGTCGTCTCCGCCAGTCGCAACGGGCTTAAGTTGTGGGCTGCCGTAGCGCTGACCGGCGCCGGAACCGGCATCAGCGCGGGAGCGCTTTACCTGCTGCTGCAATGGGTGCAACGCGTCGCGTGGCCGGGCGCAGGATCATCATGGTATGACGCTGCTGCAAGTGCGTCATTCGCGCGACATCTCCTCATTCTGCTCGGTGCAGGTTTTCTCACCGGCTTGGGGCAGTTGCTTCTATCTGGTCTGTCGAGCGGCAACGGGATTGATATCAACGCCGCCATTTGGTTCTCCGCCGGGCGATTGCCACCGCTTCGCACTTTGGGGAGCGCGATACTTTCTATTTTTCTCGTGGGCATGGGCGTGTCGCTCGGTCGTGAAGGCGCCCCTAAACAGGCCGGAGCCGTATTCGGGAATCTGTTTTCTACCGGCGCAGGGTTATCGGATGAACAGCGACGGTTATTGGTGGCATGTGGTGCCGGCGCTGGGATGTCTGCGGCGTATGGCGTGCCATTGGGAGGAGCGCTTTTTTCGCTAGAAGTGCTTCGCGGTGTACTGTCGTTGAGGCTCGTTCTACCGGCGCTATTGGCGAGTACGATCGCCGCGCTCGTGGCCTGGATCGTAGTGCCCAATGGCCCCATCTACGTTTTCCCGGCCTATGAAACTTCGGCGTCGGTGATGGTATGGACACTTCTGCTCGGCCCAATCACCGGCCTAGTATCAGTGGGCTACGTGCGAGCGGTCGCATGGGCAGATCGTCACAAACCTCAAGGGTGGGAACGCGTAGTTGCGCCTCTGATCGTCATGGGCGTCATCGGTGCGGTATCGTTTTGGTTTCCGCAGATTTTGGGCAATGGGCAGGAGGTCTCTGAATCGGCTTTCAAGGGAGGGGTTGGTCCTCGGCTTTTGCTGTGCATACTTGTACTCAAGCCGCTCGCCACGGTAATGAGCATTCGCAGTGGCGCGCCAGGCGGACTTTTCACACCGTCGCTCACCCTGGGCGCAATGTTCGGCGGGATTTTGGGCTATGGTTGGTCTTTGCTTTGGCCGGGTGCTCCGCTCGGTTTATATTCCGTTTTGGGAGCGGCCGCAATGCTTGCTGCCACGACTCAAGGCCCCATTTCCACAGTCGTTTTGATGTTTGAGTTAACCGGACATAATAGATCATTTGTAGCGCCAATGCTGATCGGTGTAACGACGGCCACTTTATTCGCCCGATTGATTGAACCACGATCCATTTACGACGCAAAGCTCAACGACAAGCAGCTCGCCGCCCGCATCGCTGCGCGTGCTCCGTCGTCAGATTAACGCGAGATTAGCAGTCGCGCGACCCTCCGGCGATTCGAGTGCGCCCATTCTTCCAATGTGGAAACAGGTCGCGCGAGAGCGGTAAATTCGAGACCGAAGTCTTCTTATTGGCCGATGGGCACCAAGATTCGGCGGTAAGCGCTGGAGTGATCCCAGTGAACTCGAAGGCGAGCACCTCAATGTTGAACGGATTCTCGCCTTACGGGCTGACTATCTTCTCGAGCGCCACAGCGTGATCGAGATGCATGCTTAGGGTACCCACGTATTTTTTCGCAAATGCCACAACGTCGGGGTCCTTGCCGGTTGCGACTTCATCCTTGAAGAGATCAACGGCGCCATTGTGGGCACTTACCATAATCTTGGCGTACGCTTTGTCGAAATCGCTACCGGATTTGGACGAAAGACTCGATATGTCATCCGTTTTGCCCTCGGCGACAGGCTTGCTTATGTCGATACCCTTGGTTTTTGCGAGCGCCCCTAGGTCGGAGTTTGCCTGGGTGTGGTCCTCGATCATCATTTGCGCGAAGGATTTGACGTCGGGGCTCAGGGCACGGCTGTCCGCCAGCTGCGAAAGCGCTACTTCATTCGTGCTGGCCCGGGCGACCTTCTTGATGAAAATTTTGTCGCCGTGGGACAATGCCGCCGGTTCCGCGGGTATAGCTGGGTTGGAAGATGGCGCGGTAGTCGGCGCTTCCTGCGCTTCGATAGCGCTGATGGTCGCTGTTACGATCAGGAGCAACGCGAGCGGACGGAATAGTGCTCTCGTCTTCGGATAACGGATGAGTTCTGCGATATAGTTTGTCATGGGAAAAAGTACTATAGTCGGTCATTGTTCAATCGTGGCCGTGGGTGGCCACAGGCATGCGAATTGCTGAGTGAAGTCGCGGTACGCAGGCCATCGTAAGACTCGTCTTGGCCGTCGGGTCTTTCACGGAGCCGAGCATTGCCGGCTTCGATTCATCTTGACCGAAGTCGACGATCGTTTCCACGGCCACGATCCTATCTCCCGCGACTCTTCGTAGGTATGGGGTCTAACCCGCCCATGGGCGTCGGTTGCTCGGTTGCCATGCGGGGCATATCGCATGAGGCTGCCGCGGACTGTTGGCTAGGTGCTGTCGGTAATAGAGATACCTTGAGCGCGCGGTGCGACAATAGGACAGAGTCAATCTCAATTCGGGTATCACCCCATAGTTTGCGTAGGGCCATCCCTGTAGAGTCATCCCGCCGCGAACCTACGTTCGCGGAATCCTGAACCGCCCGCTAAAACCTTCGATTCACTCATCTATCATGGCCTCAATACCAACCCTTCATGCCCTCCTTATTGACGAACTCGAAGATCTCCTCTTTGCAGAAAAGCAATTGGTAAAGGCGTTGCCTAAGATGGCCAAAGCCGCATCCAACGCGGATCTGAAGGCGGGCTTTACGGGTCATCTCGCCCAGACCCGCATTCACGTCGAGCGCCTCGCCGAGGCTCTAAAAATGCTTGGTTCTTCCGTGAGCGGCAAAACTTGCCAGGCGATGCTCGGCTTAGTGGCGGAAGGGGAAGAAGCCATAAACACGGATGGTCCGACTGCGGTGCGGGACGCCAACTTGATTGGGGCAGCGGTCCGCGTGGAGCACTATGAAATCGCTGCCTATGGCACGGCAAGAGCCTTTGCGAAGGCGTTGGGTGAAGAGAAGGTTGCTGATCTTCTCCAGGAAACCCTCGATGAGGAGGGTGAAACCAACAAGAAGCTGGTCAAAATTGCGGGCAGCGTAAATGCCGATGCCTTGGCGATCGACGAACACGCTTCCGCCACCTCGAGATAAGTTTGCTGAGATCTAGTGAAGCTGCGATGGCAGCGTTGCTTCGGCCGTCGCACCTTTGCCCGTTGCAAGCTGCCATTTTTGTTGCGACTCCAATAGCTGGGGCCCGGAAGTACCGGGCCGTGCGGCAGCGGCGTTGATCGGGTAATTGGGCGTCGGATGCTATCGGGCACCGTGGTCGAAACGACCCAGCAGCTTCCGGAGTGAGAAAAGTCGCGGCCCCATCCCACTCTCTCGGCCGATGCGATTCACGGTAGGACAATACCCCATGGCGAAGTCGTTGTCAGCGGAGTACCATCAGGGGCAGCACACGTTAGATCACGGTAAGTGAAGCGGACTTACCCGACTACGCCGCCCGTCGGACGCCAACAGCGAACAAAAGGCGGCATGCAAAAGAAGAAAGCTCTATATCATGTTAATCAAAGCCAAAACGCTCAAGGGCTATTCGTTACACAGCCTCGATGGTGAAATCGGAAAAATCGAAGAATTCTACTTCGACGACCGGCACTGGACAATTCGCTATCTGGTCGCCAACACCGGAAACTGGCTCACGGGCAGGCAGGTGCTCATTTCCCCTTATGCGCTGGGAGCAGTGGAAGAGAAGGAGCACAGGATCGACGTTGCTTTGACCAAGAAGAAAATCGAGGACAGTCCTGCCCTGACCAGCGACAAACCCGTGTCCCGTCAATTCGAGGACAACTATTACGGATATTATGGATGGCCGGCGTATTGGGGCGGCCCGTACGGTTGGGGTGGGTATCCCTACATTGAACGGGACCATGAAAAATGGATAAGACCCACCCATGATGACAAATCTTGGGACCCTCATCTGCGCAGCACTCACGATGTGAGTGGTCGTAACATCCAAGCCACAGACGGCGAGATCGGCCACGTCGAAGATTTCATCATCGATGATGAGACCTGGGCAATTCGTTACTTCATCATCAATACCCGGAACTGGTGGCCCGGGAAAAAGATCCTGATATCGCCGCAATGGATCGAGCGCGTTAGTTGGAGCGAGTCGAAGGTCTTCGTCAATCTTACCCGCAAGAACATCAAGCAATCACCGGAATATACCGAAGAGTCGCTGCCGACTCGGGACTTCGAGACCAGACTGCATCAACATTACGATCGCGAAGCATATTGGATCGAAGAGCTAGCGGTCGGTCGGACACGCCCGATGCACAAATGATAGCCTTTCCCCGGGATGGGACACTCCAAAAGATGCCTCGTAACGCGCATCAAGCCCGGTCGGTGGCCATCCCGCTATCTGGCCAAACGTTTTGCTGCCTAGAACCTCGGCTCGGCATATTCTGATATGAAGTTGCGAACTATCGGTCTCAGGGTTTCTGGGGTGATATTTGGGCTCGTCAGCCTAGGGCTCATCGCTCGGTTGTGGGCCCGGTCCGAAATCTTCATCGGCGGCTATAATCTCGGTCGAATCCCGAGTTTGTTTGTAATTATTGTTACCGGTGGGCTCAGCATCTGGCTGGCAAGGCTGGCCGGCCCATGGTGCACCGAAACCAAAGAGCCGCCGACGCCGAAAAGTTAAATCGGCTGCAAGCAACTTTCGGGTATGGGATTCGACGAAAACGACGGTCGACCTTTGGTCCACCTGCGCAAGTGGGGGACCAAAGTGAATTTTGCAATGGTGCTTGGGGTCATAATGTTTCTAGGCCTCGGGGTCATTGCGATATGCTGGATGCATTCGCACAGAAACCAGTTGCCAATGAAATCCAGCAGAAGATGGAGGACAAACATAGAACAAAACCTCGCGGAAGCCGACGCGAACAACCACGCAGCGGCGAATTTCCACGACTGACTCAAAGCTCGATCGCGGGCCATGATTCGGTCCGCTCAAACTCCATTACTTTCATCAGCAGCATGTTCACGTTTAATTGGGCACCTATGCCACCGTCTGACTCGCACTCCGCGGCCAAGGTGAGGCAAGCCGATAGCATCATCACATTTGATCCAGAGCCCATGCAGGACGGCGCTAGGCTCCATTTAATTGCATAGAATCAGACTAAAACGAAATATATGAATAAGAATAATTCGGTCGTAGCAATCTATCCGTCGCACACGGCAGCCGAAGCGGCAGTCAGGGAACTACAGCGATCCGGCTTCGACATGAAGAAATTGTCGATTGTTGGCAGGGACTATCACACCGACGAGCATGTGGTCGGTTATTATAATAACGGTGACCGCATGAAACGTTGGGGGAAAATAGGAGCATTTTGGGGTTGGATTTGGGGATGCTTGTTCGGCTCCGCGTTTTTCTTGATTCCAGGCATAGGACCGGTGCTAATTGCAGGACCATTCGTCGGTTGGCTTGTCGCGGCGTTGGAAAGTGCGGCCGTAGTTGGTGGGCTCAGCGCACTTGGGGCAGGATTGTATGGTTTGGGTATCCCGAAGGATAGCATACTGAAGTACGAAACGGCACTAAAGACCGATAAGTTTCTTCTGCTCGCCGTCGGCTCCGCGGTTGAAATAGCCCACGCCAAAGATATCCTCGGTGGCACCGTACCGGAGACGTTGGATCACCACGAGAGGACGCAGCAGCGAGTGGCTGCGCCAGTGTAATATAATCGCATGATACCCGGGCAGTAGCTCGATCGCGATTCAATAACCACAACCAACAATCAGGTGCACCTCGCGACGAATAGGGGCGTCCTGTGATTTGTTCGAACGCAACTGCGATGCCGAAATCAAATCGCCTCGGTATCGCCGCAGACCACGGTGGTTTTGAGTTGAAGGAATATCTGCTCGGAATGCTGCATGCGGCAGGTCACCGCGTGAAGGATTTTGGCGACCGGATGCGTCGCCCGAAGGATGACTATCCGGATTTTATCGTTCCGCTGGCGCATGCCGTCGCGCGCGGCCAGGTCCATCGCGGCATAGCTATCTGCGGCAGCGGAGTGGGAGCTTCGATCGCTGCCAACAAGGTAGCCGGCGTCCGCGCCTGCCTGATCCACGAGGCGTTTTCCGCGCACCAGGGTGTCGAGGACGATAACCTCAATCTGATCTGCCTCGGCGGACTCGTCGTCGGTAACGCGACCGCCTGGGAATTAGTGCAAATCTTTCTCGCAGCACGCTTCAGCGGCGCGGAGCGCCATCTCCGCCGTTTGGCAAAAGTGGCGGAACTCGAACGCAGTGCATTGGAGGAAGTCCCATGAAAATAAGCCCCCTGGCCGGAAAGCCGGCGCCCGTCGGGATACTCGTTGATGTGCCTCGGCTTCTCACCGCCTATTACGCTGAGGTGCCCGACCCTGCGGTGCCGGCAGAGCGAGTGGCATTCGGCACTTCCGGGCATCGGGGTTCGTCATTCAATCGGGCGTTTAACGAATGCCATATCCTCGCGATTACCCAAGCGATCTGTTTCTATCGAAAACTGCAGGCTACGGAAGGACCGCTGTTCATGGGATTCGACACCCACGCCTTATCGATCCCGGCCTTTGCCACCGCGCTCGAGGTGCTGGCGGCAAATGGAGTCGAGGTAATGATCGCAGACGGAGAGGAATACACTCCGACCCCGGTTATTTCACATGCGATCTTGACGTACAATTGTGGAAGGAAGACCGGACTTTCTGATGGAATTGTCGTTACCCCCTCGCACAATCCGCCCCACGACGGTGGCTTTAAGTACAACCCTTCCACCGGCGGTCCGGCGGACACGGCTGCGACCGGTTGGATTGAAAGTAAGGCAAATGAGATTCTGGAGTCCCGCCTGGCCGGCGTGAAGCGTGTTCCGCTCGACAAGGCACGCAAAGCTTCGACGACTCACCGGTGCGACCTCCTTGGCGCTTACGTTGCCGATCTCGGCAACGTAGTTGAAATGGATACCATTCGCGGAGCCAAGCTCAGTCTGGGCGTCGATCCCCTTGGGGGTGCCGGGGTGCATTACTGGGGACGCATCGCCGAGCGCTACAATTTGAATCTTAGCGTGGTAAACGATGCGGTCGATCCCACCTTCCGATTTATGACGGTGGATTGGGATGGTCAGATCCGAATGGACCCATCCTCGACCTATGCGATGCAGCGATTGATCCAGATGAAGGACCGTTTCGATCTCTCATTTGCATGCGATACTGACCACGACCGGCACGGCATTGTCACAAGAGGGAAGGGTCTGTTGCAGCCGAACCATTACCTGTGCGCAATGGTTTCCTATCTTTTCCAGAATCGGCCGAAGTGGTCCAAGGGGGCAGCCGTCGGCAAGACGCTGGTAAGCACCCAGTTGATCGATCGCATAGCCGCCAAACTGGGCCGGAAGCTTTTCGAGGTTCCGGTTGGCTTCAAATGGTTCGTGGGAGGATTGCTTGACAGCTCCCTTGGCTTTGGCGGAGAGGAAAGCGCCGGCGCGGCGTGCTCCCGTCTGGACGGCAGTGTTTGGACGACGGACAAGGACGGATTCGTTCCCTGTTTGCTTGCCGCCGAGATGACGGCGCGAACGGGCCGTGATCCCGGCGAACTTTACCGCGCGCTTACCCAGGAATTCGGTGATCCCGTCTATAACCGGGTAGAGGCTCCCGCAACTCGGGCCGAGAAAGCTGTGCTGGAAAGACTATCGCCGGACCAAGTCAAGACCGCCGAGCTAGCCGGCGAAAAAATAAAGGCCGTCCTCACTCGTGCCCCGGGCAATGGGGCCCCCATTGACGGGTTGAAGGTCGTTGCGGAGAGCGGCTGGTTTGCTACGCGTCCATCCGGCACTGAGGATATCTATAAAATCTACGCCGAGAGCTTTCGTGACGATGCCCACTTGCGCAAGATCCTGGAAGAGGCCCAGACAATTGTCGGCACGGCGTTGACGGCCAAAACCGCGCCGAAAGCCGGTTTAGCGCCACCACCCCCGCATCGGAGGAAGTCCAGCGAAGCAGTTGTCGCGTGATGAAATACGCGCTCCCGAAGAGCCAACTTATGTGGCCGAAATCAAAGTTATGAGCGCAGCCCCGTCTCCGCCCGTTCCGCCGCCAGGCCTGGAAGCGCTGACTGAACTGGCCATGGACCTGCGCTGGACGTGGAATCACAGCGGCGACGAGTTGTGGCGGCGACTCGATCCCGCGCTCTGGGCGCTCACCTGTCATCCCAGCACGGTGCTACAGACCGTTTCGCGCGAAAAACTTTCGCAGGCATTGGCCGATCCGGACTTTTGCCGATTGCGCGACCATCTTCTCCAGGCCAAACGGCAGGCGGCGACGATGCCTCGCTGGTTTCAGCAGAAATATCCCCAGACTTCTCTCAATTGCGTCGCCTATTTTTGCATGGAGTACATGTTGAGCGAGGCCCTTCCCATTTATTCGGGCGGCCTCGGAAACGTGGCCGGCGATCAGCTCAAGGCCGCGAGCGATCTGGGGGTTCCGGTGGTCGCCGTGGGGCTGCTCTATCAGCACGGGTATTTTCGACAGGTGATAGACCGAAACGGAGCGCAGAAAGCGCTCTATCCCTATAACGATCCCAGTCAATTGCCCGTCACGCCGGTGCGTCAGGCGAACGGTGAGTGGCTGCGAATAGAGATACCATTGCCTGGCTACTCGGTCTGGCTGCGCGCCTGGGAGGTTCAAGTCGGCCGGGCCAAGCTCTATCTGCTCGACTCGAACAATGCGGCCAATCTTCCGATTCATCGGGGTATTACCAGTGAGCTTTATGGCGGAGACCAGGAATTGCGCCTGAAGCAGGAGATGGCGCTTGGGATCGGGGGCTGGCGATTGCTGACCGCGCTTGGACTCAAACCGGACGTTTGTCATCTCAATGAAGGACACGCGGCCTTCGCTTTACTGGAGCGCGCCCTGGGCTTTATGGCCGAAGCCGAGCGGCCTTTCCCGGTTGCTCTCGCGGCCACACGTGCGGGAAATATCTTTACGACCCATACGGCAGTCGCCGCGGGATTTGACCTCTTTTCGCCCGAGCTGATGGAGCAATACCTGGGCCGGTACGCACAGGAGAAGCTCGGTCTCGGGCTGCGCGAATTCCTGGCATTGGGGCGCCAGAACCCCGATGACTTGGACGAGCCTTTCAACATGGCCTATCTGGCGCTGCGGGGGAGCGGAGCAGTCAATGGAGTCAGCCGGCTGCATGGCCGCGTCAGCCGCCACATCTTTGCCCCGCTCTTTCCCCGGTGGCCGGAGGACGAAGTGCCGGTCGGCCATGTGACCAACGGGGTGCACATGCCAACTTGGGATTCGGCGGCGGCGGACGAGCTTTGGACAGACGCCTGCGGCAAAGGACGGTGGCTGGGGACATCGGCCACCTTGGAGGCGGACCTCCGCCGGGTCTCGGACGAAAAACTCTGGGCTCTGCGCACCATCAGCCGAAAATCCCTGGTGGAATATGCTCGCGAAAGGATCGGCCAGCAGATGGGCGCCGCGGGTGTGGAGCGAGAGGTGATCGCCCGGACCCAATTTCGGCTGGATCCCGGAGTATTGACCCTCGGTTTCGCGCGCCGCTTTGCGACTTACAAGAGGCCCAACCTGCTGCTGCACGACCCCGACCGGCTGATTCGCATTCTAAAAAATCCCCAGCGCCCGGCGCAGCTCATCCTAGCGGGCAAGGCGCATCCGGCCGACCACGCCGGGCAGGCGCTGATCCAGGAGTGGACGCGTTTCATTCGGCGCACCGATGCGAACCCTCCGGTGGTCTTTTTGGCCGATTACGACATGCTTTTGGCCGAACACCTGGTGCAGGGAGTCGATGTTTGGATCAATACGCCTCGGCGGCCCTGGGAAGCGTGTGGCACAAGCGGCATGAAGGTGCTCGTCAACGGGGGCCTCAACCTGTCGGAAATAGACGGCTGGTGGGCTGAAGCTTATATGCCGGACATCGGGTGGGCTTTAGGTGACGGTCAGGAGCACGGCGAAGATCCCGCTTGGGACGCTGCGGAGGCCGAGGCGCTATACGAGCGACTTGAGCACGAGGTCATACCGGAATTTTATTCTCGGAACGAAAAGGGAATACCCGCCG
>Ga0302324_100003167_pt1 | contig 37245 bp, 35 predicted proteins | sample Palsa_T0_1_FD_201949 | JGI IMG/M metagenome (GOLD analysis project Ga0302324, IMG submission 201949) | Peat permafrost microbial communities from Stordalen Mire near Abisko, Sweden - Palsa_T0_1 | ecosystem: Environmental > Terrestrial > Soil > Palsa > Peat permafrost | place: Sweden: Abisko... | reverse complement strand
AGCTTCGCTCGCCCTGGGCTATTATCACGCGGTCCCTATGGGACCTGAAAACGATATGGATCGTATTCCCAGGGCAGAGCTTCGCTCGCCCTGGGCTATTATCATGCGGTCCCTCTGGGACCTGAAAACGATATGGATCCTGTTCCCAGGGCAGAGCTTCGCTCGCCCTGAGCTATTATCATGCGGTCCCTCTGGGACCTGAGATCCCGACCGTGCGATTGAGAGTTTTCCGCGCCCGGACCCGGTTGCGTATAGTGCCAATATCGGTTTTTCCCAACTCACAGGGGTTCTTGAATGGCTCGACGACTCGGCGTCTCATTCGTCTTTGCGACCGTCTGCGGACTCGGCGTTTTCTCCTCCGCCCGCCAGGCTGCGGCACAGCCGGCCAGCGCGCCAAACGTCCAGCCAAAGACTCAGGCCGCCCAGCCAGTGAGCGGCCCAGCCCGGGCCGCGGACAGCATCGCGCACGTCACCCTCGGCCAATCCGTCGTGCCGCTTTACGGGCCATGGAAGTTCACCGTGGGCGACTCGCCGATTGACTCCAAGACCGGCCAGCCGCTGTGGGCCGAGCCGGAGTTTGACGACTCGAAGTGGGAGACGGTGGACCTGACGCCGAAGGACGGGGCCGTTGATCCAGTCGGCGGGCTCTCAGGCTATGTGCCCGGCTGGACGGCCAAAGGGCACCCCGGCTACTGGGGATACGGCTGGTACCGCATCCGGATTCAAGTGCAGACGCGGCAGGGTGCGAAACTGGCGCTGGCGGGGCCTGCTGATGTGGACGACGCCTACCAGCTCTTCGACAACGGCGTACTGGCCGGAAACTTCGGTGACTTCGCCGGCATCGAGCCGAAGGTGTACGCCTCCCGGCCGAAAATGTTCCCGCTGTCGCAGCCGACCCAAAGCGACGCTCAAACCAAACCGGAAAAAACCGGCCAGGACGAGTCCGACCTGGAGGACTCCACGCGGGTGCTGGCCTTCCGCCTCTGGATGGAGCCTTACACGCTCTCGTACTCGCCCGACGCCGGGGGCCTGCACACCGCGCCGGTGCTGGGCGAGGCCGGCGCGGTGGCCGCAGGCTACAAGGTGCGCTGGCTGGAGCAGATCCGCGCCCTCGCATGGGCCGCGGTCGACGCTCTGCTCTTTGGCCTGCTGGCCGTGGTCGCCTTTACCCTCATCCTTTTTGACCGCGCCGACCGCGTCTACCTGTGGATGGGCGCGCTCTTCCTGCTCTCCGCCATCTATGACGCCCTTTATGCCATCATGGGCTGGACAGAACTGCTGAGCACCCCAATGAGTAATTTGCTATTGGATGGTCTCACGGCCCCGCTCGTCTACGCCGCCTGGATCATGGTGTGGCGGGTCTGGTTCCGGCAGCACCGTCCATCCTGGTTGCCCTGGGTCACAGCGGCGCTCGCGATGTTGGTGGGCGTCTCCTTCATTCTCGGCGAAGAGGTCTTCTTCGGCCTCGTTCCGCACGCGGTCGCCCTCCAGTGCCTCACCGCCTCCGTAGTCTTGCGGCTGCTCATCTACGCCCTGCTCGTGTGGGTCGTCGTCGAGGGCATTCGGCGCCAGGGCGTCGAGGGCTGGCTGGTTCTGCCCGTCGTCGTGCTGCGCGGCATCGGCAGCTTCTCCATCGAGCTCCAGGTTCTCCATATCCAAATGAATTGGTCCCTACTCGGTGCAGAGATCGACTTGGGCCAGATCACGACCCTGCTGGTGGCGTTCATCATCGCCCTGCTGCTACTGCGGCGGCTCTTCCAGTCGGTCAAGCGCCAGCGCGAAATGGCTCTCGACGTCAAACAGGCCCAGGAGGTGCAGCAGGTCATCCTGCCCACGGCGCGGCTCGTGCTGGCGGGCCTGACCATCGAGAGCGAGTACCGGCCGGCGCGCGAGGTGGGCGGCGACTTCTTCCAGATCATTCCGCACAAAACCGACGGCAGCGTGCTGATTGTGGCCGGAGACGTGACCGGAAAAGGCCTGAAGGCGGGCATGCTGGTGGCGCTGCTGGTGGGTGCGATACGAACAGAGGAGCAACACGGAACCGATCCCGCGGGCCTGCTGAGCACCCTGAATCAGCGCCTCATAGGCCGCGCCGATGCCCAAGCCACCTGCCTCGCACTGCGCATTGAAGCGGACGGCAGCGTGACGCTGGCCAACGCTGGCCACATAGCGCCTTACCTGAACGGGGAACCGCTGCCGATGGAGGGCGCGCTCCCGCTAGGCATGATCGAAGGCGCTGAATCTTCCGTAATGCATTTCCAACTCAAGCCGGGCGACCGGCTGACGTTGATGTCCGACGGCATCGCTGAAGCTACGGATGCGAATGGGAAGCTGTTCGGCTTCGAGCGTGTAAATGAGCTGCTTCGGACCGCAAAGTCCGCCGCCGACATCGCAGGCGCCGCGCAAACCTTTGGCCAGGAAGACGACATCAGTGTCATCTCCGTAACGCGGACAGCGGTGCTGGAACCTGCGCTGGTGTGAGTTGTGGAGCTGCTCTGGTGTGGCGTGACCGAAGAGAAAAAGCAGGTCCTTCGACTCCGCTGAAATACGCTTCGCTCAGGATGACAGATTTTTGAGGAGTGAAGAACGAAAAGCAAGCGCGCCCAGAGGGCACCCGCCTTCGACTCCGCTGAAGTGCGCTTCGCTCACGATGACAGGCCATTGGGTTGTAGGAACTTCAGGCTCTGGACACTAGAAGGCGGCAGCCCCCGCTTCGGCGACAGCATGGTCCTGCGCGCCTGAGCCTCCGCTGACGCCGATGGCGCCGACTACTTTGCCATCGCGCTTGAGGGGAATGCCGCCGGCGAAGATCATGATCTTGCCGTCATTCGAGGCATGGATTCCGAAGAACTGGCCGCCCGACTGAGAGTGCTCCGCCAGATCCTTGGTCGCGATGTCGAAGGCTCGCGAGGTATAGGCTTTCTTGATCGAGATGTCGATACTGCCCAGCCACGCGCCATCCATGCGCACATGAGCGATGAGATTGCCGCCTCCGTCCGCGACGGCGATATTCATAGGCTGGCCGATTTCAGCAGCCTTTCGCTCGGCCGCGACGATGACGGCCTTTGCTTCACCGAGTGTGATCATATTGTCTCCAATTCTTCCCTCTGAGAGTAACACTGTCTGAATCATGCTTTATTCACAACCAGCTCAAGCTCGTCTATGGACAGCAGGGCTCTGGGCCTGTGCTTACCGCGCGATGTCCATCCCTGAGACGCCCGCCAAGACCTTCAGCGTAGATGCTGGGCAAGAAGAGCGTTTGCACGCCGCGCCGTCTCTGCGTCAAGGCCCTGCGCCGCCGCCTCCAGATGTTGCCGCGCCTCGTCTGGCCGGTGTTGCTCCAGCAGCGTTATTCCCAGGCCCAGCTGCGCCTGCGGATGGTTGGGCTTGAGTTCCAGCACCCGGCCATACTGGACTGCGGCCTCGCCTTCATGGCCAGTCGCGGCAAGCAGATCGGCCAGGTCTTCGTGGATCTGAAAATCCTCGGGGCTTTCCCGCACAGCCTCGGTCAGCTCCGCCACCGCGCGCGGCAACTGGTCCATCACCGCCAGCAAACGGCCGAAGTGATGGTGCGCCTGGGCAAACATCGGGTCGGCATCGATCGCCTTCTCGAAGTAAAAGGCCGCCTCATTGTAGACACCGCGTTCAAACAGCAGATTCCCCAAATTGTCGTTGGCCTCGGCGTCGTTCGGCTGGCATCGCAGGGACTCGCGGAACTCGCGCTCCGCGGTGCTCAAATTTCCGCGTCCTCGGGCGATCGCGCCCAGCAGGTTGTGCGACTCGGACCGTTCCGGATTCGCCTTCACCGCGCGCTCCAGCACCGCGGCAGCCTGCGCGGTCTCGCCGCTGCGCAGATACGCGTTGCCCAGATCGCTCAGCAGCAGGTCGTCCTGCGGATACTGCGCCACTCCCTCTTCGAGCGTACGCGTTCCCTCTGCATCCTGGTGCGTGGCAAACAGCGCATGGGCAAGCTGCACAATCGCCGGCTCGAAGTTTCCGCGCTTCTCGAGGGCAAGCCGCGACCACTTCGCTACCTCCGGCTCATTTCCCTCCTGCTCGTACTCCTGAGCCACAGCGAGATAAGGTTCCGGCGCATCCGGCTGGTCGTGTTCCAACAGTGTCTGCAGGCGCTCCATGCCATGGTCGTTGTTCATCTGCGCCTCGGCCACGGCGATTTCCGCTGCCGGCGTCGCTGGAGGTTTCTCCGGATAATAGAGCGTGACGTTGGTGACGTCGCGTTTGAGCGCCACGGCTTCAGCGAGCGGCGCCAGCAGATCGCGTGCCGGCTCAGTGCGCCGGATGAAGTGGTCGGTCATCACCACATGCACCGTGTCGTCGGTGCGGCGCTTCGGCATGTGGCAGGTCAGGCACGTGCTCGCCGCCGGCAGGGCCACGGTGTGCTTGACGCCGCGATGGCAGCTCAGGCATGCCTCCACGTAGTGTGCCGTAGCCTCTGGCCCATGCGGAATGTCGTGCGGATCGTGGCAGGTCAGGCAAGTCATCTGGCTGTTGCGGAAGCATGCTGACTTGCGCAGCCGGAACGCCGCATGGGCGATCTCGAATCGGTCGTCTGTCGCGTTCGCGGCATCGGGCAGGAAATAAAGCTTGTAGTCGGCCATCGGCTGGCCCGGCCGATAGGAGAAGATTGGGCGGTCGAAGGCCCGCTGCTCGTTCGGTTCAAGATAGCTGGTCTCAAGGTGACACTGCATGCAGACCTCAAGCTGCCGCTCGCGCCCCAGCCGCGCAGGGTTGACGATGGTCGCCCGCACCCGTTCGGCTGAGGAATGACTGTCGCTCGCCGCCTCGACATGCGCCCTACCCGGCCCGTGACAGCGCTGGCAGTCGATGCCTTCGGGTAACTGCGCCGGGAAGATCGACTTGTCCAAATCCGCATCTCCGTGCAGCGATCCTGCGTCGGGCTTGGTAAAGCTATTGGGATAGCCGTTGTGGCAGAACATGCACTCCGGCTTGATGGCGCGGAAGAAGTCCTTCTGGTGCTTTTGGTCGTAACCCGGACTCATTGCCCAGTAGCCCTTGCTTTCCGCGTACCAGGTCACCGGCAGCTCGATCAGCTGCCCATTCGCGGCCCGATGCAGGTAGGTGCGCGCATGATTGCCTGAGCCGATTTCGTAGTCGATCCGCTCTTCCATCACGTTCGTCTCTTTGCCGTCGAAGCCACGCTGCGACCGCCGCTCGAATAACTCGCCATTCCGTTCGACCATTTCGTAGCGCATGCCGGAGAGGCGATGATCGACGGTGTTGGCTCGCGCAAAGTCTTCCACGGCACGAGCCGCCGAAGCCTTCGAGAACGACCGTCCCATGCCCGTTTTGCGGTAGGTTGCGGCCACATCCCGGTGACAACGCGTACATTCCGCCGGATCGACGTAGTCAGAGCTTTGCGCCGTTGGAGCCGGCACGACACCCCGAAAGGTCCGTGACGCTTTCCGTTCCAGGAAAAAGGCGCCAGCCGCCGCTATCACGATCGCGGCAAGCGCTCCAATCCACAGCAACCTCGAACGGCGGAAAGAATTGGCCTGTCTGGTTTTCATCTGGCTCGCATCTACAAGTTAATTGCTCGGCGGCTATCGTGGCTAAGGCAAAAAGGGCCACCTTCAAAAGACTCTGCGATGCGGCACAGCACTTCGCTTTGCATTGACTTGGAAACTTGCGCTAATAGTTCAAGTTTTCGCCATGCCTGTATGCTACTGATCTAATTTTATTTCTATGGAGCCGACGGTCAGACTTGAACTGACGACCTGCTGATCACGAATCCGAGTACAACCCGTTCATCCTATTGGGCTGTTATTTGTTTTCTTGCAGATACGTTGACTGGAGTGGACACAAGAAGACACAAATTACCAAACCAACTGACACTAAAACTGACACCACGGGCCGGGAACAGCGGCAAGTCGCATATCGGAGTAGAGTGGCTCAAGCATGAAATTTCCCATTTTCAGTCTGTCCGCATTTGTGTTTCTTGGCATCGTTGGCTGCGATTCAACGCCGACGCCACTCGCGACTTCCGGTCACACGGACTCGATAGGAAGACAGGTTCCGTCATGGGTAAAAAACGATGCAGATTTACTCGTGTACAGGTGTGGTCAGCCGGATACTGAAATTGACACAAGCCTCGATAACCCGCGTCCTCCAATTCCATCGAGACTTCTCACCTATCGAAAAGCCCATTTGAGATTTCTTTATGTGCCGCACGATGGAGTGGACCAGCCGCCGCCTTACCACTGGAAGTTCATGGGTATTGTTGACACGCGCAACCACAAAGGTATCGGCCCGGACGATATGCAAAGCACGCTCCAACGGCAACTCCCATGTATGCTGAAAAACCCGGATTGACTTGAGGGAGGCGCATGACCTCGGATCAGACATTCACTGTGTGGATTGCCGCGCTCACAGCCCTTCCCACAATCGGGTTCACGGGGTGGGTTGCGTACTGGACCTGGAGGCGAGACCAAGAGCGGATTGTCGTCCAAAAGTCGCCCGTCCATTGGAAAACACTGGACGGAACACAAACTGAGGCAACCTTGACAGGTGTGGGAGTAGTGGTCACAAATTTTTCACTTTATCCCGTGAGGGTTGCGGGGATTGGCTTCCGGGTGGATGGGAAGACCGCCTTGGCCCTTGATCGCGACGGACATGACGAGAAAGAGTGGCCGCCAGAAGTCGCGAGTCACGCGAGAATGGTCGTTTATGCAAACGCGAAAGAGTGGAAGCAATTGGATGCCCTCGGCCTTCGCAACAGAATTGATGATTCTGGATTCGTCGCTGTAGCACGGACTCAAGCGGGTAGTTTGTTCGCCTCCAATAGACTCAGCGTCCGAATTCTCAGACCGCTAAGGGCCATCCGGCACTGGCTGAAGAAAAAAGATCGTTAAGGTCCCGCCGGCTATTTGCCCGGATGCGTCTACGGGGCTTGCTGCGCGGCTCTGGCCCGTCCTGGGCGAAGATATTCACGGGTCGATAAAGGCAAGTATTGACCGTCTTGATTCCGTCAACCGGCAAACTCCCTATAGCGATATCCCCCGCCTTTCTCTTCGCACAATTCGCGCTAAGCTGGACAGATCGAAAGGTGGTCTTCAATGACGAAGAGACAGAAGACGATTGTATTGGGTGCCTGTTTCGTGGTCGGGGCAATAGTAATTTTGAGCCTCGCGCAGTGCAGAGGGCTTTGCCGGAGCATCGCGGGCCAAGTCGAGTCAATCGGGATTGCTGACATCCTAACCGGACTTTTCGGATAGTTCCGGGGGCGCTACGTCTTCGGGCCGCAGCGCCCGGTCGACATAGAAAATGGAGGCTCTAACTATAATCGGGGACAGATCGATTCGATGGAGCCGACGGTCAGACTTGAACTGACGACCTGCTGATTACGAATCAGCTGCTCTACCAACTGAGCTACGTCGGCTTGGTGCTCATCCGATTGTATCGTTGCGCCGGCTGCAGGTAAAGTTTCGGCGGGCTTGTTGAATCCTGCAAGAAGCCCGGGCCTGAAGACCAATCTGTTCGCGGCTCTCTTTAGACGCATGAATGCCCCTGCTCCCTTCGCCGATGCTCCTGCTTCTTCTGCAGATGCCTGTGCTCCCTCCGCATGAAATCCGGCTATACTGCTGCTCATGCACGACAACCCTGCCGCGGATTGGCAAAGTCTCGCCGAGCATTACCGCTCGATGTACGACGAAGAGCTCGATAACCTGGCCGACGATTTCGGGAACCTGACGGAGACGGCGCAGCAGGTTCTGCGCAGCGAGCTCAGCAATCGCGGTCTGCCGGCCCCGGGAGAGACGCGCATCGTCGCAACCAGGCCCGAGTCTTCCGCTGCGCAATCCAGAATTGGGACCGTCGATCCGTATTCAGATGCCTATCAACCGGGCAGTGCCGACGGCAATGAGGATGATGATCGGGCCAAGGATGCTCGAACGAAGGAGTTCACCTGGAAGACGCTGCTCTGCGAGTGTGAAACGACAGAGCAGGCGCTGGGAATCTGCGAGATGCTGAAGCGTGCCGGAATCGAGAGCTGGTACGAGATGCCGGACGGGCGCATGGGAGTTTGGGGTCCGCGCGTGACCGTCGCTGCCGATCGGCTTGAGCAGGCGCAAGAGATCGCTGCAAAGCCAATCCCGCAGGATATTCTCGACGATTTGCGTGTCGAGGTTCCAGAGTACGAACCGCCACGATGCCCGGCCTGCTACGCGGAAGATCCGACCCTGGAAAGCACCGAACCCACCAATTCCTGGCTCTGTGAAGCCTGCGGGAGGCAATGGACAGAGCCGGCAATCGACGCGATGGCCGAGCCGGAAAAGGCTGGGCGATGAGCCCAAATAAAAACGGAAAGAGCCGCCCGGCAACAGGGCAGCTCTTCCCTCAGGGAGAATAGTTCCAACGGAGGCAAAACCATCAGAACTTTCTGGCTGCATAGTAGGGGCGGGGAAAGGGAGTGTCAAGGAGAAATCGAGAGCGAAATAAAGGCTTTTATTTCAGATATTTGCAAATCTTTTTCCAGACGAGGCGCGCGCTCGATCTTCGACGGCTGTTCGCCTTAATTTGCCCGTGTATTCTGCCTTTTTCTCTGGGTTTCTTGGGGTTTATGTCTTGTTTTCCACAGGTTTACGTCCACGTTAACCCTTCGGATGCGGACCGTCCAGAGCGGGCGCCGGTTCCACCCAATCTTCCCGCAGGTCGAGATGGATGAACTCCTGTTCGTAGACCGAGGAAATAGGCTTGCCGCGGGCCACGCGATAGAGGGCGCGGCCGCCGCCGAGAAACAATCCCAGCAGGATGGCGGCACTGCAGCCGATGATGACAATCACGGCAATGCCCATGAGCAGCTTGGCTGTCTTGGCTACGTCCGACTCACCGGGTGGCACGGGAATGGTGGTGAGGTCAGCATCGAAGTGAACCTTGGCCAGCAGCTTGTGGCTTTCTTCGGGGGTGGCGGCGCCGCTGACCAGGGCGACCAGCGGGCCGCTGCGGCGCACCTCGAGCGATGCCGGGTTGGATTCCTGCAAGAGCTTGGGCCAGGTCGGATTGGCCTGGTTGGAGCTGGCCGGGCTGGAACTACCTGGCTTGATGTATGCGCGGATCTTGCTCTCCTGCGCGGCAGCCAACTGCGGGGTGGGGTAGTTGATGATGGTGAGCGTTGCCGGGTGGGAGCGCAGGGAATAGGTTGCAGTCACAGTTTCCTCGGCGCCGCGATCGAAACCCACCAGCTCCGCAGGCAGCACGCCACCCGATCCCGCGTAGCCCACCGGTCCAAGCGCGTAGTGGGTGGTCTGGCCGTCGAGTGAGTCACTGGGCAGATTGCTCAAAATGGGTGGGGCAATCGCGCGGTTTCCCTCGGGAACCGGTATATGGCTGGCCAGCTGGCGCAGCTCAGACGCTGACCTAGGGCCGATGGGTGAGAAGTTTGCGTCCACTACGACGTTGCCAACCCAGAACAGCACGCGGTTGTGGTTGGATGTGGCGCCACTGCCGATCTCTTCTTTGGGCCAGCCGTTCTGGCGGTAAAAGGAATAGGCGCCATATGCGCCGCTGGCGTCGTGAAAGCGCAGAGCGCGCAGGCTGAGCGTATCGCCGTTGCGCTTGTAATTGGCCAGCATGCCATCGCTGAAGCTGTACTCCTTGAGCGCCTCGGTGTTGGATGGGTCAGCTTGAGCGGGGTCGCTCACTGTCGTTTTCGGTGACGCAGTTGCGACCCAACCGGCAAAGGAATCGGGCAGAAGCGCGGCGGGCGCGGCGGATTGTTGAGCCGGGGTGCTCTGGGCTGGCGCCTTGGCCGGCGCAGTCTGCGCACCTGCGGAAGGCAGGCTCAAGAGCAGCGCTGCGGAAATGGCCAGCGAAGTGATCCAACGCATCAATAGACTCCGGACTTCAGGGTACACGACGCACACCTTCCCCTTGCGGTGTGACCCTACCCTCTGTTGGACACTGATGGAGCCGGAAAGGTTCCTGGAGCCGCGCCAAAGCACGCCAGCGCCGCAACAGCAAAGCGGGCATTTGCCTACGTTTGATCAATCGACCAAGTGTGCGGTCAGTCGAGAAACACGTCCCGCAGCGGCTAAAGGCGGATTCATTTTGCGGCGTTCCCCGGCACGACTGAAGTCGTGCCCTTTCAAAACAATATCGAGAAAACCGTTCCCAAGCAGGTTCTCAAACTTCGAATCGATCGTCTCGATCCTCCGGCCGCTGGTTGGGAAGCAGGAACCAGGCCGCAATGGCAGCCAGCGTTACCAGCACGACGGCAAGAATATCGCCGTGCAAGCCGAAGATCTGGACCGCGATAGCTGTGGCAACGATGAAGCATCCGCCCCAGAGGCAGAAGCAGGCCAGTCCGCGGACGACGGGTTCCAGGAGCCGCAGGTCGACGATTTTCGGCGCCGACTTGCGGAAATAGCCGGTGGGATCGGCATAGAACTTGCGCGCCATATAGGCTATATAGGCGCCGAAGGCGACCCGGAGACCGACAGACACAAACGTATTGGACATCACTTGTGCTGGGTCAATCATTTCCGTCCCAAGTCTCCAGCGAGCCGTATCGCGCGGAGCGGCCGGTCGCGGTTGGAGCTTCTCCGGCCCTCACTCTTCTTTAGACACGCGGAGGCTCCAACAGGTTCCCGAGCGCTTTGTAATGGCCGCCGTAAAAGAACAAGGCGTAGCTGCGCATGAAAACTCCGAGCGGTCCGCCCAGGCTGATGGCAAGCACCACTCCCACGCCCAGTCCGAGGATGACGAATACCCACTCAATGACCACGCGGATGAACGCGCGAAGACCGTTGAACCCCTCGAGCATGGCATTAAACCCCGCGGCGGAGATGCCCAGAAGACCGAAAACGATATGCCCCACAACCCACCCGGCAAACCACAGCAACACACCAGCGGCCATCGGCATGGCCAGTCGCAGGATAAAGAATTTCAGAAAATCGACCTTGTTTGCGGCGATGTGAGCCCTGACGGCGTCCCAGGCCTTGGCGAAGGACGACGCTTCAATGGCCATGTGCGGCAGGATGAGGTCGTTGAGTAAAATGTGCGCGACGCATGCCGCAAGCAGCAGGACCAAAGCAATGGGAGAGCTGAGAAAGCGTGGGAACGCGAAATGGAGAGAATCCGACTTTCCCTGCGCGTTGGCATTGGCGGTACTGCCGTAGGCTGCCAGGAAGTAGAGCACGAACGCCACCACGGTGAGAACCAGAAAAGCGAGCCAGACAATCATGCTGGCCGTGAAGTAGCGCTCCGCCTCTGCGCGATAGAGCTTGGCGGCCGCGCGAATCTCCCGGGTTTGGTGAATCAGGCAATGGACGAAGGCGAAGCGGAGCAGCGTGACCAGGAAGTAGCCATAGATGGCGATGAGAAAAATCGCAGTGGCCCAGAGAATCGCAACGGGCAGGAACTCCGGATCGAAAAGAAAGGCTGCCAGCGCGGCGGGATCGATGTCGACGGGAAATGCATTCGGAACTGCAACCCGGTAGCTGACGATGAATCCCTCGCTGACGGTGGCAACCGCTGCCAGCTTGAGGAATGTCTCGCCTTTGAATGGCCGGAAGAGGAAGCTGTAGGTCCGCTCCAGGGCGGGCCAGACCGCTTCCGAGGCCGAATAAATCTTCATTGAGCTTGCTCCGGGTCTGCTCAGCGTAGCACAGAGGACGAAAGCAATCGGGACCGGGGGCAGCACTAAATTCAGGCAAGCGCGTGAATCTGTTTTCGGGTCCCGCATGGATGTCGCAGCGCCCCTCTGGGGCGCGAGGCCGAATATGAGGCGCTCCCAGGGCAGCGCTTCGCTCGCCCTGGGCTACTCTCACGCGGTCCCTCCGGGACCTGAGACGGTCTTGCATTCTCACTTGGTCCCTCCGGGACCTGAGACGGTTTTCCATGCGAAATGAGGGACCGCCAGGAATAGGTTTGAGTTCATGCGATTGCGCTGCGTCCGAATTCCGCGGGAGGGGAAACGATGCTTTGCTTCGATGCGCCGGCGCAGCTTTGCCGGTCAAGCAGACCGGAGAACCGGCGGGTAGAGTATGTCTCCCAGCGCCTGGTAACGGCCGCCATAGAAGATAAGCGCGTATTCCCGAACGCCGGTGCTGATAGGCCCTCCCAGGCAAATTGTCGCCAGCAACGCGAAACCGAACGCGAGCACGCCGAAAAAAACCTCGAGAAGTATGCCCACCAGAGCGGATGCGCCGGTCGAATCCGCGAAGGCGGAGTGAAGACCGAATTCAACCGCAGCAAGCGAACCGGCCAGGGCCAGCGCAGGCAGCAGCAGCACGATGAACACAGCGATCATCGCAATGGCCGGCAGCACGATCCGCAGCAGCGCGTATGCAATAAACTGCCGCTTCTCGGCCATGATGCGAGCCCATACCTGGCTCCACGCCTCGCCGGCTGTTGCGTTGTCCAGCGCGTAATGCGGCAGCATGCAATCGCGCATGATGAGGTCGGTCAGGAATCCAGCCAGCACCAGCAGCAGGATGATTGGAAGCAATGGCAGTAGGAGCGACAACAGCAATTTGACGTCGAACGGGCCGCCTAGTTGAGTCTCATGAAAAAGGCGCGCAAAGCCCCCAATGAATGGAATCGCGATCAGCACCACCAGCAGCAGAAAGCAGAATCCCACCGTTACGTTCATCCAAAAGAATCGCGACGCCTGCTCGCGATAGAGCCACCAGCCTGGCCGAATCATCTTGGTGTTGTGGATCAGGCAATTGAAGAAAGCAAAGCGCAGCCGCGTGATGAGATAAAAGACAAACATCAACAGGACAAGCGCCAGCAACAACGCAGCGATGCTTTCCGCGATCAACACCGGCGGAATGTCAATCGGCGATTGGATCATCGGTCCGTGTCCCTGCGATGACTGGTCGTGCGACCGGAAATTGTTCCCCGAACCCTCCGTGATGATTGCCACCAGGCCGAGCTTCAGATAAGTTCCCCAATTGAAGGGCCTGAAGAGGAACTCCCTGGTGCGTTGGACGGCGGGTGAAATGGCATCGGCAGCAGAGATGGTGCGCATGGGAGTCCTTTCCGGAAAGCAACACCGTACCACAGAATACGGAAATTCTATGAGCGAAGTTCCGCGACCGCAAGCGGCATCAACTTCCACCAGGCGTCGAATGCGGCCAATGCGCGCTCGCACACGATGCGGTGCCGCTCCTTCTTGTCGCGGATTTTCTTGCGCAGTTCTTCTTCGAGCGGTTCGAGCAGGTCGAAGGTGATGTTGGCGGGCTGAAAATTTTTCGGATCGGCATGCGTGATGTAGTGCACCAGTGAGCCCAGAGCACTGGCGCGCGGCGCCGGAACAGGCTGCTCGCCACGCGACAGCGCAGCCGCATACATTCCCGCCAGCAGCCCGGTGGCGATGGATTCGGTGTAGCCCTCGACGCCTGAAAGCTGCCCGGCAAAGAAGAGCCACGGAGCCTTCTTCAGTCGCAATATTTCGTCCAGCAGCAGCGGCGCCTGGATGTACGTGTTGCGATGAATCTGCCCGTAGCGCAGGAAGCGGGCATTTTCGAGGCCGGGAATCAGGCGTAGCACTCGCGCCTGTTCGCCAAACTTCAGGTGGTTCTGAAAACCGACCAGGTTGTAACTGTCGGCACGTAGGTTTTCCTTGCGCAGTTGCACTACAGCCCAGGGCGTCCTGCCGGTACGCGGATCGCGCAGTCCCACGGGCTTCATGGGGCCGAAGCGCAACGTATCGCGGCCGCGCCGGGCCAGCACTTCAATGGGCAGACAGCCTTCAAAATATTCGAGCTTCTCCCACTCTTTTGCTTCGGCTGCCTCGGCGGCCAGCAACGCTTCGAGAAAGCGGTCGTACTCCGCGCGATCCATGGGGCAGTTGATGTAGTCGGCGGTGCCCTTGTCCCAGCGGGCGGCCATATACACGCGGTTCATATCGATGGTTTCGGCGTCGACGATGGGCGAGATGGAGTCGTAAAACGCCAGGTGGCCTGCACCGGTGATGCGCTCGATCTCGCGGCTCAGCGCGTCGGATGTGAGCGGGCCGGTTGCGAGGATGGTGCACTTCGCGCCGTTCTCGTCCCGGTTGAGAGTCGTCACTTCTTCGCGAATCACGCGGATCAGGGGCTCGGCGGCGATTGCCTCGGCGATGCGCCTTGAAAATTCCACGCGGTCCACGGCCAACGCGTGGCCTGCTGGAACAGCCGATTCGGCCGCGATGCGCAGCAAGGCTGAACCGCCGCGGCGCATCTCCTGCTTCAGCAGCCACGGCGCGGTGTTGGGTGACTCGCTCTTGAGCGAGTTGGAGCAGACCAACTCGCCAAATTCGGTGGTCTGGTGCGCCGGCGTCAGGCGCGGCTTTCCGTCTACCATGGCGCGCATCTCGTAGAGGTCAACCTGGCAGCCAAGGCGTGCGGCAGTCAGGGCGGCCTCCGGGCCGGCAAGTCCGCCGCCAATCACTTTGATTTTCATTGCGCGGATCCTGCGGAAGTGGAGGCTGGTTGGGAATCCTCGTTTCCCACCCATTCCGCTGAAAGACGCGGAATGGATGGGGCACGGGGATTTTTTGGCTGATTCATTGCTTTGCGGCCTCGACGCCGGCTAGCCGCTTCAGCGCCGGGCCGCTCACGCGCACCTTGCGCCATTCATCCAGGAACTCGCCTCCCTTGGCGCGATAAAAGTCGATGGCCGGCGTATTCCAGTCGAGAACCGCCCACTCGATGCGCTGACATTCCTTCTCCACTGCGACGGCAGCGACACTCTCGAGCAGCGCTTTTCCGATTCCCAGGGCGCGGAACTCCGGCTCAACGAACAGGTCCTCCAGGTAAAGTCCCGGCCTTCCCACCCAGGTGGAATAACTGAAGAAATAGAGAGCAAACCCCGCCGGACGCCCTTGATGCTCGGCTATCAGGCAGAAATAGAATGGGTTGGGGCCAAACCCATCGCGCATCAGATCGGCCTCGGTGGCGATCACCTCTTCCGGCGCGCGCTCGTATTCGGCCAGGGCGCGAATGAAGGCCAGAATCTGCGGAATATCAGCGGCGGTTGCTGAGCGAATCGTGGGCGCCATGGTTCTATTCTAGTGTGGTGTCTTGGAAGTTCATTGAAGAACAACTGCAGATCCTTCGACTCACCACCCCCAAACTGGAAAGCGTTTGGGGCCCCGTTCGCTCAGGATGACAGGTCATTTTTTGATATGAGATTTGGAGACGGGACACTAGATTGTGATCCGTGCCGCACGCGGGCGCAATCGTTCCCGTTAACATGGAAGCATGCGCGCTGGGTGCACTCAGCGGGAGATGCGCGGCCTATCGGCGGTCGCACATACTGCCGTGCGCCCTTGTGTTGAGTAGCGGATAGGATTTACCTTGTTTCCTGCTGAGATGAATCGTCCGCGAGCCGGTTTCCTTTTTAGGAGAAGAACATGAAACGCACACTTTCACTTTCCATAGGCCTGCTGGCATTTGCCGTTTTGCCCGCACTTGCGCAGACGCCTGCCCCGAACACAGGCAAAATCCATGGCCACGTGACCAACCCGTCCGGAGCGCCGCAGTCGGTGGGCTCGGTGAGCCTGTCGACCGATGAGGGCAGAAGTTCCAAATACACTTTCCCAGTCGACGCCAACGGCGACTATAAGGGCGACGCGAATCCCGGCACCTACACCGTCGTGTTCCGCCAGCCCGATACGCCTCCCGACAAGATGGTCGACTCGTTCGACAACGTCAAAATCGTGGCCGGGCAGGACGTGAACCAGGACATCGACATGTCCCGGAAGGCATTCATCGACAAGCTGCCCAAGGAACAGCAAGACAAGCTGGCGGAGATGAAAAAGCACAACTCCGAAGCCTTGAAGGCCAACCAGATTATCAAGCAGGTCAATGCCGACATACAGACCGTGGCTCAAGACATCAAGGACGCCGACGCCGCGGCTGCTACGGCGAAGAACACCCTGGGAGCAGCGGCTGCCAAGGCGGATCTCGATGCCAAGGCGGCGGAGATCAAGACCGCCAAGTACACCGAGGTTGAGAAGCTAATGACCACGGACACTGCGCTCAAGCCCGATGCCTCCATCCTGTTTGCTGAACTAGGGCAGGCCCAAACCGGGTTGAAGGAATATGACCCGGCCCTGGTGAACTTCAAGAAGGCCCTAGATTTGGAGAACGCCCTACAGGCCGCCGGCAAGAAAACGAATTCCGCCGTCCAGGGCCTGTGCCAGGCCGGCATTGGCGAGATTTATGCCCGCACCGGCAAGGTCCAGGAAGCGATGGATGCCTATGACGCCGCTGTCAAGGTCAACCCGTCTCAGGGAGCTTTCTACCTGACCAATGAAACGAAGATCTTCTATTCGACCAGCCAGGCGGATGCCCAGGTGGCTGCGGCTGACAAGGCCATCGCACTCGATCCAAACGCTGCGATCCTTTACTACCTGAAGGGCAACGGACTGGTGCAGAAGACCACCATGGATCCTAAGACGAACAAGCTGGTCGCCCCTGCGGGCTGCCTGGAGGCCTACCAGAAGTATCTGCAACTGGCGCCCGACGGCCCCTATGCTGCCGACGTAAAGGGCATCCTTGCAGGCTTCAGCCAAACCATTGACAACACCTACAAGGCTCCCAAGAAGAAGAGCTAGCCAAGAATTCTTCCGGCAACACGAAGGGCGTCCGCAACCGTGGGCGCCCTTTGCCGTCTGTCGTTCAAATGCATCCAACCCCCGAGTTAAAACCAACCCTTTTCGCGACGAATGGCTGGCGCGTCGTGGGTATATACTTTCCGCCAAACCAGTCTTGATGAAATTGACCGTGGGGAGAGAGTGTGACGGGAATGGAGAGCTGCGCCGTGAGGGTAACGAAATTCCTGCTGGTTTTTTGTATAGCCGCTGGTGGCCCAGCGTGTCGTTGTCAGCAGCCGGATTTCCCCGACACGCACCTCAATCTGGGCGTCACGCTCCAGCTTAAGGGCGACCTGGACGGGGCGATCGCCGAGTACCGCCAAGCTTTGCGCCTGAAGCCGGACTATGCCAAAGCGCACTATAATCTCGGCGGCGCGCTCAGGCTGAAGGGCGACCTGGACGGGGCCATCTCCGAGTTTCGCGAAGTCCTGCGCCTGAAGCCGGACGATGCCAAAGCGCACTTTAATCTCGGCGGCGCACTCAGGCTGAGGGGCGACCTGGACGGGGCCATCGCTGAGTACCGTCAAGCCCTGCGTCTGGAGCCGGATTACCTCGAAGCGCATAACGATCTCGGCGTCGCGCTCGAGCTGAGGGGCGACCTGGACGGGGCTATCGCCGAGTACCGCCAAGTGCTGCGTATGAAGCCGGATTTCCCCCAAGCGCACAACGATCTCGGCAGCGCGCTCAAGGATAAAGGCGACCTGGACGGCGCCATCGCCGAGTGCCGCCAAGCTTTGCGCCTGAAGCCGGACGACCCCAAAGCGCACTATAATCTCGGCGGCGCGCTCAGGCTGAAGGGCGACCTGGACGGGGCCATCGCCGAGGACCGCGAAGCCCTGCGCTTGAAGCCGGATTTCCCCGACGCGCATCTCGATCTCGGCGTCGCGCTCAGGCTGAAGGGCGACGTGGACGGGGCCATCGCCGAGTACCGCCAAGCCCTGCGCCTGAAGCCGGATTACCCCCAAGCGCACAACGATCTCGGCGGCGCGCTCAAGAATAAAGGCGACCTGGACGGCGCCATCGCCGAGTACCGCCAAGCTTTGCGCCTGAAGCCGGACGACGTCAATGCGCACTTCAATCTCGGCGTCGCGCTCAGGCTTAAGGGCGACCTGGACGGCGCCATCTCCGAGTACCGCCAAGCCTTGCGTCTGAAGCCGGATTTCCCCGCAGCACAGAACAATCTGGCAATCGCGCTCAGGCTTAAGGGTGGCGTGGATGGCGGCCATCACTGAGAACCGCCAACCATAAGATCGTCTCAAGTTCCAGCTTTTCCAGAGCAGAATCAGAGTAAGAGTGCCCTCGGCAAGATCATCGAAGGTGGCTTTTTCTTGAGGAAAACGCCACTGAACGGGAGTGCCTCTGGGTGCATCTACTCTGATTCTGCTGTAGACCGCGAAAGCCGTTTCCAAAAGGACCCTTTACAATCCACTCCATGAGTTCAGCTCTTCCCAGCTACCAGGAAGCCGCCGCCGTTGTTGCCGGCTGCGCGGCCAGGCTGGTTGAGCGGCGCCCTCCCGTGGAGTGTGTCGGGCTTGACGCTGCTTCAGGCCGGGTGCTTGCCCAGCCCCTTTGCGCCGACAGCGACCAGCCTCCCTTCACGCGCTCCACGCGCGATGGATTCGCATGCCGGGCCGCCGAGGTTTCCACGCATGAATTTCTCCCTATCGCAGGCGCTACGCGTGCAGGAGAAGCTCCAGCCGGTCCGCTGCCTCCGCGCGCGGCGTGGGAGATCATGACCGGCGCGCCCGTTCCCGCAGGCGCCGATGCGGTGGTGATGATCGAACACGTGGAGGTGTCCGAGGGGCGGATCAGGCTGCTGCCATCCCGCAAGATTTCTGAAGGTGAAAACATTGTTGCGCAGGGCGCCCAAGCCCGCCAGGGCGATGAGTTGCTCGCAGCCGGGACTGCGATCACCTACGCGCAGATTGCCCTCGCCGCCTCATGTGGATACTCGGCACTCGACGTCTTCCAGCGGCCGCGCGTAGCGATTCTCGCAACCGGCGATGAACTGGTTCCCGTCGACTCATCACCGGAACCCGGCCAGATCCGCAACTCCAACGCGCCCATGCTGGCGGCCATGGTTGCCGCAGCAGGCGGAGAGCCGTGGGTGCTGCCTACGGCCGCTGATCGCGCTGAGTCGCTTGATGGTGCGTTAGCGGAAGCTGCGCGGGCCGACATGCTGCTCATCTCCGGCGGAGTTTCGGCCGGAAAATTCGACCTGGTAGAGCCGGCGCTGGCCCGCGCAGGCGCGCTTTTCCACTTCACCGGCGTCCGTATCCAGCCGGGCAAGCCGCTGGTCTTTGGAGAACTGCCTGTCAGGAATGCGCGGACCATCGTGAACGGCATGAAATGCTTCTTCGGGCTGCCCGGCAATCCCGTCTCTTCTGCGGTGACGTTTCTACTCTTTGCAGCGCCGGTGCTGGCTGCGCTGGCAGGCAGCCGGGAATGCGGCCCGCGCTTCGTTCTTGCGCGCCTGTCCGAAGAGACCGACCGACGCGCCAAGCCGGGTCTAACGCGCTTTTTGCCCGCGCATTGCAACTTCAATCCGCCTGCCGGACAGCTGCCTGAGGTAGCGTTAGTCCCATGGCAAGGCTCGGGCGACCTGGCTGCGCTGGCCCGCTCGAACTGCTTTCTGGTTATTCCTGAAGAGACTGCCGGTCTCTCCGCGGGTGAAACCGTCCGCATTTTGCTTTGGTGAAGTTAACCGCAACATCGAGGAGCTACAGTGTCTGAACTCTCGCACTTCGACGCCTCCGGCAAAGCCTCCATGGTTGATGTCAGCGTCAAGAAGCCCACCAGCCGCACCGCAAGCGCCTCGGCCTTTGTCGAGCTATCGGCAGCCGTGCTCGCCGCCTTGCCTGCCAACCCCAAGGGAAATCCACTGCAGGTCGCTCGCTTCGCCGGCATTCAGGCCGCCAAGCGCACCGCCGACCTGATTCCCATGTGCCACCCGCTGCCACTCACCCATGTGAACGTGCAGGCCGAGATCGTTGCAGGCGGTGTACGTATCATCGCCACTGCCGCGACCGTTGGCCAGACCGGCGTGGAGATGGAAGCTCTCACTGCAGCTTCTATCGCCGCACTCACGGTCTACGACATGACCAAGGCGCTGGACAAGGGAATCGTGATCCGCAACATTCAGCTTGAATCTAAATCCGGCGGCAAGAGCGGAGATTTCAGGCGCGGCAACAGCTGATGGACTGAGCAATTTGAGACACCCAATTCGTTCGGGGAAGAAATGAGAGCAACTTGCTACATAATTTTGGTGTTCAAACCGATATGAGTAGTAAAGGGGTGCAACATGACAAACTTCCCCAATCCCGAATTCCCCATCAGCAGTGCCGATTGCGCCGCCATCGAAGCCATCTTCATTGAATTGATGCGCGCGCGCGATGCCGCCACGCAAGGTGAAGCAGCCGATTCCGTGCTGCTGTTCAGCGATCCCCCCAGCAACGCGCACGACCTGCGAGCGGATTGGGGAATGTAGCAGGAGCATCAGGCCCTTTGCTCTCTGAGCGGGGAGAAAAGCCGCGTGGACTTTCCGCAGCCTATGTAAATGCACTACGATTCTCCTTCCTGTTCGAAGGAGGCATCATGGCTCGCTCTGCCTTGTTCACATCCTTGCTGACGTTCACTTTTATTGCCGCCAATTGCGCCAGCGCGCAGTCCATCTCCGTTTACCAGACCACGCCCGACTTGCTTGAAGCTCTCTCCGAGCGCGCCACGCTGCATTTTTCGGACGGCGCCGGCTCAAGCGCAAAAGCTCCGCTGATCACGGTGGACGATGCGCAGCGCTTCCAGGAGATTGACGGCTTCGGTGCTTCGCTCACCGACTCCGCTGCGTGGCTCTTCGCTAAGAAGCTGACCCCGGCGCAAACCGATGCGGCTTTCAGAACCCTCTTCAGCCGCAGGGACGGCATCGCGCTTAGCATTCTGCGCGAGCCGATCGGATCCTCTGATCTCGCGGTCACGTTCTACTCCTTCGACGACCTCTGCCAACAGACCTCCAAAGCTTGCACCACGCCGCCGGGCGTCGCAGACCCCAATCTTGATCACTTCTCGCTGGCGCACGACGAGGAGTACATTCTTCCGCAGCTCAAAAAGGCGCTGGCCCTCAACCCTGCTTTGCACGTGATGCTCACACCGTGGAGCCCGCCGGGATGGATGAAGACTTCCGGATCGATGCTTGGCTCGAACGCTGAAACCAAGGAGAAATCGAGTTTGCGGCCCGAGTTCTATCCCGCCTTTGCCGGCTACCTGGTGAAGACCATCCAGGGCTACCAGGCTGCCGGCGTGCCTGTGTGGGCGCTGAGCGTGCAGAATGAGCCGCTGTACGCGCCGCCCACTTACAGCGGCATGCAGATGCTGGCCGCCGAGCAAGCGGCGTTCTTCGGCGGCGCGCTGGCTCCGGCTCTGGCTGCCGCGCGGCTGACGCCGAAAGTGATGGCCTACGATCACAACTGGGATCACCCCGACTATCCCGAAACCGTGCTCAAAGACCCCAAGGCCGGCGCGCTGGCAGCGGGAACCGCATGGCACCACTACGGCGGCGATCCATCTGTGATGACAAAGTTTCATGCGCAGTTTCCGCAGAAAGACCAGTGGGTAACCGAATCGAGCGGCGGAACCTGGCAACATGGCATTGGAAGAAATGGCAACATTTTTGCGGAGGAAGCGGCGGAGTTGATCGCCGTCACGCGCAACTGGTCGAGGGGCTACGTGCTCTGGGCGCTGGCCACCGATCAGAACCACAAACCCTTTGTGGGCGGCTGCGATACCTGCCGCGGCCTGGTGACGATCGATCTCTCCAATCCCGATCGCGCCGTGGTAAAGCCTGAGCTCGATTACTACGTCCTCGGCCATGCAAGCAAGTTTCTGCTGCCGGGAGCGGTTCGCATCGCGTCCGATGAGCCGGCGGGAACGAGCCTGAAAGATGTGGCTTTTCGCAATCCCAACGGGACGATTGTGCTTTATACGCTGAATGAAGGCGACGCCAGCCAGGACCTCCGCATCGGCTTCCAGGGGAAGACAGCCGCCACAACGCTGCCCGCTGGCAGCGTGGCCACGTTTGTCTGGAAGCCGTGACCGGGAAATGAGCCAGGCCTCGCCAGGCTCACTGCGGCGGCTTTGCGCCAGCCGGCGGCTGCCCGTCGGGCTGACGCGGCCGGTCGTGATCTTCCTTTGGAATCTCGAACGGCTCCGGCCCCAGATGTCCGCGATGACAGGTGCCGCAGGTGACCGGCTCGTCGGAACTCGGCACCTTGGACACGTAATTCACGTTGATGTCTTCGGTCATGGTGTACATAATCCGTGCCGTCCGTTTCTCTTCCTTAGAGTCATCGGCAAAGTTGAGCTGGGGACGCCCATTGGGGCCCTTTCGAGTCGGGTCCGGCGTGTGGCAGGTGCTGCAATGTACTCCCAGATAGCCCTCCCACTGTTCCATGATGTCGCGCACTTGCTGCCCGGTCAGGTTCTTGGGCAGGACTTTCAGGTTTGTCGGCGCGGGATAAGTGCGCGGCGGCAGAGGCGGCGGACCGCCTGGTTGAGGCTGCTGCGCCGGAGCGGCTTGCGGGGCCTGGGCGATAGGGGTCATGGCCAGGACGGCGGAAGTGAGCAGGGCAAAAGCAGCGGCGGGGGGCAGAAGGGAAGAGATCTTCAAGCGGCGGATTTCCTCGTAATTGGGAATGGTTACAGCTAATGGACGAAATTCTACCTGAGAAGGATGCGCTGGCCGGTTAGACTCCTGGGTCCGGAGACGCAGGGATTCCCGGCAACCGCGAAGCGGAGCGGCCAATCCGCCGCATGCGTGATGCCGATGCGAACCGTCACCAGCACATCCGGCGGCACCATACCATCATCCCGCATCTGCAGCGGCGAGTCCTCAGCAGTCAGGTCGAGCCCGTTATGTTTCATTCGGTTGAGTCCCAGCGCCTCGCAGAGTCTGCCTGGGCCTGAGGTCAGCAGCCGGACCGGAGCGCCTGGCGCAAGGCCGCGGTTCTTCGCCATTTGATTCGCGCCAGCCACCGGCTCCAGCGCACGAATCAACACGCCGCTGCCCAGGCCTTCAGTCTCGCAGGACACATTCGCGCAGAAATACCGGCCATAGATCGAGTAGATGTAGGCGAAGCCCGCCGGGCCGAAGAGCACCTGGTTGCGCGGGGTGGGACCGCGATGGGTGTGAGCAGCCGGGTCGGGAGGCAGGTTGTGCGGGCCGAGGTAGGCTTCTACCTCGACGATGCGTCCGGCCAGGATGCCAGAACGCATGCGATGCACCAGAATCTTGCCCAGCAGACGCGGCGCCACGAACTCCGGCGGCGCTTCAAAGAAGGCGCGGGGGAGCAGGCGGCCGGGCATGCGCTTGGCTTTCATCGGACTCATGTCCTCTTACAGTGTGCTTCAAGAATAGCCATCGCAACCTGGCGCAATCGCTCAGGGGTTAAAACCCCCTCGTCTTTCCGGCCTCTTTCGGCACGACTGAAGTCGTGCCCTGACACAAAGCAAGTTTACGAAACACGCTGTAAGAACGGGGCATGTTCGTGGTGGCGAAGCCGGAGGGTTTCCCACCCATTCGCCAGAAAGAAGGCGCGACCCAGAGGGTACCCCGATGGGGCGCGGGCTTCGTGCGGAAACTCAAGCCCCATCCTTCGAGCTTCCTGGCTCGTAGGGTGGGAAGCCACTGCAACTTACTTGTGCGCCTTTTTCCATTCCTTAATTAGCGCCAGCACCTCTTCCGCGTGGCCCTCGGGCGTAACCTTGGGGAAAATGTGCAGTAGTGTCTGGTCCGGGCCGATCACAAAGGTGGTCCGCTCGATGCCCCATACTTTCTTCCCATACATGTTCTTTTCCTTCATCACGCCAAACTGATTGCATACTTTCTCGTCTACATCAGCAAGGAGCGTGTAGGGCAGGTCGTATTTGGCGCGGAATTTTGCCTGGTCTCTGGGCGTGTCGCGGGAGATGCCGAGCACCACGGCGCCGGCAGCCTGGAGCTTCTTGAAGGTGTCGCGGAAGCCGCAAGCCTCAATAGTGCAGCCAGGAGTATCCGCTCTAGGGTAAAAGAAGAGTACGACCGGCTTGCCGGCATAGTCTGAAAGGCTGGCCGTCTTGTCCTCGTCGGTTTGCAGGGTAAAGTCGGCGACTTTCTGGTTGAGTTCCATGGAAACTCCTCGCATGCTGAAGATAAGGCCTGAAATGGCCGTCAGGTTCGATTATTCCCGAGGTGGGCGGCAGATGTCATTGTGCAAGACGGATCGATTGTCGATGGGACGGGCGGCGTGGGCCGTGGTGTTTGGTTTGCTTGCTGCTCTGCCGGCGGCCGCGCAATACGTGGGCAAGGTGAGCAGCGGCGAGAAGGAAACACCTGAACTGCGCTCCATCGCCGTGCTCGAGTGGACCGGCGAAGAGGGAAAGCCCAAAGCCAGCCGGCTGGTTCCGGTAGCCGTGCTCGATGGCGGCCAGCTCCAGGATGGAGGCGTCTACCTGGCTCGTCCTGAACCCCTCGCTCTTGCTCCGCAGGTAGAGTACGAGTTGCAAGCGGACGGCAAGCCACTGGGCCTGTTTGACATCGACAACGCGGGCCAACAACTGGGCACGTGGGTGGGCTTTGGCTCATGGAAACCCATGCCCGCGGCGCGCCCCAAGCTGACAGCGGCGCAGCTCGCGAAGGTTGATACCGACGACGACAACGACAAGAGCGATGAGCCGGTGCTGCATCGCAAACGCCACGCGGATGACGCGCCTGCGGCAAGCTCGGGCGGCAGCTCCGGCAGCAGCACAGATTCGGGCAGCCAGACGCAACCCAGCGACCCCGACCGGCCCGTCCTGCACAAGAAGACCGACAGCACGGATAACACCAGCGCCGGTTCCGGCACGGGCGCTGCAACCTCCGGTTCTGCAACATCGGCCTCTGCAACGCCCGCTTCCCCGGACCCCGCAAGCAGCGGCGGACCCGTGCTGCACAAGAAGGATTCCGGCACCGACACTTCCGCAAACGACGCGGGCGCCAGTACCGCATCGACCGACGATCCTGACCGGCCAGTGCTGAAGAAACCCAAACAGAACCCGCCGCCAGCCACAGCCGACGCTGATTCCGCGACCGGTGAAACGGATCCCGACCGGCCGCTGCTCAAGCGCGGCAAGGCGAGCGGCGATGCGCTCGTAGTGGCGCCCAGCCTGATGGGCATTCCCCCCGATCTGCAGCAAACCGTCGCCGTGTCCGATGCTAAAAAGCACGCCGAACATCCCTGGGACTACGCCTGGACCAACCCCGACGATGAAACAAAAATGAAGTCGTCTCTCGAAGACATGGCGCGGAATGCCCTGGGCCTGAATCCGCCGGCCACACCTGCGCCAAAGCGGACCTCGACGGCAAGGAAGAGCACCAAGCCGGCTCCTCCTCCACCGCTTCCCGCGCCGCTTGATGGAGAGCAGTTCCAAGTGTTCGAGCTGGCATACGGCTCCGGCGCCACGCTGGTGCTGAGCGCGCATACCACCGGTCCCGCCGCCCAGCAGAAGTACGTCACCCTGATCGCACAGCCCGATCTCTACGGCAATCTGCTGGTGCTGAAGAAGAGCGTGACCGATGGCGCGCATCTGGACGAAGCACCGCGCATGCGCCTGGTGGACGCCGTGGATGCCATGGCCGATAATCGCGGCGAACTTCTCTTCGAGCTGCGCGGCGCAACCCAGCGCCAGTTCGCTCTCTACCGCGTGCTGCGCGGACAGGCCGAACAGCTATTCGTAACTGGAAGCGGGCAGTTCGGCGGCGCAAGCAGCGAATAGGCGAGCCGGCAATTCCAATTTCGGCAAGAAGTTGATCAATCTTATACGCTTTTTCCCGAAATATTATCGTTATCGGCTACCGTAACGCGTTCGGGTTATTTGCCTGTGTACTACCTCCTATACAATGGAAACTAGAGTGGGCGTGCTGCCACTCTGTAGAGGATGTCTCATCGAATGTCTTCCGTGTTAACCGCCTCCGTCGCTCCTGCCGTCACAACTGAAGGTCTAACTCTACCCATTCCAGAAACGCCGGAATCTCCCCCTGCGGCTGCGGCAATTCACGCGGTCCCGGAGCGGAAGGAGATTCACATGGGACGCGCGGTGTTCATCGGCGAGGGAATTAACTGGATCACGCTCTCGGTGGTGGCTGCCTTTCATGTGGGCGCGGTGGCTGCGCTCTTCTTCTTCACCTGGCAGCGTCTGGTGGTAATGCTCGCACTTTATGTTCTGTCCATCAATGTGGGTATTGGCATGTGCTATCACCGCCTACTTACCCACCGCGGTTATCAGGTTCCCAAATGGCTGGAGTACATCATGTCCATTTGCGCCACGCTGGCTCTGGAGGGCGGCCCCATGTTCTGGGTGTCGACGCATCGCGTGCACCACCAGAACAGCGACCATGACGGCGACCCGCACACCCCACGCGAGGGCGGATGGTGGGCACACACCGGCTGGCTTCTGTTTGGCAATTCGCTGCATGCGCAATCGGATTTTCTCAACCGCTATTCGCCCGATCTGGGCCGCGACCGCTTCCACGTGTGGCTGAGCAAGTATCACTGGATTCCACTTACGGCGAGCGGCGTGGTGCTGTTCGCAGTGGGCTGGCTGGCGAGCGGCTTCACCGGCGCCATTGGCTGGGTACTGTGGGGAGCTTTCCTGCGCGTAACGCTGGGCCTGCACGCCACCTGGCTGGTGAACTCGGCCACGCACATGTGGGGCAGCCGTCGTTTTGAAACCCGCGACGACTCGCGCAACAACTGGTGGGTGGCGCTGGTAAGCGGCGGCGAAGGATGGCATAACAACCACCACGCGCATCCCGTTTCCGCCAAGCACGGCCAGGCCTGGTACGAGGTTGACCCCAACTACTACGGTATCTGGCTGCTCTCCAAGCTCGGCCTCGCCAAAAAGGTGCGCCTGGCGAAATACGACCGCAAGAACCCCAAACCTGCCGGAGCCTCCCAGCCCTATTAAGGCTCAAGTTCGATCCGACAAAAAGGCGGCCATCCACATCGGATGGCCGCCTTTTTCGCATAAGCGGCTCCGCCAAGCTCACTGTCTGAAGAGATTCCGCCTTTGCTTTAGGAACAGTATCTCGCGCAGGACGATCGTCAAAACTTCAGCTTCCTATTTCTCCTGCGCCATCCCCGCAACCACCGCAGCAATCTTATCGAGGATCTGGCTCCAGCCCTCCATTTGACCGCTATTCTTCGCGCTCTCCATGGGCTCATTTCCAATGAAGGTGAGTTTCGTCCGGCCGTTCCCAAGATCCTCAAAGAGGGTTACATCGTACGCACCGTCGATGGCCTCATGTTCTATGCCAAGTTGCGCAGGGTCAATCTTGTTTCCCTCCGCGTCGGAAAAGTACATGAGGGAAACGATTTTCTCGTGCAGAACAATCTCGTGGTATTCAATCGCATTCCAGAACTCCTGCCCATCCGGCGTCTTCATGCAGCAGAGAGATTTTCCTCCAACGCGAACATCCATCTTGCAATCGGGCGCAGTAAAGCCCTTCGGTCCCCACCACTGCATTACGTACTTCGGGTCTGTCCACGCCTTCCAAACCAACTCACGTGGGGCATCAAAAACTCTTGTCACAACCATCCGCTCAATTTCGCTAACCGTGTTTTCTGTCATCTCTGACCTCCTCTTTCTTCATTTGATTGACAACCACTTCCAGCTTGTCGAAACTCTCTTCTCAGAATCGGCGATAGCTGATTGCCCAGTCACTGACTTTCTTAATCGCCGCTGGCCTGAGCGTGCACACACTCTCTCGTCCACGCTTCGTCTTGATCACAATCCGCGCCCGCACCAGGTAGGCGATATGTTTTGAAATCATCTGCTGCGAGAGTGCAAACGGTTCCGTCAATCCATGCACAGAGGCAGGCCCATGGCTGAGTCGTTCGATCATCGCCCGCCGGGTTGGATCAGACAAAGCCGCAAACGTTGTACCCAATCTATCCACAACCATATGGTAGTGGATTGTCTGTCAATGTCAAGTACGAATTTTGCGATCCCTGATTTCTGTTCCCTGATCTCGGAATTCTGACACGCGCGCTAATTTAGACTTCCCCATGACCGGCGTCATCGCACCTGGGTGCATGGTTTAGGAAATAGGCGGGCACAACAACCACAATGCGCATCCGGTTTCCGTCAAGCGCGGCCAGGCCTGGCACGAGGTCGATCCCAACTACTAGGCACCTGGCTGGTCTCCAAGCTCGGCCTCGCCAAGAAAGTGGAGCTGGCCAAGTACGACCGCAAGAACCCCAAGCCGGCGGGGGCTTCGCAGCCCTATTGAAGATTGGGAATTGAATCTATCAGATGAATAGGCGGTCATCCTCAACAGGGTGGCCGCCTTTTTCGCTTAAGACGAAACCTTCGCGGCCTTGAAAGCGCACGACTTTAATTGTGCCGAGACAGGCAAAAAAGGGGCCGCGGCTTCGTTCGCTGGCTGCAATGTAGTCCCGTCAGCCGACTGTTTATCAAGTTGTTACTGACGGATGGGCGACAATACACTCAGAACGCCGGTCCAACTCGCTACCTTCTATATTCTTGTCTTAGCAAGACGACAACTTTAAGCCAAGGTGCGTGCATTGAATCAAGGGGCGACGGGAAATTATCTCTCGACAAAGGACACTATCTTCGGCATCCTCTTCGGCTTTTCCGCATTGCTGGGCTTTGCTCTCTCGTTCTCAGTGCTTCAGCCCAACGGAAGGCCCTTCGTCTTTTGCGGCTGTCTGTTCGTCTGTGCCATTTGCATTTTGATTGTCGATAAGAAGAAGGAAGTGGTACTGGGTTCACTTTTGTTCATCGCTCTCCGCGTCGTCTGGTCGCTTTCGGTGGCCGCCATTCAGTACCTGCAATCAGGTGCCGTACACCATTGACCCTCACTTTCAGGCCATAATGGCGAATCGCAGCCGATGCCCTCAACGAGAAATCGAGCGGAAAGCCGGCAGATTTCGCAGTTCCGGGCGAGTAACCGGCTACTCTTCCCCAACCCGGTTTTCCAAGCCCTCCGGGAGTTGCAAGCTGGCAAAAAGCTGGGTTCTGTCCGGTTGGCCGACCATCCAACCGGAACTGCTCACCCTGAACCTCAATCGCAACCTGTGTGTTAGTCTTGCGGCATGTTTTGGAGGGCGACAACATTTCGTCTCTTCTTGGCTCTTGCGTTGTTTGCGCAATCACACTCCGGACTTGATCCGGGCGAAAGGCCGCCAGACCAAAGAGGTCCGGCTCCGCACCAGCAAATCACGGTGAAGATTCGAAGCGGCAAGACCGGCAGGCCAATCTGGCTTGCGTCGCCCTACGTTTTCTTGGGCAAGCCCGATCCGCAGCATTTCGAAGAGTCCTATCGAAGAACAAAGCTATGGAGCGATGCGCGTGTGGATGTGAGCGGAGTTGCGCCCCGTGAGATTAGAGTGTGGATCGATTTCATCCATCGGGATTGCAGGTTTGCTGAAGGCGACAACCGGTTTCGGACATTCGATTTTGGTGGTATCACGCTCAATGGCATTGGGTCGTTCGATCTCGATAAGATCCTATCCACGGGTATCGTAGCTCCAAACCTTTGTAGCACCAAGACGCAACATCCTGAGCCAGGAGTGCTGGTGATATACGTCATTCCGTCTACATTTAAAGAACTTTGGGACAGCTAGGGTGGACGCCTTTCGCTGTAATCGGGAACCACACCGAAAGCTGCTTTCGGGGTTCCGGGTGTATTACCGGCAATCTGTCAGTAACCACTTAGCCAACATTCGACCGCGTGGGAAGCTGCTGTCTCCATTGCCGACTTACGGGCTGAACCCGTGCAAGTCTTGGCGGCCCTTGCGGCACGACTAGAGCCGCGCCCTTCTAAATCGCGCTTTCATCGAGATTGTCGACCAGCAGACGCCTACCTGCGAATCTTGGCCCGCACCCAGAGCGTTCCGAACACCGGCAGGGCAACAAGCAACACAAGCACCCCCGCCGGAAATCCGACGTAGCGGTAGCTGTCCGCGTAATTCACCGTGTGGTGGCCGAAGATGTTCCACCCCAGCAGCGAAAAAATCGCAATGCACGTGGACGCAAAGAACGTGAAGAATGCCGACGCCAGACTCAGCAGCAGGCTGGTGAACAGACCGAAGCCTTCCAGGGGGAAGCCAAGAACTCTTCCGCCATCATGTCGCCGCGCTGCTACGAATTCGGTCATCATCAATGGCCCTTCTCGTCTAGAATACAGGCTGATGGCAACGACCGCACAAATCGAACTATGGCACGCGGAAAAGGTGGCTACGCAGGTCACGGTGAGCCAGGCCGCCAACGGAATCCACTTCGGCGCCTGGGGTGAAACCCGCGTCTCCGACGCCGACCTCGAGCGCCTTGTCGGCGCCGTGCCTGCCACGCTGGCGCCCGCACTCAGCAATCGCGCCTACTACTTCGTTCCCCTGGCCATTGCCGACACCGGCGAAGTCATGATCGCCCCCGCCTACACGGTCGAGCTGGGCGATCGCGCCATCTGCCATCGTAACGCCACTTTTGGATCCACTGAAGCGGTTTTTCTTTCTACCCGCCTGGTTGAAGACCGCTTCGGACTGGCATTCGAGTTCTTCATCAACGTGGCCCACAACTTTGTGGAGGCTGCCGGTGTTCCGGAAAGCTTCTCGGCACTCGCATGGTCGCAGGCCGAGGCCCAGGTCCGCGGCGAAACCAGCCAGGACGCATGGGAAACCCGACGCCGCGCCCAGGATAGCCACAGCCTCGACGGCCGCAACGGGCAGAAGACAATCGATGAACGGTCCCGGAACAGCTATTACGAGTCGGCCTTCTCCGATGCGCTGGCCGTCTACATGCTGGCGCTGGCCGTGGACTTCGACTACCACGACCTGCGCGAACGCGAGTATCCGCTGCTGGCCGCTCCAGCTCTCGCCGAGCGTCTCCGCCACGTCGCCAGCCTGTTCCCTGCCAACCCCGGCTACGAGTTTCAAATCCTCTATCGCCGCAAGGGGTAGGGTTGTTTATCCGGAATCTATGCGACGGCACGTGCTCATCTACGGGTTAGTCGGCGGAATCCTGATTACCCTGCTGCAATGGACGCAGTACCGGTTCCTGGTCATCGAGCATTCCGTCGAAATCTACGGTGGGCTGATTGCGGCAACCTTTGCCGTTTTCGGCATCTGGCTAGGCATCAAGCTGACTGGGCCGCGGCGGAACATCGCGGCAAGTGAAGAAATCTCCGCGCCTGCCGGCGAGATTTTCGTCGCTAACGAGAGAAAGCGCGAGGATCTGGGTATCACGCGCCGCGAGCTTGAAGTGCTTGGACTGATTGCCCAGGGCATGAGCAACCGCGAGATTGCCGGGAAGCTCTTTGTGAGCGAGAACACCATCAAGACCCATTCCAGCCGCGTCTTCGACAAACTGGGCGCCAAGCGGCGCACGCAGGCCGTGCAACTGGGCAAGGAACTGGGTTTGCTGCCGTGAATCCGGCTCGCGCGAACAGACGATCCTTTTCGCGGGATTTGCTGCTAGCATGTTTCCGCTTTGTAGGCCACGCGGCCTTCGCTGATCGTCCAGCGGACCCTACCCTGCATGGTCCAGCCGTCGAATGGCGTGTTGCGCGACTTGGACTTGGTATCGCGGGCGCTGTAGGTCCACTCTGTTTTGGGGTCGAAGACCACCACGTCGGCGAAGCTGCCCACCGTGAGCGTGCCGCGGCCTTTCAGGTTGAGCAGCGCCGCGGGCTGGGCGCTCAGCAGGCTCAGAACGCGGCCGAGCGGCATCTTCCACTCCTTATGCAGCCAGCGCAGGCTCAGGCCCAGCGCGGTCTCGAGACCGGTGATTCCGTTGGGTGCGCTCTCGAACTCCACTTCTTTCTCGTGGATGGCGTGGGGTGCGTGGTCGGTGGCAATGGCGTCCACCACGCCGTCGAGGATGGCCTCGATCATGGCGTCGCGATCGGCAGCCGAGCGCAGCGGCGGATTCATCTTGGCGTTGGTCGAGTACATGCCCACGTGCTCTTCGGTGAGCAGAAAGTGATGCGGAGCCACCTCGCAGGTGACGCGCAGTCCGCTGCGCCGCGCCTGGCGCACGGCGGCCAGGGCGGCGGCGGTGGAAGTGTGGGCCACATGCAGGTGGGCGCGGGCATCGCGGAGTTCGGTGACGAGGCGAATGTCGCGCTCGACCATCCCTGATTCGGCCTCCGCGGGCATGCCGCGCAGTCCCAGCTTAAAAGCCGTTGGCCCTGCGTTCATGCTGGCGCCCTGGGTGAGCCGCGTGTCTTCCGCGTGCTGGATGACGCTCAAACCCACGCGGGCCGCTGCGGCCAGCGTCTCGCGCATGATGCTGTCTTTGAGGATGGGATAGCCGTCATCGGTGACAGCTACTGCGCCCGCGGATTTTAATGCAGCGTAATCGTTGATGGCCTCGCCCTTTGAGCCGCGCGTCGCCGCCGCGATGGGAAACACGCGGACGGAAGCTCCACGCTCGGGCGCCTGCATCCATCGCGTGATTTCAGGCGAGTCGTTTACGGGCCGTGTATTCGGCATGGCCGCAACCGACGTAAACCCGCCCGCCGCAGCCGATGCCGTGCCTGTTGCGATGGTCTCTTTGTAGCCCTGGCCGGGCTCGCGCAGGTGAACATGAATGTCGACCAGGCCTGGCGCTACGGTGAGGCCGGCCGCATCGATAACTTCTGCACCGTTGGCCTGCTTGAGCTTGCCAGGGCCAGCAATCTCGGCCACGCGGCCATCCTTGAGCAGAATGTCTTTTACCGCATCCACGCCGGCTGCTGGATCAATGAGATGGCCTCCACGAATTACCAAAGCCGTCATGCGCGGCCTCCCTGCTTATGGCCAGCCAGCAGCGCCCGCTCCACCACCGCCATGCGGATGGCGACACCGTTCCGCACCTGTTCCAGGATCACCGACTGCGGCCCGTCGGCCACGCCGGCCGTTACTTCAAGGCCGCGGATGATGGGACCGGGATGCATGACGATTGCCTCTGGCGCCTGCGATGCCAGCCTTTGCCCGGTGAGCTGATAGTTCGCCTTGTACTCTTCGAGATCCAACTGCAAACCGGAAAGCCGCTCGGCCTGAATGCGCAGCATCATCACTGCCTGGGACTGCCGCAGAGCCGATTCGAAGTTGCGTTCGATTTCGATTCCGGGGCCGGCCTGGGCGGCGAGTTCGGGCAGCAGCTCTTTCGGCCCGCAGAGCAGCACGCGCGCTCCAAGCCGAGGCAGCAGCAACATGTTGGAGCGCGCCACGCGGCTGTGCAGAATGTCGCCCACAATGGTCACAGTGACCCCGGCCAGAGTTTCAGCCGTCACCGCTTTCACACCCGGCCGCAGGTGCGCCAGGATGGTGCGCAGATCAAGCAGCGCCTGGGTGGGATGCTCATGCATGCCGTCGCCGGCGTTGAGGACGGGCAGTCGCGTTTCCGCCTCAAGAAGCCAGGGAGCACCGGAAGAGTTGTGCCGGAGAATAATTGCCTCCACGCCCAGCGCCCGCAGCGTCAGCCCGGTGTCTTTCAGCGTCTCGCCTTTTTCAATGCTTGAAGACAGGCTCGAAACCAGCGTGGTATCCGCGCCCAGCGCCTTGGCGGCGAGCTCAAAGCTGGTGCGGGTGCGCGTCGACGACTCGTAGAACAGCAACGCAACGCGGCGCTTGGCCAGTATGCGATCGCGAGTGAGCGGGTCCTGATTTTCCAGTACGGTGGCTCGCGTGAGCAGGTGGTTGATCTCGTCCAGAGTCAGGTCCGATGCCGAGAGCAGCGATCCGGGATTATACGGGAACGGCGAGGCAGGAACTTGCGGCGGATGAATTTGTCGACGTGCCGGTGTTGCGGTGAGGTTCATGTGTTGTTCAGGTTCCTTGCTTCCCACCCTTCGCCAAGAGCGCGAAGGATGGGGCACCCAGGTTTATGCGACGGTGAGGATGCCCTAATCCACGCGCTCAACCAGCAGCACTTGTTCGTCGTTGTCCACTTCGCGAAACTTCACTTCAATAATCTCGCGGCTGCTGGTGGGCACGTGTCTGCCAATGTAGGACGCTTCGATGGGCAATTCGCGATGGCCGCGGTCGATGAGCACGGCGAGTTGCACGCGGCGCGGACGGCCGTGGTCGAACAGCGCGTCCAATGCGGCCCTTATGGTGCGGCCGGTGTAAAGAACGTCGTCGCAGAGCACTACGTCGCGGCCTTCGATCGGGATGCCGATGGCTCCCGGAGTAACCACAGGGCGGACACCCGCGGTGGAAAGATCGTCGCGGTAGAACTGGATGTCGAGTACGCCGGTGGCCACAGGATGCTTCTCGATGACTGAGATCAGCTTGCCCAGCCGTTCCGCCAGTGGAACCCCGCGGCGCTTGATGCCTACCAGCGCCAGGCCTTCGCTGCCGTTGCTCTTCTCCACAATCTCATGGGCCAGACGCACCAGGGTGCGCTCAATCTCAGAGGCGGACATCAACCGGCCCTTCACGCGCAGGCTTTGCTTAGTTTCGGCTTCGCTCATTGTTTATCTCACGCAGGATGATACGAGGGGCTGCCGGTGGAGAGCAAGTTGTGGACAATTCGGACGGAACCGACGCCATGTGCGTGAAGCGCTGAAACAAGATCGAATTGCGAGCAGGTCTAGACCTGCGGCCGGCGTGCGCGCGCCTGGAATCGCGCCCCCAGTGCTCCGCCCGCAATGGCAAAGAGAAGCAGGAATCCGGAACTCACGGCCAAGAGAAAGGCCTCCCACCCGGCGTGACCCTGCGGTGAAAGCATCCAGGCTCGATTCTGCTCCGCTTCAGCCTTCTGCTGAGCCTCGAATGAGGGCCCCATACTCGCCCACATTTGCTGCCCTACTTGATCTGTCAGATCAATGTAGGCTTTCCAATCTGCCTCAATCTGGCTGCTTTGGTGGAATACGACCCGCTTCACGAACAATGCGCCGCCGTTGGCGCTAAACGCGATCCAGGCGCCGAGCAGCCCGGTCACCAGGCCGATGCGTGCGCCTGCCCCCACCGTGATCCATGCCGGACGCTGGCTGCGCAGATACAGCGCAACAGCCAGCGCCGCTGCAGAGGACATCCAGAACAACCCCAGGTGGCCCATGGGCGAAACTCCGCTCGAGAGTAGTCCGGCCATAATCCCCAGCATCAGCACCGTCGGCAGGGCACGCTTCCAGTCCACTGTACTTGCGTCACGAATTGGCTCGTTCCACCGCTCCGGCGGCGCCTGCCCCGGCACGTTTTCCGCCGAGTACTGCAACTGCGGCAGACCACACGTGGCGCAGTAACAGCTATCAGCTTCGACGGCCTGGTTGCAGCGGATGCAGGTAATCTCCATACATCTACGAGCCTATAGCATTTCCCTGGAATTTGGGCGCGTTTGTCTGACAGATCAAGCGACGCCGGGCCTGAAGGCCATTCTTATTGGCTGCTATCTTCAGGGGCATAAATGCCCCTGCTCCCTCCGACGAACCCAATCGCATAGGCGATTATTGCGGTTCAACGGGCAGGGTCAACCGGGCCGCCACAATTTCTTCGGCGGCTCGCACAGCCTCTTCCAGCGTCATGCAAGTTGAATCAAGCAGAACTGCGTCTGAGGCCGGCTTCAGTGGCGAATCGGCGCGGTTGCGGTCCCTTGTGTCGCGCGCACGCAGGTCGCGGATTACGTCATCCGGTTGCACGCTGGGGCTGGGTCCAAGCTGGCCCTGGTGGCCCTGGCCCAACTGATCGTAGCGGCGCAGGCCGCGAACCTCGGGCGCTGCATCCAGGAAGATCTTCACGTCGGCATTGGGGAAGACCACCGTGCCGATGTCGCGGCCTTCCATCACCACCCCGCCCGCGGCGCCGAGTTGTTTTTGCAGGCGCACCATCCAAGCGCGAATGTTGGGAAACACGCTCACCCTGCTGGCTGCGTCGGTCACTGTGGGGTTGCGGAGAAGGCCGGTCACGTCCTCGTCGTCGAGAAGAACACGGTTCTCCTGTTCGCCGGGCTCGAGACGGATGGTCGTGTCGACGGCAAGCTCTTCCAACCCGGCGCTCTCATCCAAAGGGATTGCCGCCCGCAGCGCCTTCAGGCCGAAGGCGCGGTACATAGCGCCGGTTTCAAGATTGAGAAGGCCGAAGTGCCGGGCCAGGTGGCGGGCGATGGTGCTTTTGCCCGCCCCCGATGGACCGTCAATGGCGACAATTACTTTGCGCTGTGGTGAGATCGGTTGGAGCGGGCTCTCATCCGGACTCATCCGCGCTTCTTCGTCTCCTGCTTGGGACGCGTGGTGAAGCCATAGCGTTTGCTATTACCCGCTTTTGCGCCGGTGGCCAGGGCTGGCTTGCGGCTGGTCCGAGAAGGCCGTGCATCGGCCCGCACTTCCTTGCCCCGAGCGTCCTTCCCTCGCGAGTCCTTTCGGGCTACGCTGCCGTTGCGCGACAGGCTCCCGGCGCGTGCGCTGGCAGAGGCGGGCTTGCCGGCTGATTTTGATCCATTGGTGTGGCCGTTCGTGGAGTGGCCATTCGTAGAGTGGCCATTCGTAGAGTGGCCATTCGCGGAGTGACCGTTCGTCGAGTGACCGTTGCGCTTGCCCCAGGCAGGAGCGGCAGCCTTTGTGGTCCGCCCGTTAGACGTTCCATTAGTTGGGCGCACCCCGTTGCCATTCGACCGTGCGCCATTCGGCCGTGCTCCGTTGGAGTGCGATCCGTTGCCGTTGCCTGCATGCGTTCCGTTTGTCTTGGCCTTGGCAGCAGCTTTCGGATTCCAGCGCGTTGCGGAGGCAGGTCTGGAACCATTCGCCGCGCGCGCTCCCGACGTCCTTGCAGCCGAGGTTCGCGCATCCGAGCTGGCGCGGCGCACGGGGCGATTTCCGGCGGCCGGCTTGCGGTCGCGGGAGTGGGTCGCCGGGCGGCTGAAGTGCGGTCGTGCAGTAGCTGGCTTCCCATTTGAGACGGGCTTGCGGGCCGGAACTGTCCGGGCAGCGTGGACTTCCGCAGGTTTCTGCGGCTCAACAGGTGTTGGCGCGGCGGAGAAGACAGGTTTCGGCGCCTCAACCTCCGCCAACTCCTCTTCTCGTTCATGCGAGCGCAGGAAATAGGCTGAAGCCGGCATGGACGAACTGGCGTACAGCGTGGGCGGGGCTTCGAATTCCGGAAGCGTTCCCGCAACATAGAAGTGCGGCGCGTGGCCCATGGAAATGGTATGCACCTGCCGCGTGGCCACCAGGCCGCGAAGCACTTCGCGCACCTTGCTTCGCGCGGTGAGAGGAGCCAGGAACATCTCAACCTCTTCCATGCTGGCGGCGATAACGGCTTGCAGGTAGATGGATGCAAGGACTGAAATTGCAGTCACTTGTGAAGTGGATGCGCCCTCGGCAATGGCCTTCTGATAGCGCTGGCGGAGCAATTGCCACTTGGCGGCAGCGCCCGGCGCTGAAACCACCGGAATGATGCGAAGCTGCTGCCAAAGCTCGGTAATGGCGCGAAGCACCGCGGTCTCGGTCACTTCCCGGCCCAGCAACCGCTTGAGGTCGGCAATGGTGGTGTCACCCGCTTCCAGATGCTTGTACGCCTGCACGGCCAGTTGCGAAACCTGCCGCGAGCCGGTCAACTGCGGGCTGCGCCGCCAGTCGCGGTCGCCTCGAAGCGCATACACGTAGGGCAAAACCCAGCTGG